>Ga0307947_1001506_pt1 | contig 18415 bp, 18 predicted proteins | sample OrgLakmetagen232_FD_201840 | JGI IMG/M metagenome (GOLD analysis project Ga0307947, IMG submission 201840) | Saline water microbial communities from Organic Lake, Antarctica - #232 | ecosystem: Environmental > Aquatic > Non-marine Saline and Alkaline > Saline | place: Antarctica: Organic Lake...
TAACTTTGGTGATTTCCCTGCCAAGAATACCATATCAGTGTACACCGTATATATATACATATATATCCATACGCACCATCTATCGTATATATATATACAGGGTTGTCCAGTTCGTTAATTTGAGAGCAAGGGTTTGATAAAGTTTGTGAAAGTTCTAGAACCCTCGAACTGTTTGAAGGGTTTGATGTGCAATTTTGGGAAACGGACCCTTGGGCTTCTCCCCCCACCTTCAAATCTTCCCAATTAGTTGTGTATGTTTATAAATAATTATAGGGGGATAAAAGGGGCTGGAATGGGACCATGTCATCATTGTAGAGCAGAAAAAGGAGAACCTTGAGGTGCAGTGCAAGTGCCACATTGTATAAATCCTTAGTAGTTCAAAAATGTCTGACAAATTTGGCCTTAAGACCAAGGAAACTTTTTGGCCTGATACAGATCGTAGTTCATATTTAAATCATTGAACGTGTTACTTTTACTGCAAGGAAAGAGTGGGACTGAACTGGGAGGGGCTGCTGTCCCTTGCAATTTTGACAGACGCATGCGGTAAAGTTTGACGAACTCTTAAAAGTTCGTCGAACTTTGACCAAACTCCGAAAGGCACTTTTAAAATTTGTTAAAATGCGTGAAAATTCGCAAACTCGAACTTTTGGCCGAACCTCGAACTGAACAACCCTGTGAATATATAAACGATACACTGTATCATATATATATAACCATGGTCGTCCCCATGCAACCCCCCCTCCCCTCCCCGGGCAAATAGGGCCAATATCCCTAAATTGGGCATATCCATATCCATCACATCCATACCTGCATATTTAGTTCATATATATGGTTCTGGCCAGCCCTACATACTATTGTTACACACTTGGAGGAACATACATACATATTGTTGCACATAACGTCAGGGCCCCAGTCCTGTCACTGTGGCCCTGCGCTCGTGCCTGAGTTATCAAGGCTTTATAACCGTGTCAGTGCCTGAGTTATCAAGGCTTTAACCTGCTGCTCGTGTGAGTGCTTGAGTTATCAAGGCTTTATAACCGTGTCAGTGCCTGCGTTATCAAGGCTTTAACCGTGTCAGTGTATAAGTTATCAAGGCTGAAACCGTGTCAGTGCCTGAGATATCAAGGCTTTAACCTGCTGCTCGTGTCAGTGCCTAAATTATCAAGGCTTTAACCGTGTTTAACCATGTCAGTGCCTGAGATATCAAGGCTTTAACCTGCTGCTCGTGTCAGTGCCTGGGTTATCCAGGCTGTAACCGTGTCAGTGCCTGAGTTATCAAGGCTGAACCGTGTCAGTGTATAAGTTATCAAGGCTGTAACCGTGTCAGTGCCTGCGTTATCAAGGCTTTAACCGTGTCAGTGTATAAGTTATCAAGGCTGTAACCGTGGCAGTGCCTGCGTTATCAAGGCATAACCGTGTCAGTGTATAAGTTATCAAGGCTCTAACCGTGTCAGTGCCTGAGTTATCAAGGCTTAACCGTGTCAGTGTATAAGTTATCAAGGCTGTAACCGTGTAAGTGCCTGCGTTATCAAGGCTTTAACCGTGTCAGTGCCTGCATTATCAAGGCTTTAACCGTGTCAGTGTTTAAGTTATCAAGGCTTAATAACCGTGTCAGTGCCTGCGTTATCAAGGCTTTAACCGTGTCAGTGCCTGAGTTATCAAGGCTTTGACTGTGTTATTGTATAAGTTATCAAGGCTTTAACCTGCTGCTCGTGTCAGTGCCTGAGTTATCAAGGCTTTGACCGACTCACTGACTCACCACAAGCACACATGCATACTCATTACAAGCACACATGCACACTCACTTCAAGCACACATGCACACAACAGCTTCTTTGAAGATCCCCACTGAACTAGGAGGAGTGTCAATGCGTTGGAAGAAGCACGTTTGTATTGGCACACCTCTACTTCACACACACCCACATGCAGCTGTCTTCACACGCAAGTCCTCAATCACAGACACACAAATACACGCAAACATGCACACACACACACGTTTTATAGAGAAGGAGGCTTTGTATGCTTTGGCAGCATCCCACAGTAAGCACGTACACACCTCAAAGAAGAATGAGGCTGCATAGTATGCCTTGGCCGTGTTTGCGTCGGCCTTGCCTTGGCGATCGATGCGATCTGCATTGCCAAACACTTTGAGTGCAAAGGCCTCACAGTGCACTTTGTCGCTCTCAGGGTCCAGGACTAGGCGGGTCTTGTCCTGCGCAGAACGTAAGATGCTGCGTTGTTTGCAACAAGATGAAAAAATTGCTCTGTGAAAAAGCGGCGGCACAAAAGTGTGCCTCCTTTGCCGCCCTCCGGGTCCAGGACTAGGTGTGCCTTGTTCTGTGCAGAGCATCAGACACTGAGTTCTCCTTCTTTCAGTTACAAATAATCCTTCAGTAACGAGATAATCCTTCAGTAACAAAGCGGCGACCCAAAAGTGTGCCTTAGCTGCCCTTAAGGTCCAGGATAGCCTTAGGTGTAAGTTTCCATTGAGTTTGTAACGCGCCCAATTGTTCAGATGGTCTGAGTGTAGACGTGTTGCGTTCTGACATGAGGAGCAGCGTGTAGGTGCGTTGCGTTATGACATGAGGAGCAGCGTGTAGGCGCGTTGCGTTATGACATGAGGAGCAGCGTGTAGGTGCGATGGGTTTTGACATGAGAAGCAGAGTGTAGGTGCGATGCGTTATGACATGAGGAGCAGCGTGTAGGCGCGTTGCGTTTTGACATGAGGAGCAGAGTGTAGGTGCGATGCGTTTTGACATGAGGAGCAGAGTGTAGGTGCGTTGCGTTTTGACATGAGGAGCAGAGTGTAGGTGCGATGCGTTTTGACATGAGGAGCAGCGTGTAGGTGCGTTGCGTTTTGACATGAGGAGCAGAGTGTAGGTGCGATGCGTTATGACATGAGGAGCAGCGTGTAGGCGCGTTGCGTTTTGACATGAGGAGCAGAGTGTAGGTGCGATGCGTTTTGACATGAGGAGCAGAGTGTAGGTGCGATGCGTTTTGACATGAGGAGCAGAGTGTAGGTGCGATGCGTTTTGACATGAGGAGCAGCGTGTAGGTGCGTTGCGTTTTGACATGAGGAGCAGCGTGTAGGTGCGATGCGTTTTTAATATGAGGAGCAGCGTGTAGGCTCGTTGCGTTCTGACATGAGGAGCAGCGTGTAGGTGCGATGCGTTTTGACCAGTGTTGTGAACTTACGGTCGACGCCGTCAACCGTCATTTGACGGTCAGGCGAAATTTACGGTTTTGACCGTCAGAAACTAATCACCAGGCGTAATTTACGGTGATTTTAATTTTTGACGTCTGACGGTCGGCTTTACGGTTATTTACGGTGTGAAACCGTCAGGATTTAGTTAATTACGGTGGGAAATCGTCAGGAATTAGTCATTTACGGTGGGAAACCGTCAGCAGCTGGCCAGGCCGGGCCAGGCTCGACTGACTCAGGGCCACAGGGCCACACAAGCCTTCTTGGCCTGATTACCGGAGGACATTTTATATTTATATCGCAAATCGCAAATGTTGTTTATGGGGAATTCGGAGCTTGAGTTGGCACTCTGAGCCACTGAGTTCCTGACGCCGCACCGTTACTTACGATTCCCCACCGTCAGGAATTTCACCGTTAATTACGGTTATGTGACGTAGACGTCATTTAAGCACCGTAATTTACGGTGCCATTTCTGATTGACGCCGTAAATTCACAACACTGGTTTTGACATGAGGAGCAGCGTGTAGGTGCGTTGCGTTTTGACATGAGGAGCAGAGTGTAGGTGCGTTGCGTTTTGACGTGAGGAGCATCCCACTACATACAGGATACAGCTACACGTGGGAACGTGACATGGGATTCGTATTGACATGCGACGGGGATATTTGCATGTCTGTTTTGACACGCACAGTGTGATTGCATGCTGCACCGTTATGAACCGCATCACGTTCGAACGGCTTGCAAATGCACTCCATCAGTCTCTTTTGATCTAGGTATGGGCGCGCTTCGTCTTGTTCGGAAGCTGCACTGTGCCAATGCTGCATCCACTTTTAGCTAGCACCGCTTGTACAAAAAGAGAAGGGATAGCTGTGCCTGCAGTGACACTGACGCTCACCACATGGCGTGATCATGTGCAGCTGCACAGTGTGGTCATTTGTGGCTGCAGTCATTTGTAGCCGTACAGTGTGTTCATTTGTAGCCGAACAGTGGTTGTTTATAGCCGCACAGTGGTCAATTGTAGCTGCACAGTGTGGTCGTTTGTGGCCGCAATCATTTGTAGCCGTACAGTGGTTGTTTATAGCCACACAGTGGTCAATTGTAGGTGCACAGTGTGGTCGTTTGTGGCCGCAATCATTTGTAGCCGCACAGTGTGTTCATTTGTAGCCGAACAGTGGTTGTTTATAGCCACACAGTGGTCAATTGTAGGTGCACAGTGTGGTCGTTTGTGGCCGCAATCATTTGTAGTCGTTCAGTGTGTTCATTTGTAGCTGAACAATGGTTGTTTATAGCCAACCAGTGGTCAATTGTAGCTGCACAGTGTGGTCGTTTGTGGCCGCAATCATTTGTAGCCGTACAGTGTGTTCATTTGTAGCCGAACAGTGGTTGTTTATAGCCACACAGTGGTCAATTGTAGCTGCACAGTGTGGTCGTTTGTAGCTGCACGGTGACATTGGTTGTTAATAGCCGCACAGTGTGGTCAATTGTAGCGGTGCAGTATGTTCATCTGTAGCCGAACAATGGTTGTTTATAGCCGCACAGTGTTGTCAACTGTAGCCGTGCAGTGTGGTCGTTTGTAGCTGCACGGTGACATTGGTTGTTAGTAGCCGCACAGTGTGGTCAATTGTAGCGGTGCAGTATGTTCATCTGTAGCCGAACAATGGTTGTTTATAGCCGCACAGTGTGGTCAACTGTAGCCGTGCAGTGTGGTCGTTCGTAGCTGCACGGTGACATTGGTTGTAGCTGCACAACTGAAAACCATGTGAAGCGAGACGCCAGTAAAGTGAAATTCATGTAGACACATGAAATGTAATTACATGAAAGCGAGACGCCAGTAAAGTGCAGTGCACAAAAGCACTCTTACAGCTAAACCACACACGGTTGTAGCACACACAGCTGTCGCACACACAGCTGTTGCACACACAGCTGTCGCACACACAGCAGCCGCACACACAGCTGCAGCACACACAGCTGCCGCACAGACAGCCGTAGCGCAAAAGTAGCCTTACAGCTGCAGCACACCAGTAGCAAATACCCGCAACCCTGCACCTTGTATGGCACTCTTACTGTGATCAGTGAAGGCAATACCTCACACACTTGTACGCACAGGCACGTGCATGTTCAAGCACATGCACACAAGCGCCCACACACTCCCACCCACACAATCCCACCCACTCTCGTGCACACGCGCACACACACACACACACACACACACACACACACACACACACACACACACACACACACACACACACCTTTTCTAGGGAAGACAGGGCAGCATTGATGAGGCCGTTGATCTCCTTGGCACGCTGCGGGAGCTTCAACGCCTGAGTGCAAAATCACCCCCACATTGACGGCGTCATGATTCGTTATGAACGGACGTGTGCTGGATGCTTTGTGCTTATGTGCTTGAGTACATGTTTTCTCCTCTTTGTCAATTGGCTGGGTCTGGACTGCCTTTGTGTTGTGGTGTGTGTGTGTGTGAGTGTGTGTGTGTGTGTGTGAGTGTGTGTGTGCACGCGCATGTGTGCGTGCGTGCATGTATGTGTGTGCGTGTGCGTGCGTGCGTGCGTGCATGTGTGTGTATGTGTAGCTATGCATGCGCAATGACTTGCGTGGTATGGTTGCAGGATGACAAACATTGTGTGTGCAATTAGCAGAGTCACCATACAGGTCTGACTGGTGATATGTCGCCGGGGATGGATTGTGATTAGGGTTGGCCAGAACCCTATATGCACACCGTATATACGTTTGGATGCATGGCTTTGGCCAACCCTAATTGTGATGTTATGCCAGAAATGATTACAGGGGGTGTGCCGGATGTTGGTAGGATTGGGTTGCGGTGCGGAGCGCTGAGCTTTGGAATAAGAAGTGATCAGCTTGCGGTCGCAGCATACAGGTGGGCAGAAGGTTGTGAGTCGGAGCAGATCCATGTGATCCATGGTGAGGGGCATGAGGTGAGGGAATACACCTCCAACGTGTGATGGTGAATAAACTGGTGGACGCGCGCGGTGGTGCCTGTTGGTGGATGTAGAACATACATGGAGCATCTATCAACCTGGATTTTTTAGCGCACGCGCACACACACACACACACACACACACACACACACACACAAACACACACACGCACACGCACACACACAGTGCCAGACCGTTTAGTGCAACCTCCTTTGTCAGAGTTGTAAGGAGCACAACAACGCACCTGTTCAATAGCATAGATCCTGCAGTAGTAAGCCACCTTCAGGTCAGAGTTTTGGATCTCCTGGGCCCTCTGAGAAAGAGTGAGCGTGCAGATGTTTGATGTAGATGTTTCTGTGTGTTAGTGTGTTTCACGAGTGTGTATGTGTCTGTGTGTGTTGCATGTGTGTGTATCTGTGTGTGTCTGAGTGTGCGCACGCGCGTGTGAGTAAGCATAGGTATTTTTGTGTGTATGAGTGTGTTTGTAAGTGTGAGTGCATGTGTGTGTATGTGTGCGCGCGTGTGTATGTGTACGTGCATGCGTATATGTATGTATATGTGCGTGTGTTTGTGAGTGTGTGTGTATCATGTATGCGTGACTATGCGTGTATCATGTATGTATTTGTGCGTGAGTGGGTGTTGGTGTGCGAGCACGTCAGTGTGTGCGTGAGTCTGTGCGCACGTGCGTGCAAGCGAGCGTGCGTGCGTGTGTGTCTGTGTGAGTGTTTGTGCGTATCTGTATGTGTGTGCATGTACACGCGTGTGCATGTGTGTGAATGTGCGTGAGTGTGCACGTGCTTATATTTGTGCGTGTATCTGGGTGTTGGTGAGCAAGCATATTGTGAGTGTGCGTGCGTGCGTGCGTGCGTGTGTGTGTGTGTGTGTGTGTGTGTGTGTGTGTGTGTGTGTGTGCGCGCGCGCGCGTGTGTGTATGTGCGCGTTTGTATGTGCATGTATCTGGGTATGGGTGTGCAGCACCTGTGTGAGTGTGTGTGAGAGTGTGTGAGTTTGTAAGTCGAGGAGTGGGTGTGTAAATGCGCTCAGTTTCTCCCAGGTCTGGATACTATGAGTCAATATTCTAGTAGGGCCCTTACCTGCATGAAAGGCACCACCATTTTCTTCTGCTCCTCCAAGCTTTCCATGTTTGTTCGACAGAGCAGGGATTCGGATGGTGGGTAAACTGGCCAGAATTCACACTGTGAATTACGTAATCTATTACTACCTTAAGTGATATTATTGTAAATATACTTGCTCACACTGAGAGTGCGAACACACATTGAATTGTTTTGAACACTAATTTAGTATGTTGCTGTCAATCCAAAGCCCCTCTTTGATACGGCCTTGTGCCTCCCCTGTTTTGTCAAGGCCAGCCTTAGCAAGGCATACCCCACCAAGGAGGGTACTGCAGCCTGTGGCAGCTGTGGAGGAAGGTGACTTCATTAGCCGTGTGGCCACTTGCTTGCATCTGCTTGGCACCACACAACTTGTCGCTCTCACTCACTGAATCTAGTCCCCATCTTCCCAGAGAGCAATCGGACGTCAGAGGGTGCCAGCACCTCCTCCTCCTCCTCCTCTGCCAATGATGGTGTCAAGTTAGACAAGGAGCTTGCCAAAAACATCAACAAAACAGCGGCGACGTTTGCTCCCCGCTCCTCCACGGCCAAAGGCAAGAACCCGGCAGTCAAGGGAAGCATGCTGTACAACGTGTTTGAGTACCAGGCCTGGATTGCTGTGGTGGTGGGGGGGCTGCTGTCATTTAACCTCATTTTCCCTTCAGATGAACCCAGCGTCGCACGCCTCTTGGGGTAAGGAACGGGGTTTGGATGCGGTTGTTTGTCTTCTTTGTCTTCTTGTTTGTCTTCTTTGTGTCACACAATCCTACATATAAATGGGAAAGATTAACCCATGCTGCATGTTGTTTTTATTTGAGTGGTGGGCAATAACTTGGTAATTACCTACCCCGGATGTCCATACGTAGCAATGTGTACTTTCTTATTCACACACACTTACACACACACGTACACACAACAAACACACAGTATGTGGTCGCTATGGATGTTCACCATCCCCGCCCTGCGTGCCAAGGAGTGCATGCCAAAGGAGAAGGATGCCCTGAACGTGCTGTTTGTGCTCACCCCCCTCCTCAATGTCATCCTGCCCTTCGTCTGGAAGAGCTTTGGTTTCATCTTCTCTGCGGATGTGGTTGCCCTGCTGGGTGTATACTACTGGAAAGGGGCGTGGATGGAGGTACGCAGACCCTGGTGCTTGCGAGTGTGAGGTGTAATCCATACAATCGGTGGTGTGTACTACTGGAAAGGGGCGTGGATGGAGGTACGCAGACCCTGGTGCTTGCGAGTGTGAGGTGTAATTCATACAGTTGGTGGTGTGAGTCCAGTCAAAAATAAAGTTAGAAATGACGAAGAAAAATCACGCTGGCAGTGGAAACCGTGTCCCGCATAACAGGGAAAGGAGCAGTTGACCAAGCGTCGTAAAGCTCCTCCACTATCAATTGTAAAAACAAACTGATGGGAATCAATTTCCAAGGGGTCTGGTCAGTGGACAGGAAAAGCATAATTTTGCATCCGTCGTTAGTTTGCGCTTTGAGCTTTCCTAAGGGCATGTGCCCTCAAGGGAATTGGGCAGAAATTTGCACTGAAAGAGATGCATAGCACCTGAACAGGTTAAAGAGATGCCGACGTGCACAAGGTAAGGAAGTGCCAATTTGCAGTCATGAATATAAGCTGACTGGCCGATAGCGATCGAGGGTACTAGGTCAAGCCCGCCAACATCTATGCCCCAATGACAAAATTTGTTTGTGTCAAAACATTAAAAAATGGTAACGACTCTTGTTTAAGACAATGTGAAAATTTTCGGTGGCCCGATCGTGGTTTTCCCCCTAATAAATTTATCACCGACCGAGAGTGTGCCAGGGCAAACTTTTAAACACAGGACATAAGTTTTGCCTCATCCACCGTGTTTGCAATCAGCTTTCATTTTCTGCTAGTATTTAAACACGTTGTAGCACTCCTCAGTGTCATTGTGTCAAGGAATGATGTGCACATCATAACACCCGAATTATGTAATTCTCAAATCCCGGCCCCGTGAAAGAGTGTGAATGAGGTGCTCCACGCCCTTGAACTTCAAGGACTTAAGGACTTCGATGGGACGCAATCCCCTAGTTATCGGACCCGAGTAGTTACAGACCGAATCCCCACGGCTTGTCACTTTCACTCTTTAAATCAGGTTGAAACAAATAATCAGGAAGTCTGGCGTATTACTCTAAGTTTCTACCCTGCACAACAAGCACTCCCCCTAATTAATATTGGACCCAAGGACACGAAGTGTCTAGGGCTTATGGATTGCTAGAGAATTTGAGAGCCTTATAGCTCAAAAATTTTGACCTTTCTCCAAAACTTTTAACAGCCAAATCGAGTAAAAACCTCATGCCAAGAAGGATGGTGCTTCCCGATTGTCGTACGATGCCCTGGTTGCGAAGTCAAACGTTTTTTTTTGAGCTCCTTGATATAAAATTGACACAGCTGGAAAGAAGACTTAATTTTAAGACATAATGGACCCTACCCAAAGCACTTGGCGATGTCGCGATCGCAAGCCTGGTTCCCGAGCGGGGTCATGTTGTTGCATTTTCGCGATGAGAAGGAAGTTACATGCAACATCGCTGGAGCACCGGCCACTTGTTGTTGTGATAACGTGTGCTCGGTGCAAGCGCTGTCCGGGGTTGAGAATGGCAGGTTTCTGGAAGTTCCAACAGACATCTTGCATCACCCATAAGGTCTTTATAGCTGTGGAAGTTTGCACACCTGCCATGCCTTTTCACACTTGATGAGTTGCACGACCTTGGGTCCCCAAGCGCAGCGCCACTATTCTTTTTGCATATGCTGCAGGTGTATGGAATCAATTTTGCAGCACCGGGATCCATGGACCCAAAGCCAGTCACTTCGGGAGAGCAACAAGATAGGTCCCCGGACAGCTAATGATGGCCCTCGCTCTTAATGTTTGGCTCCATTATCTTTTCTTTGTCTTTACACTACCTACATACTTCTGTAACATCATCAACTACGTCCACGTCCAGTAGACACGTTCAGGAAGGTGGGGGATGCTTCAGCCACAATACAGTTGCCAATAGAGATAGATTTCGACACTCGAAATAAAGTGAAATAACGCCACAACAGTGTAAACACAGCACTGCCTGCGTAGCTTTTCTTTTTCTTTTCTACACTTCCGGCATGGTTTTCATAAGTGCTTCGTATACAGCTCGCCAACACAGGAACCCGAAGTGTGGACTGGTTGTAGGGGTTACAAGGATGGCGTACAGCCCGAGACTGTCTGATGGCAGTTGGCTGGTGAAACAAAATCAAACAGTGTCGAAAATTGGAACTAAATCTGACACAAACTTGAGGAGTCTGTATGAGTCTTGATTCAGGAATGCATTGATCTCAAAATTAGTGATACTGTGATGACAAGTTAAGAAAGGAATAATTTCAGAGCTTGAAGGAGCAAGCACACGCAGAGTCTAATACATTCCTTCAAAAAAGGTCTCTGTATCTCATGCGCAACTCGCACACTTCAGCACACTTGCGCAAGTGTGCATACAAAAAAAAAGCACATGCTTCTCATCTTGAACTTCTCCACACTCACATTTATCACAAATGCTAGAACCACCATGCCATTGGACTGGTTGTAGGCAGTTATATTGAAGTACATCGACCAAGATTTACAACATACCTCCATACCTACGTCATACTTTTCATAAGTTACGTAGATGTCTCTCGTCACTATAGAATTGAAAATGTTAATTTGATTCAATGAAAATGCTATCCACCACAAGGTGATACCAGCGGTGAAATAATGCTTAACGTGTAAGGTAATTAAAAATTTTAATCGCGCAAATGTCAAATGAATGGAGCCCGACTTCTACTGCACGCATACAAAAAGAGCGTGTAAGATGCTATCAGCCCTCCTTGTTGGCTGACGCTCTGTCTGACACTACCACCTTCGAAGAAGCCAAACTAAGGAATACATATGTGAGTCCTACAGTTCTTACTGAGCTATCAGTCAGACATGTCAGATTGGTACTCATAATGTTAAGGTTGCTACGTGGGCATGCAGGGGTCAGAGGCTTTCTCCAGCACCCCCCAAGGCCTCGGCCATGCCAACGATCAAGGGTGAGCTATTGCATGCTGCTTGCACTGTGTGTGTACGCGTGCGTGTATGTGCGTTTGCGTTTGCGCATGTGTGTGTGTGTGTGTGTGCTTGTTGTGTGTGTGTGTATGTGTGTGTGTATGTGTGTGTGTGCGTGTGTTTGTGTGTGTGTGTGTGTGTATAGGTGTGTGCATGCGTGTGTGTGTGTGCATGAGCGGGTGCGTGTACGTGTGTGTGTGCGTGTATGCTGCAGTCATGTACGTGCATGTACAAACCTCACAAGTTCTATACACTGTTTGTGCCAAATGCAAGTACATCCCAATGACTGTTCTTTGGTGAAGATTAGCATGAATAATTGCGCAGGCCTGAAGATGACCTTGCGGAACGGATGCAAAGCAAGCGAGCTGTCAAGCAGGCAGAGCTCCGGGCCAAGGACGAAGCATTTAAAAAGGCTACAGAGGTGGGGATGTGAGGGTGTGTATGCGAGTAAAAAGTAGAAAGTAGGTTCGTGAGTTGTGTGTATGTGTGCGCGTGCGTCAGCATTTGTTGCTGTGCAAAGGGCAAGGCCTCAACAGATTCACAGAAAAGGGAAGCGGTAGCAGGGTTGTGTTGCAACAGGGACTTTGTTACCAGTAAAGGGCCCCCGCGTGCAAATTTGCAAATGCACACATACATACAGACATGTGCATGCATACACCCTATTATGCACACACATACACACACATACACAAACAAATGTGCGTGTGTATGCAGAGAAAGAAGCAAAAGGCTGATGCTGAAAAGGACGCTGAGTTCCAAGCAATGTACTCTGAGGTCCTTTCAGGTGGGGTGTGCTTCGAAGGTTGTTTAGAGGTGTACTCAGAGGTGTTCGCTAAGGTGAACATTGAGGTGTACAACGTTATACTCTCAGTACAGTGCACTCTGACGCCCGTTCAGGTGAGCATCTTTCTTTCTTGGAAGGACGCACGGAACAGCTGCAAACTCTTGCAGGGCATTAAGATGTATGGCAATGTCTTCCATTAGTAGGGGCTTCTATAAGTGGGGGCTTCTATAAGTGGGGGCTTCTATAAGTGGGGGCTTCCATAAGTGGCGGCTTCCATCAGTGGGGCCTCCATCAGTGGGGCTTCTAAAATGGGATTCGCATTTTTTTGGCCGAGCCTACAACCCTCCTGATCCCCATTGGAGTTTTCCTCTTCTCTCTGTGGTGGGAGAGTTGCACGGTAACAAATGGCTCCGTTGCATGGTGCACAGTACCAAGTGACTCCTTTTCCTCAATTTATGTGGGGAGTGGTCTTTCGCTGTCCACGTGATTTTGTTTCTTTTTCTATAGATTCAAGTTTCAGCGTCGCGTTGTCCATCAAGCTTTTTGTTCCTGTTTGTGCCTGCTGTTGTAAGTCACAGCAGTTAATGTTCCTGTGTGCCTGCTGTTGTAAGTCACAGCAGTTGTTGTTCCTGTTTGTGTCTGCTTTTGTAAGTTAAAGCAGTTGTTGTTCCTGTTTGTGTCTGCTTTTGTAAGTTAAAGCAGTTGTTCCTGTTTGTGTCTGCTTTTGTAAGTTACAGCAGTTGTTGTTCCTGTTTGTGTCTGCTTTTGTAAGTTACAGCAGTTGTTGTTCCTGTTTGTGTCTGCTTTTGTAAGTTACAGCAGTTGTTGTTCCTGTTTGTGCCTGCTGTTGTAAGTCACAGCAGTTGTTGTTCCTGTTTGTGCCTGCTGTTTTAAGTCACAGCAGTTGTTGTTCCTGTTTGTGCCTGCTGTTGTAAGTCACAGCAGTTGTTGTTCCTGTTTGTGCCTGCTGTTGTAAGTCACAGCAGTTGTTGTTCCTGTTTGCGCCTGCTGTTGTAAGTCACAGACTTCACTATATGAAAGGGGGAGCCTTGAGGTGGTTGTGAGGAGGTCATACAAAAAACGACTGCTGCACGCTTGCACACCATTCCTGCTGCACAAAGGCAGGCGTAGATGAACTTGCTGGCGTACAGGATGGGCACAAGCTGTTCACAACTTGCACGACTTGACATTTGCAAAATGCAGGCAAAGGTGCCCGCACATTGCGGGCATCTCAGGGGAGAGCCAGGATATAAGATTCTGCAGGCGTAATGGTTTATGCAAATTGCACGTTCTGGCTGCTGCAAAACGCAGGCATCGATGCTTGTGCAGACATCATGGGAGGGCAGGAATTTATGATTCTGCAGCATTATGGAACAATTTGTACGCTAATTGCGCGATCTGGCTGCTGCAAAATACAGGCATTGATGCCTGTGCAGACATCATGGGAGAGCAAAAATTTTAAATTCCGCAGCATCATGGAACAATTTGTACGCAAATTGCGCGATCTGGCTGCTGCAAAATGCAGGCATTGATGCCTGTGCAGACATCATGGGAGAGCAAGAATTTAAGATTCTGCAGCATTTTGGAACAATTTGTACGCAAATTGCGCGATCTGGCTGCTGCAAAACGCAGGCATTGATGCCTGTGCAGACATCATGGGAGAGCAAAAATTTAAATTTGCAGCATCATGGAACAATTTGTACGCAAATTGCGCGATCTGGCTGCTGCAAAACGCAGGCATCGATGCCTGTGCGGGCATCATGGGAGAGAGCCAAGAGACGCTGGACCACAGGAGAAAGATAGTGGGCGAGAAGCAGCGTGCCCTGCACCAGGAGTGGCACACTCAGGTCAGAATGGCACACGTACGCTGCCACGACATGTATATGTAGGGTTGGCCAGAACCATATATATATACAGTGTATAAACGGTATTTTTGGCATGGATTTCACCTAATGTACGGTCATATACGGTGTATATATACAGTTCTGGCCAACCCTAAGTATATGCTTTCCAAATGTCCAAGCCAGTTGGACAAAGACGTCTATTAATCCTTTTCCACATTACGTACACTCACACACACGTAGGCATGCATGATAATGTGTACACATACAAGCATGCGCATAACCGCGGTAAAGCGCACGCAAATACCAAGGGAAATGGAAGGTTTTCCAAGAGGCGCACAACGCCTCCTCACTTATTTCATCAACTAGAAAGTGTGATACCATTGCGTATGCATTATGTCGTACAACAATACGTGACCATGAATGTCAATATCCTGATTTCAGAATTCCATTGTTTCTTTTGGGATTAGAGGCTTTAGGAAAACAACTCTTCTTAGTATAACAAGTATACTTAGGGTTGGCCAGAACCGTATATATGCACCGTATATGACCGTATATTTGGTGATTTCCCTGCCAAAAATACCGTATATACACCGTATATATATATATGGTTCTGGCCAACCTTAAGTATACTACTACTACCCTTCCTAGGTACTCAACAACTCTTCCTAGCTAAAAAAGTCTACTACTACCACTACTAGGGGTTCTTAAACACTTAAATAGTGAAACAAGGATTGGCAAAGTCATAACGTGGATGGATTGCCCTTGCTGTGACTGCAAGTGCGGACGAAGCGTGAAAGAGAGCCTGGTTTTGCGCAGGTGTTTGACAAAATACAAGGTCGCCTGGACCAAGCTTTATCGAGGACTAGCCCTAAAGCCACAGAGGCCCGTTTGCAGGTGTGGGGTGGGTGGGTGTGTGTGTGTCTGTAGCTGAGGTGTGTTAAGTAGGTGCAAGTGGAGGTGCGTGTGGGTATAAGGGTAAGTATGTGGGTGTGGGTTTAAGTGTGGGTGGGGTGTGGGTAAGGATGCACGAGTGTGGGTGTGGATGCATGGGAGTAGGTGCGGATGCGGGTGCAAGGGTGCGATAGTTCTGGTGTATGCGCGGATGTGGGTACGAGCCACCTGGGCTGTTTCCCAGGCAACGATGTCTTCCTTCACATCACTGCTTGCTGCTTGCATATGGATGCGTTCTCCCGCATGGATGCTTTCTGGCACAGAACCTGCGTTTCACAGTAATTGTGCTTTTACTGCATCTGTAGGGTCAGATGGCCGACTTCTTGGAAACCAGCAACAGCAAAGCAGGCATGTTCCGGGATGTCATCTTTGAGCAAGACTATGACCCCCTCAGCACCAGGGCGCACACTCTGAGAATTCCCACAGGTGTGTGTCAGTGTGTGTGTGAGTGTGTGTGTGTGTGTGTGCGTGTGCTTGTGTGTAATCTTTGAGCAAGACTATGACCCCCTGAGCACCAGGGCGCACACCCTGAGAATTCCCACAGGTGTGTGTGTGTAAGTGCGTTTGTGTGTGTGTGTGAGTGAGTGTGTGTGTGAGTGTGTGCGTGTGCGTGTGTGTAACCTTTGAGCAAGACTATGACCCCCTGAGCACCAGGGCGCACACCCTGAGAATTCCCACAGGTGTGTGTGTGTGTGTGTGAGTGAGTGTGTGTGTGAGTGTGTGTGCGTGTGCGTGTGTGTAATCTTTGAGCAAGACTATGACCCCCTGAGCACCAGGGCACACACCCTGAAAAATCCCACAGGTGTGTGTGTACGTGTGTTTGTGTGTGTGTGTGTGTGTGTGTGTGTGTGTGTGTGTGTGTGAGTGAGTGTGTGTGAGTGTGTGTGCGTGTGTGTAATCTTTGAGCAAGACTATGACCCCCTCAGCACCAGGACACCCTGAGTATTCCCACAGCTGTGGGTATATGTGTGTGTGCGTATGTGTGTATGTGTGAGAGTGTGTGTGAGTGTGTGTGTTTGTCGATTGTTGTCTTATCGGAGAAAGTGTGCATGAGACATTGCTGAAGATAAAGCTACAGTGCTAAACATAGCTGTTTGGTGCATACCACTATGGGCATGTCCTAGATCATATTGTTGTAAGCGACTGATACCACTATGGACATGTCCTAGATTATATTGCTGTAAGCGACTGATACCACTATGGACGTGTCCTAGATCACATTGTTGTAAGCAACTGATCTGGCTTGTAAGTTTGATATGCTGAAAAGCAGTACCAAGCAGACAGTGATCAGCCAGGACCTGCTTTTTTGGATGCTTTGTGTTGTGTTGGCATTGTCATTTGAAGAGGGCGGAGTTCAGGAATATGGCCTGCACGTCTGGCATTGTCATTTGAAGAGGGTGAAGTTCAGAGTTAGGGCCTGCCCGTGTTACCTCCTGCTTTCTTGGAGGTGAGCCCAGGAAAGTACATTCATTTTGGCTCTGGTCCAATCTGACACGTTTGCCAGCTGCTCCCCAGAAAACTGGGGCAGAATGTGTCTGAGCCCTCCTTTGTTCTGGCAAACATTGTTGTGTTTGCACAGCCTTAAATGCACTTTAAACAGAACTATGTTTGTCGGGAGTATACTCTTTGTGTGCAGGTGACATTAAAGCATCTGTTCTGGCCTTTCCGTTTTCCGCTCTTGCCACGTGTGTTTAAGGGTGCACACAATTCAACCCTTGTGCTGTTTTGGTGCATGCTTCTTGCGTACTGTGTACATGTTTTGAACCTTGTGCGTGTTTGTGCTTACTTTCTATACACAGGTGACATCTCTGACCCAGTGAAAAGGGATTGGATTAAAGCCCAGAACGAGAGACTCAACATGGGACTCTCTGACGGCTCGTCAGGAAAGCTAGGGAAGGACACGTTCGACACCAAGGTGATCCAGCTGCTACCGCAACATACACACGCACACACTCACTCTCACACAGATACACACAGACACACACTCACATACACACGCACATTCACACACACAAGCACCGCTGTGCGCCCTTTTCTCCCTCCTCTTACCCTCACAAACGCACACACACACACACACACACCTCAAACAGCAAGGAGGAGTAAAGAGGAATCCTGTTTTAAATTCAACAAAACTTGCTTGTACTAATTGGCACACACCCTGCATTCACACCCACCACCACACAAACACATACATATGCATGCACAATGCACACTCTAAGCTATAAGGTTAAATTATGTGCATTTTGCCCATGTGCCCATTCAACCCAACTCATCCATTCCATTTTCCTCAAGGCACATCTTGCACACACGTATGTGATAAAGACCTCGCACATGCAACATTGCCTTTAATCCATTCAGATGTGGAGCGAAAAGAATGTGCACAGCACCCCATATGGACACTGTGTAGATAAGACTGGAGCTTATGTGATACACCCTCAATCTGCCAGGTGTGTGTGTGTTGTGTGTGTGTGTGTGCGCGCGTGTGTGTGTGTTTGCGTTTGCGTTTGCGTCTCCCTACCACATGGCAGTCAGGGTGCCAAATTTAACCAGCAATTAAATAGATTTCCCCCCTTCTTGGCTTGCAATATGCCCCTGCTTGTTTTTTGGCAAAAGCAGCTTGCTAATTAAGAGTTGAGATCTGAACTGAAGGCCTGTGAAGCTATGTTTCTTTTCGTTAAGATTTGTATCCTATAATTTACTTTGCACTTTTCACATCCAAAAACTTTTTCTTGTTGAACAATATCAAAACTAACTGTGAATTACTATTGGCTTTCTAAATAGGTAATCTGCTTTTGGGTTGCGCCTGCTTTCCTGATGAGTGAAGTGCGTGCATGAAAATGCATGCTGCTGTCAGTCGATTTCCTTCTTTGAACAGTTGTGTACAGTTTTGGTGAGGCTCTGGCCAGTGTGAGCAGTAGCTGAATGCCTTTCCTTATCACACGCCACACGCTAATCCTGATCAGCACAGACTTATGTTTTCTACCCTATCACTGCTCCACTGCTCCACTGCTCTCTAGTGTAAGCACTAGCTGAGTGTCTTACCTGAAAACATGTTGATCCTGATTTGCCAATGGCGTGTGTGTGCGCGGGAGGGGATGCTCGCTGCCTCTCTCTGAAGGTACCAGCACTCTGAAACGGTTGTTTGCTGAAGACATGAATGCATGTATATTTTATGTGCAAATGTACGCTGCTTCTACCCCGGCTACGTGCCAATGGCTATGTGTCCATGGCTACATGTCAATGGCTACGTATAAATGGCTTTGTCTCACTGGCTGCGTGTTAATGGCTATGTGTCAACGGCTGCATATCAATGGCTTTTGTGTCCATGGCTATGTGCCAATGGCTACGTGTCAACGGCTATGTGTCATTGGCTATGTGCCCATGGCTGTGTACCAATGGCTATGTGTTTATGGCTAGGTATTGATGGTTATGTGTCAATGGCTGCGTATCAATGGCTTTTGTGTCAATGGCTATGTGTATAT
>Ga0307947_1001507_pt1 | contig 18411 bp, 20 predicted proteins | sample OrgLakmetagen232_FD_201840 | JGI IMG/M metagenome (GOLD analysis project Ga0307947, IMG submission 201840) | Saline water microbial communities from Organic Lake, Antarctica - #232 | ecosystem: Environmental > Aquatic > Non-marine Saline and Alkaline > Saline | place: Antarctica: Organic Lake...
ATATATATATATATATATATATATATATATATATAGAGAGAGAGAGCCTTAAGTCCATTCTACGTCCTTTGATGCCATGAGCACACATTGCACATGAGAGCAGATAACCCTAAGTTGCAGGAAAGGCCAACTTACCTGTTTGAGCACTCCAGGTGCCTCCCATACCATTGATTCATTCACCTGCTTGTCAGCCTTCATCTTGGCAACCTGTGCGTCCAGCTCGCTGTTGAACAAGCCCACACAAACCGGTAACGCAGCTTCCACATCAATAGCACTGGTGAAAGTAGAAGGAAGGCCTGCGGAAGAAAGAATGCGCCAAGGTTGCAGTCATCTACTAGCAAAGCATCTAGCTGCGATCAAGACAATGCGTAAACAGCACAAAATGCTTTGCAACAGTAATTTTACGCTGCAGATTCTCAATCACAATGGCTGCATCTCGTAAGCATCTGATTTTCATTTTAGATGGTGCGAACGCGTGAAAGAAGGGAAATTCCACCACATTAATCCGAACCTGATACCCCACCACATTAATCTGAACCTGATACCCCACCACATTAATCTGAAACTGATACCCCACCACATTAATCCGAACCTGATACCCCACCACATTAATCCGAACCTGATACCCCACCACATTAATCCGAACCTGATACCCCACCATATACACGTGTACCTGCTGCCCGCACAGCAATCCTGAAGGTCCCCATCCTCCTAGGCAGTGGTACCGAGCCCTGCTCAAAAATGGCTATGCTTCCCCCCCAGGCAGACACCTGCGGAGCCTCACACCACCCCTCTCCCACTGCCACCTCCTCCCACACCACACGCAGCCTCCTTTCTTGCGTGTCGATGCTGAATTCTGGCGGGCCTTCCCCGTCTTCTTCCCCGTCCACCTCTCTCATTGCCTCGCCCCCCCCTGCCAAATGTAAGCGGCGCTGTTGCCACACAGCTTGAAGAGAGCGGGTCACAGGAACAAGATCAGCTGCCGGTACCAGCTCGTTGCTGCCATTTAGCACGCGAACCTAAATGGGTGGCAACAGGAATGGTGCTTCATGATGGGACACGCTGTTTCATGATGAGACACGCTGTTTCATGATGAGACATGCTGTTTCATGATGAGACACGCTGTTTCATGATGAGACACGCTGTTTCATGATGAGACACGAGTTTCATGATGAGACACGCAACAGGAACGGTGTTTCATGATGAGACACGCTGAACATGTTGGGTGACAAAGGATCAGAAAAATTAGTTTTCATGCTGAAGCACGCAAACCTTTGCAGGTGGGATAGTTCACAGGAGTGGTATTATATACTCAAGAGTCTTTGCACATTATGTGTCATCATGAACGAACACAATTGAGTAGAGGCCATTGTATGACGCAGGTGTGAGCCTGAGGGCTAGAAAATATATGCGCTGGGAGCCCAAAAGTCACCTCAGTAACTACCCAACAGACACATAAGACGAGTCAAATGAGAGAGCAGGTTTCATTTCACACTCAGCCCTAAACAACCTATTACTTACAGACACACACATACACACGCACACGCGCACGCACGCACGCACGCACGCACGCACACGCACACACACACACACACACACACACACACAGGAAACTGAAAACACGTTTTGCTCGCACTGGAAGGCAGAGACCTCTGTCAGACATAAAACAAGCGCACCTCAAACTTAGGTAATGCTGGCTGTTGAGGGTCACTGACAAGGGTCGTGTTTGACTGCTCATACACCGGCGGCTCACCGCTCCAGCTTTTCTGCAACTCTGGGACAGTGTCTAGGACCTGAAAACAGCGAGATGCACAGAAGCACAAACAAAACTGAATTAATCTGCGCGCATGCAGAAGGCCAAGCCTTTTTTGGGACAAAATACCACCCAAAGAGTGAATATGCATAAGGTCGTCAGTAAATACACAGGTGTGAGTGACGGTACAACTGTATGGTCAAAATGAAGAGGTGAGCAGAATGCTGCGGTGGAGATATATCATGAAATATAGTCTGAGAGCAAAGAGGATTGCGCTGTGCTCCGTCAGGCAATACTACATACGCTCTGGACAAAAATATCTTGAAGACGTGGCTTACAGATATTTGACAGCACCGTCCTTTCAGGGGAATGGCATCCTTGTCTCCAAGTGTGAGCCTGTGTGCATGCTTGCGTGCGCGGACATACCATATGTGTGGGGTAAGACCCAGGGCTCAGCTGCAGCTCCAGCACGATGGGGAGGGCGTTTTCGTAGGGCCTGACAGGTTTTATGAGAAGCCGCTGTGGGGCAGCAGAAGGGGCATGTGCACGTGCAGCCATGCCAGCAGGGACCTGTGTGTGCCATCGAATCAGTGTCAGATTAGCAATATTTTACGTGTGCACAGCTGCGCCATCGGCTTTGTTTGATAGATGCAAGTTGCTGCGTGCTTGATGCATACTTGAACGATATAAAGCCAGCCTATTTGGGTAACAGCAGCTCTTCTAGAGAAACTAAAGAGCATATTGTAAGCGCAAAACGTATAAATAACTGTCCCTTGGATGCAGACAAGGGAAAAATTACATTTGGGCAATTGGGATCAGCATTTATTGAATAATGAGGTTGGCTATTGAAGGGGTCAAGAGAAGCAAAAATAGGTTGGTATGCAGGCCAAATAGCAAACAGCGGATTTGTACTCTCGCAGTATTGTGCTTCATCTCAAACTGCAAAATTAGCTGGCTCTGCGACAGCATAAGCGACACAGGGTTGCTGGTTTGTCTTTTCAGGAGGTGGTGGTGGGTCTTCGAGTGGGAACGTATTCGGGAAAGGCGGGAAAGGTGGAGGAGGAGATGGGGCGAGCCGCCCAGGAAAGAACGAAAGGAAAGAACAAAAGGAAAGAACGGTAACTACCTTGATGATGAAGTTAGCTTTACCCTTCTTGCACTGCACGGACTTGGGGTTATCGTTTCGGCTTGCAGCCATGCTGGGCGTCTTTTCAAAGTCCAAGCCGGGCATCCAGCCTGAAAAAAGGTCGTGAGGAAACTGGTGGGTGCTTGTACATAGCTACAGCCATATTTGTTGGCACAAGAAGTGCGGAGCATTGGACAAATAAGTGCTGGCAATGCAAGGGCCCTGCCAGGCGAAAAAGCCAGTGCTTACACAAAAGTGAGTATAATATGTGCTTCAGTGTCACAACGTCTGAGAAAATGAAGCCACAAACCCAAAAAAGATGAACAGCATCAGCGTGCAAATGTCAAAGCACTGCACCAGCCCATACCTGTCATGGGAATTCAAAAGCATCATCAGTCACGTGTATGCATGTTGACACATTCTATTCATTGAACCCACACGTTCATTGGACCCACCAAGGCATTCAGACTCATCAATTGATATACAACCTCACCAGATACAACGTTGTGCTATCTAGCCATGATCATTGCTGAGCAGTTGTCACTCCTTTGTGTCACCTTCCATTCTGACTCCTACCGCGCTATGTACCCAGACACATTTAACACACATGCACTCACCTACAGAAACATATGATAAAGTTTGCCCTGCACTGTAAGTGCACTGTAGATACGCATATAATTATATAAGTATGGTTTTGGCCAATTCTGTAAGAGCCTCATCACCAGCCTTTCTAAGCCCGAGACCGCCTATCCTGTCCAGTCAATAGATACTGCAATTGTGGGGTCTAACATGTGGGGTCGAAGCGACTCGGTCTTTGAGGGCTGACATAAATGACAGGGCAAAGTATGTGCATGACCACACCTGCCAGGGGAACCACCTCCACCTTGCCCTCCTCACCGACAAGGCACCCTTGGTCATCCACCAAGCTCAACACAACTTCTGCCTGTCCACCTGTTGTTTGGAAGTGTGTTGTGTGTGTGTGTGTGTGTGTGTGTGTGTGTGTGTGTGTGTGTGTGTGTGTGTGTGTGTGTGTGTGTGTGTGTGTGTGGGCGTGTGATGCGCGTGGTGTGCATGTACATGTGCGTGTGTGTGTGTGTGTGTGTGTGTATGTGTGTCTGTGTGTGTTCCTGTAGGGCCAGGCAAGAGGTGCTATGCAAATCATCTATCCCTGATCAACCAAACCATTTTCCTTGCTCAAAACCCACCGTCACTTGCATGCAGCACACAGCCACCGTCACTTGCATGCAGCACACAGCCACGCACCGTCACTTGCTTGCAGCACACAGCACAACCCACACACACATCACTTGCATGCAGCACACAGCACAACCCACACACACATCACTTGCATGCAGCACACAGCACAACCCACACACACACCACTTGCATGCAGCACACAGCACAACCCACACACACATCACTTGCATGCAGCACACAGCACAACCCACACACACATCACTTGCATGCAGCACACAGCACAACCTACACACACATCACTTGCATGCAGCAAACAGCACAACCCACACACACATCACTTGCATGCAGCAAACAGCACAACCCACACACACATCACTTGCATGCAGCACACAGCACAACCCACACACACATCACTTGCATGCAGCACACAGCACAACCCACACACACATCACTTGCAAGCAGCACACAGCCACCGTCACTTGCATGCAGCACACAGCCACGCACCGTCACTTGCATGCAGCACACAGCACAACCCACACACACATCACTTGCATGCAGCACACAGCACAACCCACCGTCACTTGCATGCAGCACACAGCCACGCACACCATAACCCTGCAGGGAGGGATGGGGCAGCAGGGCTTGCAGCTGCTGCTGCTGCTGCTGCTGTTGGTGCTGTTGGTGAAGAGGGTCATCTGCTGCATTAGCAGTCACCCCTGGTGAATAGGACTGTAGCACTTGGGCAATGGTGAAGGTGCCACCTAGCCCGCCACCTTCTATTCCTTCCGCGTCCATGTCTTGGGCGTCGTTGTCCGCCTCCTCAGTGCCAATTGCTGCTCTTGATGCTGATGCAGCTGCTCCTGCTGTTGCTCCTGCTCCGTCTGCACCACTAGGTCCAGCCTCATCACCCACACCTCTGTCGGCATCCTGATCTCCCCTGCGCCTCTTACTTGTCCTACGAGTGGCACCAGCTATGCCGGCTGCTACCCGATCTTGCTGCTGTTGTTGTTGCTGCGTGAGCTGCAAGGGTGAAATGCTGCAGTGGAGGCTGGATGTCGCAAGCTGAATTCCTGTGGGGGCTATGGGGCCGCTGCACACCTGAGGGAGAGTGCACACAAGCACGCAAGCACACATACACACAGTGGGAGTGGGTTTGCATATTCCGAGCAGACAAAACTCAGTGCATGTGGTAGGTGCATTGCTGTGGTCCTTATCAGGACAATAAACAAGCAAAAGTTATTGAAGGCGGTTATGAGACTGGTGAAAAGAAAGTGATAGAAAGAGTGAGAGGAAGAAGGAACAGCATGTACCATACTAGTACACAGCCCACAGATTGAGTCCAATAAGGAGACAAGGATTGGTATGCGTCATTTTCTAACGCTGGCAAGTCCCGTGCACATTGCAGACCCACAAGCAAAGTTTCACGTCTTCATTTAAGATATGGATTTGCGTACGGAAGTGAACATGACCTTTTCCTTGATTAATGTGGGGAGTGGTTTACACTGCCTGCGTAGCTTTTTCTTTTTTCTTTTTCTTTGCTAATAGTCACCAGGATTTGTAACTCTTGCTTTCAACCAGCACCCCATTGACATGTACTGCGTCATAAAAAATCCCATTGCGGACTTCAGTGGCAGATCCAAGGCATGTTTGACACAGCATGCGGCTCTGTTTCCTCTCTCTTCACCAAACATGTTGCATTCCTGGCCATGACTGCAGGCGACATGGCTCATGCGGCGTGGCAATGACAAGGACTGCGTAGCACTGCAGACAATCTCACCACACACAAGCTGCTTACCATGAGTAGCAATGACAAGGACAGTGTGGCACTGCATGGGGCTCCCTCCACCACACATACATCCTCAGACATCAGGGTGAGTAAGCTTTGGCCAAGTCCTGCCTCGACCACAACATTGACCTGCAAACACGAAGCGTGTGGTGAGTCATGTGCGGTGAAGCGAGCTAGACCTTTATATACCCAGCATCTTGTATTGACCAAAAAACAGAAAACATGATCCTGCTAGCATTTACTTAAACCGTACAGCTGTGGACAATTATAATTTTGATAGATGACCTTGAAGTCAAAACACGCATATATGTGTCTATCCAGAAAGTATGGCAAGCATGCTGTGACCTGCCGCGTTTCTTTGCTACGAACTTTATGACCCTGACAACAGGAGGAGAAGGCACGTGGAGCGCTGAGGAATAAACCAACACATTTGGTGATGATACAGTCAACATTCAGCATTTTGGATTCTCAACCCATTGACACACAAGATAGACAGGCAGGGCTTTGCACAGACTCATTCAGACGACATTCACAAGAGATAGGCAGCTAGGGTTTTGGACAAAGTCACACAAGATAGACAGGCAGGGCTTTGCACTAAGTCATTCAGACGACATTCACACGAGATAGGTAGCTAGGGCTTTGGACAAAGTCACACGAGATAGACAGGCAGGGCTTTGCACAAACCCATTCAGACGACATTCACAGAGATAGGTAGCTAGGGCTTTAGACAAAGTCACACGAGATAGACAGGCAGGGCTTTGGAAGGCTTTGGAGGGCTTTGGAGGGCTTTAAACACACGAGATGGACAGGCAGGGCTTTGCACAGACTCATTCAGACAACATTCACAAGAGATAGGCAGGTAGGGCTTTGGACAAAGTCACACAAGATAGACAGGCAGGGCTTTGGAAAGCTTTGGAGGGCTTTGGACAAACTATGGACAGGCAGGGCTTTGCACAAAATCATGTGCATTTGAGGGACGCACCGAATGCACGGGCAGAGCTGGAGAGCCGCCTTGGCCATCCAAGTTCCATTGAAAGGAGTCACGGAGAACATGGGCAATTCCAGAACCAGTCCGCTGAGATATTGCTGCGCCTGCATGCACATGTGCGTAAGCTGGTTTGGGTGGATGCCTGTACAGGCTTGCCCTGCTTTGAAGCACAGCAGAGCATCGGTGCTTGATGAAGGGCAGGCTGTTTATGTAACAATCAGATAGCATTTAGATACAAACAAATATGTAGCATTTGAACAAAAGGAAATTGTAGCAGATAGTAAAGATGATATTTTTAGCGTCCTGCGCAGACTAGTCAGGGAGCGTTTTGTGTTATACGGACAGCGTACTGTGCATGAATGGCGAGCACGTAGCGAGTGTCGAACAATGAGGCAACGGCGCGGTCAGCAAAATGTTATTCGGGCAGTAACAAATAAGACTAATTTGCAGGAGTTACAAGGTGGCGAGATTACCGGTCGGCTTTAAGACGGCGTTTACAGTGGCCGCCACGTGGCGCTGCACATTCACGCTTGCCTGGATGGGCACGTCCAGCTGATCCAGTAGCATGAAGTGTACCTGAGGAGACAAAATATGAGGAGCTGTGATGAGAAAGATTCTTCTTACAACGAAGATACAAGAAAGAAAGGGCAAAGAATAAGCAGGCAGTGGAAACCCATTCCCTGAATTAATTGAGGACTAGGGGCCACCTTAACATCAGATAGCATACAACTTCTCCTGAAAAGGTTAACAAACATTTATGGTTACGTTATGCGGTATGTTGTGTTGGGAAACCAGGGACATGTGGCAGAGCAGGGTATCTGGTACCAAGCTACGAGGTGCTTCACAGAGAAAAAAAGGAGGCAAGATATCGAGCCTGATTTGTATGACAGGGAGGTAAGAGCATGACGTGATGACAAGTCTGGATGTCAGAAATAATGTGCTCATGGAGGAGTAATGTGTTCATGGAGGAGTAATGTGATCATTCAGGAGTAATGTGTTCATCGAGAAATGATGTGTTCATTCCGGAAGAAAACATACAAACCTTGCAATAATATGTATTTTCCCCATGCTATTTCAACTTTAATGCAAGAGAAGGGAGCAGCCTCATTATTTGCTCTAATCTACGCAGCAACAATCAAAGCAGGACGTGTCCCACACCATACTTATATGCTCTGATCAACGCAGCAAAAATAAAAAGAGAGCAGCCTCTTTATTTGCTCTGATCTACGCAGCAACATTTAAAGCAGGGCGTGTCCCACACCATATTTATTTGCTCTGATCAACGCAGCAACACATTCATTTGCTCTGATCTATGCAACAACAATCATAGCAGGACGTGTCCCACACCATACCTGGAACGCAGTACGCCCACGCACATACAGAGGGGTGTTCAGATGCACCCTATCGTGCCAAAAGTTAATTTTGGAGGACACGTTGCTCTGTTTGTCCACCACAGTCCAGCCACTGACCACTGGGGGAGGGGGTGACTGCTCAGCAGCTGGTCTGTCAGTGCCACCTGCAGCATTGACCAAAACCTTGAATTGATGGGAATACACCTGCACAGGCTGCAGCACTGGAACAGACCTATGAGCACATGACTGCAGTCAGAGAAAAACCACACTACCCGGGCTGCAGGCAGAGGAAACTCACACTCCCCAGGCTGCAGTCAGAGAGACTCACACTGTACATGCTGCAGTCAGATGAAACACACACACTGTACAGGCTGCACTGCATCATGCTCACAAACATACAGCTGCATATGTGATTACAGAAATAAGCATGAAGGGAAACCTGTAAAGCACCGTCAGACACAGTGTGCACACACGCATGGCTCTAGACGGCTTTCGACCACCCACACCTTCAACTGCCCTCTGGCTAGCCTCATGTGCAGCAGCTGCAAAAACCAAAGCATGTGGTGCGCCTAGCCACCCTTGTTTTAATTCCTTTCCCCCTGTTGCTGTCGTTGCGGTTGGGCCTGACCCCTGTGTGTGAGCGTAGGCAAGACCGAGTTAAGGTTGTTGGTATTTGGCAGCAAATCCATTTATGAAGTCATTAAAAGGTCACGCTCTCCAACCTTTGAACCTTGGACATTTGCATCACCGCAAGATACAAGCAGAACTGCATGCATCACTGCATGCATCCTGCATACATGCATCACTGCATGCATCACCGCAAGATACATGCATCACTGCATGATACATGCAGAACTGCATGCATCACTGCATGCATCACCACAAGATACATGCATCACCTCATGTATACATGCATCACCGCAAGATACATGCATCACTGCATGCATCCTGCATACATGCATCACTGCATGATACATGCAGAACTGCATGCATCACTTCATGCATCACCGCAAGATGCATGCATCACTGCATGCATCACCGCAAGATACATGCATCACTGCATGATACATGCGTACCTATAATTTGCTTGATCCGTAGCATCTGTCTAAGTCAACACATTCACGTGCAACCCTAATGCAACACAAAAGTGTCGGCCTGATAATGGACAAACGCAATAAAAAAACAACTAGACAATTTCTACATAAATAGTATACACATTAGAGAGTCTAGCACTGGCAGTTAAATACTCCTTAATTCATTATCAAGCATGTGCAGCTGCTGCTTAGTTATGCCACCATGAAATACACGCAACCTTTCAAACGCATTTTAATACACGCTCAATCAGTAAGGAGAGTTATCAACACGTGTTAGTCCAGCACTGTAAAGGACGTGCTACCACAGCCAGAAACACACACACACACACAAACACACACACACACACACACACACACACACACCTGTGCTACCACCTCAGGCACACCGCTTGCACCCTGGAACAGAGAGATCTCAAGGGCCTTGCCCTGTGCTAACGGGGGCTGTGCGGACATGTCATGGATCTGGTTTCGGAATGTGGGTCCCAAAGGCAGCAATGCCATGGCCACGGGTGCAGGGGTCTGCAATGGGGCATGCATGTTGTGCACAGTGTCGTGCACAGTGTTTGCAGGTGTCTGCTACGTGGCACCAGTGTTGAGCAATGTTTGCTGTGTTTTGTGGAGCTTCTTACACAGTGTTTGCAGGAGCCTGCTACGTGGCACCAGTGTTATGCTGTGTTTCCTGTGTTTTGCAGACTCTCTTGCACAGTTTTTGCAGGAGCCTGCTATGTGGCACCAGTGGTGTGCAGTGTTTCCTGTGTTTTGCAGACTCTCTTGCACAGTATTTGCAGGTGTCTGCTACGTGGCACCAGTGTTGTGCAATGTTTGCTGTGTTTTGTGGAGCTTCTCACACAGTTTTTGCAGGAGCCTGCTACGTGGCACCAGTGTTGTGCAGTGTTTCCCGTGTTTTGTAGACTCTCTTGCACAGTATTTGCAGGTGTCTGCTGCGTGGCACCAGTGTTGTGCAGTATTTGCTGTGTTTTGTGGAGCTTCTTACACAGTTTTTGCAGTGTCTGCTACGTGGCACCAGTGTTGTGCAGTGTTTGCTGTGTTTTGCAGACTCTCCTGCACAGTATTTGCAGGAGCCTGCTACGTGGCACCAGTGGTGTGCAGTGTTTGCTGTGTTTTGCAGACTCTCTTGCACAGTATTTGCAGGTGTCTGCTACGTGGCACCAGTGTTGAGCAATGTTTGCTGTGTTTTGTGGAGCTTCTTACACAGTTTTTGCAGGAGCCTGCTACGTGGCACCAGTGTTGTGCAGTGTTTCCTGTGTTTTGCAGACTCTTTTGCACAGTATTTGCAGGTGTCTGCTACGTGGCACCAGTGTTGTGCAGTGTTTCCTGTGTTTTGCAGAATCTCTTGCACAGTTTTTGCAGGAGCCTGCTACGTGGCACCAGTGTTGAGCAATGTTTGCTGTGTTTTGTGGAGCTTCTTACACAGTTTTTGCAGGAATTTGCTACGTGGCACCAGTGTTGAGCAATGTTTGCTGTGTTTTGCAGACTCTCTTGTACAGCATTTTCAGGTGTCTTAGCTATAAGGTACCAGTGCAGTGCAGTGTTTGCCTTGTTTTGCAGAGTGTCACGTACAGTGTTTGCAAGAGTCTGCAATGAGGCACCATTGCCATGCAGTGTTTTGCAACCTGTCTGGACCAGTATAATATTGTGAATCATGGCCCTGCCCTGACGTGGCATTCAAAGAAAACAAGAGCGTAAAGATGACTGCGCTGGCGTCTGGGGCGATGCGCGGTCAGTTGCTGTCATTCACTTGAATAATGGGATAAGAAGGTGCAAGGTTGTTGTTGCTTTAGGTGCAGGTACCTGCAGATGTAATCTAAAGATTTATTGAGGAAGCAATTAGATTAGGGAGTTTAATTTTTAGCCATGGTGCAATAGTATGCCCACAGGCCTGTGTGGAGAGGTAGATGACTGGTCAATCATCTGCCTCTTTTGTGTGGCAGTATCTGAGTTGCTACTGGCTTGCTGGACGCCGAGTTTTCAACCTGGTATTTGGATCATCCATCCACACATGCAAGCCATCCTAATAACAAAAACGAGCACGTGGCGACATCGGCGTCTTTACACACATACACCGTACACCCAAAAGAACGCACCTGACGAACATAAATCACTCCGTATTCCACGCTGCTATCGTCCCCGTCCACAACTTTAATGGGCACTGTGTGTCGAATTGGGCGCCCAGGTTGAGGCTGCAGTGCTTGCAGAGCTGCACTCATGTCCAGGGGGGGCAGTGTGTAGCCGTCCTGCGTGTGTGTGTATTAAGAACGAGGTGGGGGGAGTTAGCTTGATGCATTCGTACATCTTCTGAATTCGAGTATTGAGCTGCGCCCCAGAAGCACTAGAAAGACAGGGTGCTGGTCAGCAATGTGCATGCAACGTGCATTTCCACGTGAAAACGGCATCGAAAGAAGTCCACAAATGACAACTAGGTTAAAGTGTGTGCATGTGCCATTGAAACGAGTGGAAAACACTCAGCCAAAAATCAGGCTAAAGCCAGATGTGTACTGAAATGAGATGCATACCTCTGGCTGGGCGTTACTTGCATCCCCCACAGCAGCTGATCCCACAGGCTGCCTGGCACCGGCACAGGCGTCATGCAGGCCATCAATCAGGACCTGGTGCACATTACACGTATATATGTAAGATCTGTGAGGTCAGAAAATAAAGATTTACCAAAAAATTCAAACCCCTTTTGCTAACCAGAATAATAGCAGCCGTAAAGTGCAAGTGTTATATTTCAGATGTCAGAGCTGTATATGAGGTACAACCCTCACAACGCGTAGCCCACCTTTTTTTGCAACCCTCCTACTCCCAGTCATAGTAGTTTCAAATATTGTGTTGCTGAAGTTTTACAGCACTTGATATCAAAATGGCTCCATATTCTTGCTTAATGTGGGGACTCATATTCACCGCCTGACAAGTTCCTCTGTTTCCATTTGGACACTACCTTGAAAGGAGCACAAAAAGTCACGTCAACCTTGTCCGTCAAGAAGTCAGTGACCTGCAGCTGCACCCCAGAAACCTACACAGCAAAAAATGGTGGGAGGTGAAATTGGGTCTTTGCCCCTTTCGGTAAAGCCACTCCTTCCAACACACCATGTTGCAGCAAGGACCTCTTCCCCAGTGTGAATACCTACACGTCATCCATCGTCGCATACATAAAGCCAAACTATGCTTTCTATTGCCAAGAGCAGCGCTGTGCAGGTATCTACCAGCAGTATTTGAAACTGTGAAATGGTGCCTCACCTTTTTACACAGCGGACCAAGAACAATGACAGGCTGGTATATGCGCTTCTCCTGAACCCTGCATGAATTCAGCACATAATCAGCGGGAACTATCAGTATAATAACCATGAAATAAAGCTTGATATTTATGAAGCAGATAACGTTCCGCAAATGTTTACCCAGTTGAGTATCCATGCACCCTCAGCAGGGGAGCACGCTTTTGCACACACACCATTACATACTTCACATTTGCAGCACACTTTGCACACACCATTACACATTTCACATTTGGAGCACACTTTACACACACCCCATTACACATTTCACATTTTGAACACACTTTACACACACACCATTACACATTTCACATTTGGAGCACACTTTACACACACCCCATTACACATTTCACATTTGGAACACACTTGGCACACACCGTTACACATTTCACATTTGGAACACACTTGGCACACACACCATTACACATTTCACATTTGGAGCACACTTTGCACACACACACCATTACACATTTCACATTTGGGACTTCCCCCTTTCAAACTAAAGCCTGCACCTGACACACTGATGGGTTACAACTGACCTTAGTATCAAAGTGCAGGTGTTCACACCGTAACCCGTCTTTCGCTTTCACTCCCTCAACTTATAGGCAAACTGCATTCCCACTTGGAAGAGGCCTCCCAAAAATGGGCGTCAACAGCACAGAAATCCAAGCTTTCACACCACTACAAGACTAACACAGTTCATAGAGGTAAAAGCACTTAGACAGCAAGTGAAGGGCACTCCCCATCCCTAATTGCAGGTCAAATGTCCCTTTATTACGTTGGTGATGGCATCCTTGTATACAAACAAAATTTCCATGTGAAGATCATGCCTACAAAACACCCACTCTTGCATGTCACGGCATGCGTCAGCCTTTGCGTGTGCCCCTCGGTAAACAGTGCCGTCAGGCCGCACTAGGATGTCAAATGCTCGAGTCTGCAAGGGGCAGTGGCTGTTGTGTATTAGTAGTGTGTGGTGTGTGGTGTGTGGTGTGTGGTGTGTGGTGTGTGGTGTGTGGTGTGTGGTGTGTGCAGTATGTAAGATTAATGATGGCTTCTGTACTCGCTTGAAAGGAAAAACAGGTAAGACCACAGGGGTGCTCATGTCAAAATTACCACAACTCTATGAACGTCAAAATTACCACAACTCTATGAACAACACTTTTATATTTTACACTCAGGGCAGTGCTCATCACCATAGTAAGGCAAGGGTGGATAAGTGCAAGGGTCCAAAATGTAGCGATACAGGTACTGTACGTTTGAATTGAAGCGTCCAAAGGAAAGTGTCTGCCTTCCAACGTTCAGCTGTGATTTCTTGTTCAACGCAGTACAACAAAATACAGCATACACGGATGTACTACCAGGAGCCCATTTCCAAGCTGAGCATGGCTTGACCAAGTTGAGATCTGGGGGAGTGTCTTCATGGGTTTGTCCATGTGGTCCCAGAGGCATTGGGCTGTATGTACACGTGTGTGTTTGTGAGTGTGCACACGTGTTTGTGCGCGTTTACAATTGCATACGTGCAAGCGTGCAATGTGTGTACGTGCTTGCATGCGTTTTTGTGCGTGATGCAATCTATGTAGCCAGTAGCCTTCCTTGTAAACACGCACAGCTGCTCGGGAAAGACGGTGACACAAAGACGGTGACACAAAGACGGTGACACAAAGAGGGTAACTGCCAAAAATGCCAACCTTCAGGTGTGAACTGCACGGACATCAGAGCAACAGGTTAACTACACCAGTATGTAAACATAAGGGGTCCCTTGCATTTGACAAGCCTCTTACGCAGCACCCTTAACATTACATGCAAACCCTAAGTTGTTTACAGCATCTCGGACGGCTTCCAAGCTGCAACTCAGCAATTTAATGTGATCTTACCGTAAGGTAGCATGTCCAGCACGTAGCACACGTCCACATCACCATGCACAGCCGTGCCAGAAGCATCACACACCTGTAGTCATTCACGGACACAGGTGTGGATTGCAAACGCATGCAGCTGTGAACATGCTGTAAAACTCATGTGTGCGATAGAATGTCTTAGTATGTGTGGATTGCAGACGCATGCAGGTGCGTACATGCTGTGACTTCCATGTATGCGATAAAATGTCTTAGCATGTGTGGATTGCAAACGCATGCAGGTGTGTACATGCTGTGGACTCCATGTATGCGATAGAATGTCCTAGCACGTGTGGATTGCAAACGCATACAGCTGTGGACATGCTGTAAAACTCATGTGTGCGATAGAATGTCCTAGCATTTGTGGATTGCAAACGCATGCAGGTGCGTACATGCTGTGACCTCCATGTATGCGATAAAATGTCTTAGTATGTGTGGATTGCAAACGCATGCAGGTGTGTACATGCTGTGAACTCCTTGTATGCGATGAAATGTCTTAGCACGTGTGGATTGCAAACGCATACAGCTGTGAACATGCTGCATAAATCATGTGTGTGATAAAATGTCCTAGCATGTGTGGATTGCAAACGCATGCAGGTGTGTACATGCTGTGACCTCCATGTATGCGATAAAATGTCTTAGTATGTGTGGATTGCAAACGCATGCAGGTGTGTACATGCTGTGAACTCCTTGTATGCGATGAAATGTCTTAGCACGTGTGGATTGCAAACGCATACAGCTGTGAACATGCTGTATAACTCATGTGTGTGATAAAATGTCCTAGCATGTGTGGATTGCAAACGCATGCAGGTGTGTACATGCTGTGGACTCCATGTGTTTGACAAAATGTCTTAGTATGTGTGGATTGCAAACGCATGCAGGTGTGTACATGCTGTGAACTCCATGTATGCAATAAATGTCTTTGCATGTGTGGATTGCAGACGCATACAGCTGTGTACATGCTGTAAAACTCATGTGTGTGATAAAATGTCCTAGCATGTGTGGATTGCAAACGCATGCAGGTGTGTACATGCTGTGAACTCCATGTATGCGATAAAATGTCTTAGTATGTGTGGATTGCAAACGCATGCAGGTGCGTACATGCTGCAAACTACATGTGTATGATAAAGGGTTCAAGTCTGGCCGACAGGCGCTCCATGTTGAGAATACTTCCCCGCTGTTCCTGCCCAAGGCGACTTTCTATGTTGATGCACCTCCATAGATGTCAACCAAGACGGAATGTAGGTAGTGTTGATGCGTTCTCCATTAATGTCTGCTAAGAAGGTCTGCCAGCTATCAAAAACTAGAACGTTTGAAACAGCACAGTTGCAGACTAATCCGTTTATTTTAGAGAAAACGAACATGTCAATTTTAAGTTTTTCCTATCTTATCTGTTGGTGAGGTTGGTAGCAAAGCTGTGTGCATCTGCAATTTCTAGTTGAGGCAAGGTTCTGCCAAACTGGCTGTATCAACATGCAACAGACAGAAAGGAAAGCACAAGCAATAACACACCTTCTGCACCGCCCTTTCGTCTGTTTCTCCCCTCCCTGCTCTGTTTGTGAACTCTTTCAGCTCAGAGTGGGAGAAAGTGATGTGCACCTGAATATGCACAAATTGCCACAAATTGATAAGAAGCATCATACATTTGCAGCTTGACCTCTTCTGTGTCAAAAAGTGACTGACACGTCTTTTTTATTCCTAGATAGACAGAGGAAGAGGGATCTCAGCACGCATAGCTCACATAGTTTTGCACGCAGCGATTGATGTAATAACTCACGTTTGAACAGCTATTCTGCATGGCACAGGCTGACCGACCACAATAATACACACCTTAGAAATGGGGATGCTGAAAGTGTGCGTCAGGTACCCTTCAAGCTGAGCTCCACCCATCAGACTTTCGGATGTGACTCGGAAGGTCACACTCGCGTGTCCGGATGCTGATCCGGTGATACACACACGATCGTCACCAAGCTGAGAGTGGTCAGAGTGTGTACATTTAAGAGTGAGTGTGTAGGGTTGGCCAGAACCATATATATACGGTGTATCTACGGTATTCTTGGCAGGGAGATCACCAAATATACGGTCATATACGGTGCATGTATACCGTTCTGGCCAACCCTATGAGTGTGGGGTGTGTGGAGCAAATCCTTTCAATAAATAATACTCTATTTACCAGCTGAATCATGTCACACGACCGCATCCCAGGCCCCAGTAACTGCACTACTTGCGCAAGGAAGCTACGAGTGTTGAATTGTGTTGCAACAGCATCTGTCTGGTGATCGTCCTATTGAAATTAGGGTTGAATTAGCCCTGGCAGAAGACTACAGGTGGTATGTTGCAACAGCATCTGTCTGGTGATCGTCCTACTGAATTTAGGGTTGAATAAAATGACACCTTTTTATTTGTGCTGGGGTCACGACAGGCGGGTCAGCGAGGGGGTCACAAAAGTCAGTCCTAACCCAATGGTCAATGATACGTTCGTGCTTATTTGGGATATATGTTTTTATGTCCTAGGAAGGATAATCTAACCACAAAAAAGATGATCCGACCACAAAAGAGATTGTGTGATAACGAATTATGCCTAAGGCCCTTTAGTAAGGGTGATTACAGCCAAACAATAACCAAGAAACACTGTTTGCCCACGATTTGTCAATGCGCCTGAGCACTTCTTACACGTCCCTGTCATTCTTTTAAAGTTACATATGTTAATGATACTTTATAAAAGCGCAGAGGCTACCTTGGCCATGCCTTCGGCATCAAACTCCACGACGCCACTGCTTTTGTTGCTGCTGGTGGACAGGCGGTCGATGCAGTTGTCCATCGTGAAAGTGGCGTATGGCACAGTGGGCTCCTGTGAGAGTGATTTGAGGAACACGTGTGTGTAAAGAAGTTTTGGTAGCAGTCTACACTGATAAAGGTCAGCGTGCATAGAGAACATACTCTAAAATCATGCTCACGCATGCTTGAGCGGGTAAATCACAAAGATAGAAGCAGGGCTTGTCGCGATATAGAATGTGATGCACGTAAGGTCAAAGTTATTCAGATGTCTAGCTGATAAATACCCCTGTGCTTTTCACTTCAGCATGCATTTAGTTGCGTTCAGGTAATAGCTCCCTGTGGCTTTAAGCGGATATCAGTTAAACAGCCAAACGGCAGCAACACACGCAATGGAAAGCAGGTTTCAGTTTAACACCACAGGGTTTAAGCAGTTATCAGTTAAACACCAAACACGGTAACACACGCTGAAACAGTGGAAAGCGTTGACACGTGCTTATACCTGCGGGATCTTGTCCTTGCCTTTCTTAGCAAACGTTTTGGTCCTCGCTGCTTTGGGTGCAGGCTTGGAGGATGAGGTTGCCTTGCTGTTCCTCCAAGGGTAGTCTGTGTGTGACACAGAGTGAAAGTGGAGTAAGGCAAAAGCCGAGCAAAATACCTGCTTTGTAATTTCCAGAAGCTGCCAGTGTTTGTTACAGAAAATGATGCTGAACTTGTTCTTACCAGACAAGCCCTTTTAGTACCACCATTAACTCTGACCAGGAGTCAGTATCGAGCAAATCTTGCAACCCTCCTGATCCCAAACAATTTTTTCTCTTTATCATTTCTCGTGGGAGAGTGTTACTGCACTTGGAACCGAAGTGGCTTCTTTTCCTTACTGATGTGGGGTGGAATCTCACGGCCTACGTTTGTTTTTCCTGTATACAGCCTTCATCCGATAGAATAAAGTGGCATTCTGGCAGGCTTTTTTTTGTACAGGCGCAACATATGTTGCAGACTTAACACGCAAGCACTTGTGAGCTGCACCAGGAGGCGTCAAGGATTATAACTTTTTGGACACACGTGTTGATCCCAATTAAAAGTACATATTCGGAACCCTGACGTTGAAAGCTATTGATTGGTATCAAATGAGTCAATTCTGAGGGGGTCGGGGGG
>Ga0307947_1001508_pt1 | contig 18408 bp, 27 predicted proteins | sample OrgLakmetagen232_FD_201840 | JGI IMG/M metagenome (GOLD analysis project Ga0307947, IMG submission 201840) | Saline water microbial communities from Organic Lake, Antarctica - #232 | ecosystem: Environmental > Aquatic > Non-marine Saline and Alkaline > Saline | place: Antarctica: Organic Lake...
ACTCCTCAAGTTTGTGTCAGATTTAGTTTCAATTTTCGACACTGGTTGATTTTGTTTCACCAGCCAATTTGCCATCAGCCAGAGACTCGGGCTGTAGGCCATCCTTGTAACCCCTTGTAACCCCTTGTAACCCTTGAATCGTCCCTGCTGCAAAACCAGCAATAGACCTGGCAATGGCCTGACCTGGTTTTACAGCTCTAAAGCTGACCTGATAAACCAAAGAAGGACAAGCAGGAGTGTAGAATGAAATTCCTCGTCGGCTAGATCTGCTACTGGAGGACACTAAGTGTTTTATCAGGTCAAACCTGCCACGACAAATCGCAGGACTGTGCACTTTGCACATTGAACTGCCCATTAAATTTCTAATTCTTATAAATGGTCCCAATTCACTTGAAAGACCCATCCAAACAACCTCATCAACAAAAAATAACAGATCGTTCATCACATATCAATGCTGCACCAACATATGTATCAGTTCTAGAGGAGAAGAAAAGGCAATAAAATAGCTCACATATTTTACATTACCGGTGTGTTTTAAATTGTACACTGTTCGCACTACCTAGAGCAATAAAACACAGCTAGCTACCTAAGCAGTAAAACGCAGCTGCCTAAGCAGTAAAACACAACACCCATCTGAAGAACAAATGGAGGGAAAAGTCATTCAAAGGGGATTCACACAATTATATACTTCGGGTTGCCATGTTCAGTGTTTGGTTTAATGGGAGCTTAGCTTACGGCTGAAAACCTTTTCAAAGTAGGTAACTCACGTGCCTGGGGAGCAGAATGATTGCCTACAAGAAAGATCTGGTGTGAAATGAGTGCATTACAGAATCAACCGCACTCATCATCATTAAGAATTTTGATAAGCTGGTCAGCATCTTGATTCGTCATGCCAGTCTCATCTTTTGTCCGCACAAATCGCGATTGGAATACCTACACAAGTAGCATGAGACATAGGGTCAATGATTTTGTGCATTTTTAGTTTGTATAGGATAGGAGGGTTTAGAATTACGGTTACAGCAGCATATTTTCTATTGAGTAGAAACGTGCTTTAAATTTCGATAGGACAACATGCAGCAGTACCTGCATCATAAGGCTCAATTCCTCTCCTGGCTGTGATTCAATAAGCTCTTCATCATCCACGACTGCCCAGCTAGAGCAGGCGTGCTGCATTTTAATGGTGTGATATGTACCTGTTTTTAGGCTGTCTATATGGAGGGAGCCTAACACTTGAACATGCAGTGCCTGGAGAGGACGGTCCATTAAGACGATAGGCATAGTAAATGCAACAATTAATTGCCACAATTACTTGCCACAATAAATTGCGTACAAGTACAATGGTTGAAACATCCTGATCGTGTCAAACGGAGATGCACCCCGGGCCCAAGAGACGCACCCCGGGCCCAAGAGCGGGTTGTTTCTGTTTGAGCCTGTCGGTTACAAATAAGTATTGTAATGGTTTGTAAGCTTTGTCAATTAACATGCCAGACCTGTTGAATGTAAGCAAGGATCTGGCTAGCCCGCCCACCCCTTATATCCCGTACTGTTGTGTAATCGCTGACGTTGAGCTGAAAGTCTGCCAACGCAGTTGCAAGCGTATTGCGCATGCTCTCAAAACTCCTCCAGGATGAAGATAGGATGATAAGCGCCCCTACAAATGATAGAAAGCCTATTAGTAAGTGCACTTTGACTTGGACAAAGTGCAGACATGCTGCCGAGAAATGACACTACAAGGCACGATTGCAACGTTGCTTCTACCTGCTATGCAAATTTGGTGACGAGGGTTTGACTGAACGTGTATATGGCTAGAGTAGGAAGGCTTCAGGACGTTGTGTGAAAATCCTTAATTTGAAATGCTAAGAAATGTCAAGATCACGGCGCTTTTTGTAAAAAATGAAAACAGAAAGTCCATACAAACCAGCACTGTCTACACTCAGATGTCTTTGTCATGAACATACTTCCATGGGAGATGATTTAATAGCAGGGGAAATCTTTAGATCAAGCTTTTGAGGCTTTGCTTTCCGTTTAACACGCGTTGAGGGCTGGCCTAAATTGTACGCATACACCATGTACGGCCGTATAAAAATTGGAGACATCCCTGCTAACAAGACTGTACACTTTGGTTACATGTATGGACACAGAAAGCAGTTGTACAAGGAAAAGGTGCTGCAAATCCCTTTCTCCGCTCCCAATCTTTAGACAATACGGTTGAAATCAGGCGAGTTATGGGCCAGGTGTGTCAATCCAATGCAAGCACTAGGATCAACAGTGCTTGGCTTAAAAAGACAATGCGGGTCCTTGTGTTTCAAAACCTGCATGTCCCCACACCATGTAGCACACAGCACAAACACACACACACACACACACTCACACACACACACACACACACACACACACACACACACAATTTGACTCCATTGATTCCTCACCAGTTTCAGCAATAACTCTCTGGAGCCTAACCATGCAGCTTGGTTTAAACAGGTTGTCAGCCTGTTGCATGCAAGCATGTGTGCACGCATGCGTGTATGCTTAATGCTTACATGCGCGTGTTTATAGCATGGTAGAACGTTAGCCACCTGCCTCCCATCCTTTAGCTCCTTGCTGCTTAAAGTATGGAGAACGCCATCTACATCGAGGAACAAATATTTCGGCATGGTTCACTTGTGTAATTGTCAAAAATTACATTACTAATACATTCAAAATAGCAAAGTTAAAGGGGCACCAACATCATGTAGCCATAATTCTGCGGAAGGAGTAATGGTGAGCAAACACATACGCATATGCACACAAACCTGCAAACGGACTTGCACACACTCAGGCACATGCGCGCGCACACACACACACACACACACACACACACACACACACATACACACACACACACAGATACACACACACGTACACACACACACACACACATTTACGAATACACACACACACACACACACACACACACACACACACACACACATAAACACACACACACGCGCACACAAACAAACACACACACAGATATACACATACATGCACACACACTTACAAAAAGCACAAATATACACACGCACGCACACACACACACACACACACACACACACACACACACACACACACAAACATGCGCATATCCGCATGAGCTTTGGAATTGGTAGCAGTGAAGCAGTGCCGCAGTCATACGAGATGTAAGCCTACCCCTTCCTCTTACCTCCTTTTTGTTATGCAGGGGGGCAAGAACAAGGTTGCCTACTTCTATGACTCCGATTTTGAATCTTTCTACTTTGGCCAGAATCATCCCATGAAGCCCCACCGGCTGGCCATGACCCATCACCTCGTGCTGGGCTATGGGCTCCAAAGCAAGCTGGACGTTTTTGTGAGTGCCGTGTAGTTTGTTTTGCGGGTTGCTTGCTTTGGTTAACACGTGCACACAACAGGACACACGTTAAATATTGCTTCCTCGAAGCTCTCCTGTGTGTTCACTGTCGACCTCTTTGGTAAGACAGAGTTGCACACAAGCAAGGACGCATGTTTATTCCTGCCCTGCTGCTGCAGCGTCCCAGAAAGGCCTACCCTGCGGAGCTCGCTCAATTCCACTCTGCAGACTATGTCGAGTTTTTGAGCCGCGTCACTCCTGACAACCAGATGGGGGACCCCAGCTTGCTGGGCAGGTTTAACATCAACGAGGACTGCCCCATCTTTGATGGCATGTTTGAGTGAGTGGGTCAGCAAAAAGGATGAGCTTGCTTGTGTGGCAGGACTTGCAGAGGTTATACAAGGAGTTTTGTCTGCTGGTAAAGGAGTTTTACGGTACTCGGTACCAAAGTGGCTTTCTTTTTCTTAATTAATGTGGGGAGTGGTTTTCACTGCCTGCGTAGCTTTCCTCTTCTTTCTGACACAAGGAGGTGTTTGAGCCATGCTGTTTCTTGTAAGGTAATCCGATGAAATCGTACAGTGACGTGCACGTGCACACGTGAAGAATCAGCTGTGAAGGTCGTTTCACCAGAAGGTTTAAACAAGGACGAGACCTGCCCCTCTTGATGGCATGTCTGAGTGAGCGGAGTGATGAAGCATTACAGTTGTTAAAAATGAGCTATTTCAGCTTGTGCAGGTGTCTTAACCTTTTTAAAGCTAAGGTATCAAAGTCTCAAACACTTTGTTTAGTAAGAAAATTCTTGCTTGTCTGGGAGAAGCAAACAACCGGAAACAACGCTGTGGTTCTAACAGGTGTCTGCCTTTGTTTCAGACAAGTTTTGATACTTAGAACTCAACACCGCTGCACCTGTGCGCACTATGTATAAGCTCAATGTTCTATTCGCTGCTTGTCTGTTGCAGCTTCTGCCAGCTGTACGCGGGGGCCTCCATTGAGGGCGCTCACAGGCTAAACCACGGCTTGTGTGATGTGGCCATCAACTGGTCAGGCGGCCTGCACCATGCCAAGAAAAATCAGGTGATTAAATCGGGCAACACATAAGGAGTGCAAACGTACGGGGTGGTTTGTTCTGTACATGTCCAATTCGTATACGAATGTAATGATTGTGCATGCAGTAAACTGGTGGGTGTGTGAGGTTTAACGGAGCGCCTTTTCGTTTCAAGGGAAGTCTAAAGGTGTAACGAAAGCTCGTACCAGCGTCGTGTACGTCCAGTCTTTGTATCAAATACAATTTTGCTCGTCATTGCATAGACTCTCTCTCTCTCTATCTCTCTCTCTCTCTCTCTCCCTCTCTCTCTCCCTCTCTCTCTCTCTCTCTCTCTCTCTCTCTCCCTCTCTCTCTCTCTCTCTCTCTCTCTCTCTCTTCTCTCCCTTAACCTAAATCTCGCTCTAGCATGCAGGTCTGCACTTTCAACTACCAAAAGCTGACACTAATTCTTACAGTAGCACACGACACACACCTGTGAACTCACCCTCACACAGGCCAGTGGATTCTGCTACATCATATTCTTGTGCTCGCCATTCTGGAGTTGCTGAAGCACTCATTACTTAACACTGGCTACTTGCATGTGTTCTCTTCCCCCCACGCCCGCTCAGGCCAGTGGCTTCTGCTACGTCAACGACCTTGTGCTTGCCATCCTGGAGCTGCTGAAGCACAACGCACGCGTGCTGTACGTGGACATCGATGTGCACCACGGCGATGGTGTGGAGGAGGCGTTCTACCTGAGCGACAGGTATGATCAGGTTGGATATATTGATATATTGCTGCAAGGTGATCGTGAATGGGGCAGAAGAAGTGGGCTGGATTTGATGATGTCGTGCGCATCGTCAAGGATGGGGGGATGGGGTTGAGGGGCTGGCTTTAATATTTTTCTTCAATCTCTACGCCTGATACTCTTAGGTGAAAGGCGTATTTTACGGTACTTGAGAATCCTTGTTTGAGCATTATATGCCTGCACATACTCACTGCATGTGAAGCTCTAATATGTTAACACATGCCCATGAATCAGTGTAATTTTCTTGCTTGCAAGTGGAAAAGGCAACCTCCTGTGGCAAAGCCTGATTGATCAGACTCTTCCTGACAAATAAAGCGTAGGTTATTTTGGCGCGGAAATAGGGAGCCGTGATAGCTTTTATCGACAGCTTCTAAAAAAGAGCACACAGCGCGTACCCACACTCATACCTCCTGCAAACCGCAGGGTCATGACAGTATCCTTTCATAAGCACGGGGACTTTTTCTTCCCGGGCACCGGCGGGCTCAATGACGTGGGGGAATTGAATGGTGGGGAGCGTAGTGCAAATCTGTTTTATTAGCTTCTTTTCAACCCTTTGATCTGCTCTTGGGCTGCTGCTCCCTGTTCGAGTTCCTCCTTCCCTCATGGCAATCCTACTTTTGCTTGACGCCATGGTGCTTTGTCCCACAGCATTGTTTCATACTGCCTCTTACCATTCTGTCACCATGGTTACTGTGCTTTCCGCGCCCTTGCTGTAGGCAAGTACTACGCCGTGAACGTGCCCCTGAAGGACGGCACAACCGACGATTCCTTCCATGCTTTGTTCAAGCCCACGCTGCGCAAGGTCGTGGAGACCTTCCAGCCGAGCGCCATTGTGCTTCAATGTGGTGCGTAGAGGTGTTGGTCTCAAGTGCGGATGCGGGACTTCACGTAAACCTACGTGGCTTTTGTTCCTACATGAAATATCTGCTGAGCTGTACTTACAGTGTTGTGTACGTATGTAAGGCGTTGTCGCCGAGCTTGTGCCAGCTTGCTGGCTGTGGTTTTGGTTTTGGTATTGCAATAAGTAAGGTGCATGGCTCTTCGTCACTTGAGTAAAATACGTACGTAGCTTTAGCGTGCACATACGCATAATAGACACTGTCTTCACTGCAATTGGGCCATATAAAAGTGTGGCATCTGCATACACAATTTGGCCCAAGGCTGGACGTACCTTAACTGTTCATCATGATCCACATGTTAGTGCTGCGTTGTTGACAAGCCTCCGCCAGCGTGGCACATGGCCACAGAACAGTTTACACTCAGCTATGCACATATTTACCTCTGTTTGCTTCATAGAGGGTTGTCGTTCTTTCAAGGTACATTCCAAGGTATTTAAAGGCAGGCCCCCCCTCCTTTCCCTGTCTTTAGGTGCTGACTCGCTCGCAAACGATCGGCTGGGGTGCTTCAACCTTTCTCTGAAAGGACATGGGGAGGCAGTGCGTTTCATGAAGGAGTTTCGGCTGCCCATGCTTGTCACTGGAGGTGAGGGTTGCCTCACTCATTTGGAGCAATGATGTCAAAGTGTTGTGCGTGTTCTGCTGGCTTAGAGACCTGCTTCTGATGGGAAGCAGTGGCATTGTACTGCGTGTTGTGTTTCAGTGTGCACGCACAAGGACATGCAATCTTTCACAGCCGTTCACTTGGTACGCTCTATGTACATGATTCTGGTGGAGTTGTATGATGTTGTGATTCAGTGTGCACGCACAAGCACGTGTACCACTGTCATATTTGTTTCACAAAGCCATTCACTTTTTGGTGTATGGCTCCAAGAAAAGTCGGAAAGAAATGGTTAAGGTGATACATTTTAAGTTTGCTTTACAATGATTCATAACACCATCAACGTAGCAAAAAGCAATGCACAATTTTCACAATGCATGAATTGGTGAGCCACGGATGATATGGTGGCTGACCCACGTGGCTCGAGCATGAGGTCCTCCGAATGTAACCTTGCCAAGGCTCATCAACGTGCTTGCAAAGCACAGGGGGAGGCTACACCAAGAGCAACGTGGCACGCTGCTGGGCTTACGAGACCTCCATCCTTACAGACACCAGCGTGCCAGAGGCCTTGCCCCACAGCGAGTACCACGAGTACTTTGCACCTAACTACTCACTAAACGTGGCTGGCCACAAGAGCATGGATGATATGAACACGAAAGCGGTGAGTGCTGGGGAGCCGGGACATGTGCGCTCTTTTAAAGTGCTGTTAAAGTGCCGCTGGTCAGAAGAGCTGTGTGAAGGTGTTATTAAAGTACTTGCGCGTTGGGAACGGGGTTTGTTGACAAATTGTGTTCGTACAGCTGGACCACTAAAACTCACTCTTCCTGGCTAGCCCTTTACGTGTGCATCTGGTGACACATTTTGTGCACTGCAGGAGATAGAAAAGATCAAGCGTGAGGTGATGGAGCACCTGCGCCAGCTCGCACACGCACCTTCGGTGCAGATGCACCAAGTGCCACCAGATGCTCTTATACCGAGGTGCGTCTTCCATTAAAAACTTTGCTTTCATCAAGCCGGATATGGTACTGGTCAGACACCCCACCCCCGGGCGGCCCCCCGTTTTTGCTTCTTGCTTTTAATGTGCTACCTATGAAAAATGAAATGGTGCTGGGTTATTACATCAGACAAATGAAATGTATACAGACACATCTCACACACACATTGACTTTTTTCTTATTATATTGGTGGAGGAGTTTTACGGTACCCGGTGCCAAAGTGGCTCCTTTCCCTTAATAAATGTAAGGAGTGGTTTTTCACTGCCTGCGTAGTTTTTTCATTTCTCACACACTACACACATGCAAGGCAAATACCCAACCTGTTCACAGGTACCAGTTTGATGAAGAGGAGCCACTAGAGGAGAAGCTAGGCCAGTATGCTCGGGAGCACGTGCTGCTTGAGCCTTTACCGGGTGACAAATTATGGGGCAACAATTTTTAAAGCCTGACTGGCAGTTACCTCACATGTTGAAATACACTGTCTTGATAGTCTGGGTCTTGATTCATCCTCTGGCTCATGCTTTTAATTGTATAAAATCTTATAACCAGTAAGACTGCTTTCACCATCAACGTTTCTAAATGAAATTACAGTTTCATAGCTGCAGACAGGTAGCTAGGCCATTACAGCAAATTATTCTTGTAGCATTTGCCACTATTGAGCCCCTTTATTTTTACTTCTCCCTACAGATTCGTAACCGTAGATGATGTAATAATGGAAGCTCAGTGCATTTTCACCTGAAAGGCTCCAGTTGATCCTTTTGTTACCAACCATTCAACTGGCGGGTTCCCTTCCCTTCAGTCTTTCATGGATGGGTTGTTGGTTCGAGTGGATAACAGGTTTGACTCTCTGCTAGCGCTGTAATAGACCCAGCCTATTTAGGAAGCCCAACTCATGATGCTTCTTGTCAGGTGCCTGCTGCCTTGCTTCTGGTTTCTAGAGCTGGCTTGACTTTCTTCTTGTCTTCTGTGGAGCACTAGCACTGCTTCCTTCAGAACAATCTGTGCTCAGACCAAACCGTTTTCTGCTAGTTCATAAGCCATGCTTAACTCTCTTTTTCATCTCGTAACTAGACCTTTTCTTTCTCTTGCTTATCTTAAGCGCTTCCCCTTTTGTTTAGATAGGTGTGGTTACAGGCTTTTTCCAAGCTTCCGCTCAGATGCCCCTGAGGCTTATATAGCGATGTAACCTTACCTTACCTTACCTTACCACCTTTTTTTTTTTGCTATAGCTCAACTGCCCTCGCTGGCGGATACAGCTGTGTAACCCTTACCCTTACCCTTACCCTACCTTACCAACCCTTCAGCTGGCGGGTTTGCAATACACGTGAATTAGGCCAAAATTACAGTTAGAAGTGCCATCCTACCTCTTTCCCAAAAACCTAAACCAACCTTAAGACATCATTTAAGGCACCCTCGATCGATAAGGCAGGTTATTAAAGAGCAATGTCACGAGTGTGCAATGCCGTGGCTGGCAGGGAATAATTTGCTTTAAAACGGAGAAAGTATCATGTCAAATTGAGTTAAGTCACTTGACAAAGAATCATGCTAAACTCAATGCATTATATATAGAACGCACTGCTAAACTCAGCGCATTATACATAGTATAACGCACTGCGTAACCTGTCCACCTGTCTAAACTATAACAATAGGAATACATTAACCTTTTTCACATGGGCCCGATGGGCATAGACAATAGATATGAACATCAACGTGCAGAATAATGAAATGCTTAGGCGGATATTAAACCTTTAACTATAAAAATAATCATAATATCAAGTAGCAACGTGTAACAACCATTGTGTTCAGGTGCTGTGTGCCCCTGCCTTTATTGCAAAAAAAGCAGGTGCCAGTTCTGGTAGCCATCGTGCATCGATAGACGTGACATCTCGCGCATACCTGACAAACAAAAAGGAAATAAGCGGCAAGTTGGGGAGGGGTTATGACAAAACTGGCAAATGTTGACACTCTGAAGATGCAGCGATCCAGGGCTGGATATAGATAGCCTGCTTCAAGCATCTGCTTGTTATGTTCACTGTAACAGACAAAAGTATGCAAATTTTCGATACCGAGCTTAGCATTGTTAGAAACTCACTGCTTAGTGGTGAGCACTAGCTCACTGAACACGATGCAGTCCACTTTTTTGCCAATGAGGACGCTGGATGGGTGAATGAACACCTGCTGCCCAGAGGCGATGACCTGTTCCATGGCAAGCAAGGGAGGACAAGACCATGAGAAGTGAGGGAACAGATTGGGTGAGACCTCAATGCACACCAAAGGAAATGTTTGGCACAAGCAAACAACTGGCCAGTAAAGGAGCAAAACGACATAATTAGAGTAATCATGAAGCAAATAGACATAATTTGAGAACGAGCAGATTGCCTAATTTTTAATGTTTGGAATTTTTCAGAGGGGGTTAGCTGAGGCCCAGAATGGGTATGTTTTTTGCATGCTCCTAGGCAGGTGGCCGTAACTGGCAGGTTTCAAGCTCAGCTCTGCTGTAGATTTCAATGCAGCTACGCTTGAAACCTGCCAGTTACGGCCACCTGCCTCAGCAGCTGCGGCGTGGACCTTACTTGCTGAGCAGCCATATGCTGTTTCTGACCAGCCAGCGCACCAAACTGAGTGATGTTTGGTGTTTTGGAGTCCTTATTATGTATAAAGATAATTGCAATAACAATGGAGCAATAAGAGCAAGTGGTTGGCGAGATATGCAAATTCATGCACCATTCCCCATGGAGAGCACCTATTTAGGAACAGGTACACGACGTGTGCATTAAGTCCTGTCATTCATTACGCAGGGCGACTTAACTAAATCTGAGCACATGCTCTGGTAGCTTATAATATCTACAACAGTGTGAAGCTAGATTGGGTTCGATCTGGTGAATTGACGTGAGAGTGGTTGCCCCTTTAATGCAAAAAGGAGCATGTTTGGACATTTGCTCAGATAACCCCCTCTGAGAATTTTCAACAGCTTTATCTGCTGTGCTGGGAAGGCTCAAGCTCAGGCCTTTTCCTCGTCTCCTTATGTCACAAAATGCCATTGCATTCTTTGGTACACCTATATGGCTGCATACAATTTGGCCTTGCACCCCCCTGCCAACCTCAAGGATAGTTCACATCAATACCGCCGTTGTTCATGGCATGGTCTTCAACAGAGTATCGATGTATTAATGCTATCAGGCCCTGTGACTGCCACAAAATTGCAGCCTGGACTACTTGAAGAGCTTCCGTGGCACCCACCTTGTAAGTGCCGTCCGGCTGCTTACGTGCAGACTGGGGAAACAGGCCTGACACCAATGCTCGTCGCAAGGCAGTGGGGTCGTCTCCGCAGGATGTCAGGGGCAGCTGTAATTGCTGCAGCTGCCTTGCCAGCTGCTGGTAGATCTCCTGAGACTTTCGCAGAGATCTGCAACAGTTGTCGAGGGGGAAACTTGAGCACTGGATAGGAGACTACTCTGTGGACCAGAGTGGATGTGTGGAGGGTCCACAGGCCAAGACGCAACTGCCGCCTCGAGGGCCTTGGCACGCACATACAAACAAGGCCAACTCCCATGTGAATATGCCACATGCCACAAACACCAAAATACAATGCTGAAGCGTTTCTTTCCCTCATTGGCATGTGTCAGGATGGAATCCCCACTGCCTTATCCCCTACGAGTTACACCATATTAATAAATTAGGAATAAAATAAAAGTTGGGAATAAATCCCTGTTGCTTTGCCACAGCAAGGGCATGAAAGAGCAGCTGCTACCCATGACTGTCCTCTCTCTCTCTCTCTCTCTCTCTCTCTCTCTCTCTCTCTCTCTTTCTCTCTCTCTCTCACACACACACACTCTTACATAAATACACACACTCCCCCTCCCCACCTGATGTTGATATAATTGTCATGGCACCATGTGGTCTGCTGCTTTGCACTGAGCTCAGCAAACGCACGCGCCACTGCCAGCAGCGTGAGGTGGTCTCCATCCTTGTGGGTGAATTTGAGGCGCGCAGCGTTTGCTTCCTCTCGCTTTGCACGAGGTACTACAAACACACCGTCCGTGGACACCATCGAGATGACCTGCTTGTCCAAGGGAAAGACACACACATGTGTGTTAGTGTCCACACACACAACGTACAAAGTACACATTCCTGCTAAATTCCAACAGCTATCTGTGATATTGAACAGGGCAAAGAAAAAGGAAAAAGCGGTTGCTCTTTACAGATCTACCTAATACGGGAAAGGGGCTGATCGAAGTCATAACCGCCATCTTTACAATTCCTGTGGGATTTTTGAGGTGACTGATTAATTAGACAATCGTATCAGTGCAGTTTTTTACTATACTACGCTACGACAAAAAAAAAACAGGCAGTAATACCATGGTGGATGACAGACAAGAAAAGCACGCATCCATCTCCTTTCCACCAATTGCGCACGACTGTGCGGCTATTATGCTATTGGATCAAGGGTCCCTCGCATTCGCACACATGCGCGCACACACACAGTTGCTTTCTCTCCGACACCTGCATAGCCTCGATGCTGCAGCCCATGCCCGTAGCCGCCAGCAGGACTTTGGCATACATGGGGTCCACAGGCAGTTTCGACAAGGTGGTGCCCACGGGGTGTGACAGTTTGCCCTGCGTGTCCAAAGCCCCCAGGGAGAGCAACAATTCAAGCGACCTGCAGGGAGATTGATTATAGGGGAGCAGCACAGGTGTGCATGTGCGTGCGTGCATGCGTGTGTGTGCGTGTGTGTATGTGTGTGCGTGCAAGTGTTGAAGCGATCGTCACAAGTGCACTTACTCAGCAAATCCAGAGAGTGAAAGTCAGCACAAATACAAACAACCAAATCATTGGAGGTGCTGAATAAGCAGTCACAAATCATTTTGCTGCACATGCGCTGTGTCAGGATATGCTTGTTGTCAGGTCAAACATTCACACACTTAATTTGGAGTCAAGTGCCACAATCTCATACACAGAAGGCTGGAAACTCAAGCCACCTTGACTGCAGGATGGCAAGCACAATACACACAAGTACACCTGACAATGGCAATACACACAATGACAATGACAACACACAATACGCACACATAGCACAATACACACAATGACAAAGACAAGACACACAAGCACACCTGACAATGGCAGGTACGGGCGGCTTGTCAAGGAAGTCAAAGCCTAGTACATCATCAATGCCGAGCGCTTTGAGCTGCAAACAGAAGTAGGGAGCAGAAACAGACAAAGCCATCAAGACGGCAACTTTAATTCAGTGTTAAACGATCACAGCAGCTGCAGACATACTTCATTGGTGAACAAGAGCATTGAGTGAAGGATAACCACAGCATCTGCTGACGTATCCTCATAAAAAAGACAAGAGCATTAACAAGCACACAAACACACTTGCACGCACACACACGTTCATGCGCACGCACAAACGCAAGCATGCATACTTACACACGTGCACATACATGCACACCTACACGCACATACCTACACACTACACACCATACACGCTTACACGCAAAGATGCCACAGTACACATTTTTGCCATACCTGCAGCACCACACTGGCAAGGTTGGAGCGCAGGATCTCAGGCACTGTCGCGAGCTCTAAGCTGTCAAAAGCCTGCTCTGTGTACAGACGGTAAGCCTTGCCTGGGCCCTCACGACCTGTTTTTTTTGGGGGGGTGTCATTGGTGAGGCGGGGCAGGAGCACTAGGCTGTGCAAGCAGCAAAGTGGCAGTGGGCACCCTTCCTAGCTTGTGTATGGTTCATCCATAGCAGCAACAAGCCTGCTGTGGACCCAATTTGCACATTTCTCATCTCATTACCAGCAATGAAAGACACCCTTGTTCAACAAGCCTCAACCGGTGTGTACACCTACCAGCGTAAAAATTGGTTGGAGTGAATTAATGTGGAAGCATGAGCATGAGCATCAAAGCAACTTTGTCAAACCCACCTGCACGTCCACTCCGCTGCTGCGCTTGTGCTTGGGAAACAGGCACGACCTGTGACCGAGATAAGCCAATGACGTTTCATACCATTGATTAAAGTAAAATAATTATTCATTATCGTGCTTGTTTGTTTGTGTGTGTGTGTGAGTGTGTCGTGTGTGTGTGTGAGTAATTGTGTGTGTCCGCAATATTGGCACTATAGACCGCATCTTAATTGTGTAACAAGTTGACCGCCCTCACCTGCAGCGCGTCTGCCCCCAGCTTGGGGTTGTGCACACGTGCCTTGACAAAGCCTGTATCCACTACAAAGCGCACCTACAAGTGCACCAATGATAAAACAATGCTTATGACTTATGATGTAAGCTCGTGAACACAGATGGATTCCAGGTGAAAGGGTGGCATTTCTTGTTTGGAAATTCGAGTAATTCAGTTCCGCAAAAGTAACATCCAAAAAAGGCGTTTTTGAAACAAGTACACTTGCAGACTCTGGCATGGAAAGGGTGAAGCAATTGGTTGTGTTCCCCGCATCGAAAGCAAGGAAGATCATCATAGGATCCTGTCCTTCACGTCAGGCCAGCCATAAAGAAACTAATGCTTCTTTTGCCATGCTACTGCCTGAGTTAATGTGAAAGTGTGTGTGATGTGTGTGTGTGTGTCTGTGTATATGTGTATATGTGTGTGATGTGTGTGTCTGTTTGTGTATGTGCGTACCCCACTGATAGTGATGGAGGTCTCAGCGATGTTGGTGGCCAGGATGACCTTTCGTGAGCCCTCAGGCGCAGCCTCAAAAGCCCGGAGCTGCTGCTCATGGGGCATGGCTGCGTAGATAGTGTACACCAGCAGCTCTAGAGGGTGCTGGGAGGGGTCAGGGTCCTCCGTTTCTTGCCGGGCAGCAAGGTCTCTGGCACGGGCCAGCTGAAGGGCGCAGATCCGGTCCTGTGTGTGGATTTGGATATTTGTCGTGTGTATGTGTTTATGTGTGTTTGTCTGTGTGTGCATATTTTGTGGTGTAGGCACAAGCAGTCATGAATCTGGAATGTGCGTATTGGCTTATTGCCTGCGCATTGGCTGGGAAGGGAAGGCCAACCATGCTGGCCCAAGGCTTGCACGATCAGACACACGCGCCAAAGCACGGAAGACACTGTGTTGCAGCAATTTAACAAGCTACATTTCCATCTGCACAACTCAACTATGTAAATGATGTTTTACGCCACATACAAGGAGTCAGGTGTATGTCATTTTGCACCTGCAGAAGACGCTCTAGGGACTCAATCTCATCTTGGCCGGTCAGAAACACCAAAATGTCGCCAGGCCCTTCTTGCGTGTGTATCTGCAGTCAAGTGCACAAGATGGATGTGCTCAGCTCAAGTGCGTCCATACAACAAGCCCTGCAGAAAACGCTCGCTCAACCACTCATGCATTCACTGAATTCACAGCTTGCCCACCTGTAAGGTCGCAATCAAGGCAGCGTCCAAGTAGTTGTCCTCTGGTTTGGCGGTGTAGCTGAGCTGCACACAAGGATGGGATGGTTTAGGTGTTGCGTGGCATTGCTTCATTTTGCTGCTGAAGGCGTTGATTTGGAAGCACAATAGCAAAACATGTGGCCTGTAGATCCCAAAGTTGAAGGGAGACAAGGGGCTTGCGGCCAGCACTAGACGGTTTGGTTCAGCCACCTTGGAAATGGGGGATTACCTAGCTTAAGAACAGATAGTCAGACCCATTGCGCTTAGCTCCTACAGCCCTTCAAATCAGACTCAGCACCTGCACAGGAAAGGCCCTGCCGTGAATAAGGCAGCCTTTACAGCCAGGGAAGTAGTCGATGAACTTGGAGGCCTCCAGGGTGGCAGACATGACAATCAGGCGCACGTCATGCGGCCGCCGTTCCTGGGAGAGAAATGCATGCGCAGTTAAACTAGGTGCATAGACTTTGCAAATATTTACTCTGAGCACACAAAAGCAGTGTTCCAAAAGTGATCTGGTGAACTCCAGGAGGTGTGGGTGCTTGTGTTGCGCAAAAGGCAGCAGGCACAAACTGCTTCAGAAGGGGGGGGAGCAAAATAGCGGAGTGCTGATACGTGGATCAAGGCAAAACGCTGCAAAAGTCAATAGCTCCAAATGCCAGACCCACCAGCACTCTCTTAATGAGGCCGAGCAGCACATCAGTGCCTACCGTCCTTTCATGTGCCTCATCAATGATGATCACCTGCAGGACAGTGCATACAGCAGATCCAATTCAATAAACACTTGGCGGGTAGTGAAAACCACCTCCCACATTAATGAAGTTACACCTTTAAAATCGGTATGTTTATAAGCAACAACAGACAACACGCATCTAAGAAACATTTAAGCAACCTCCTGCAAGTAGTTTCAAACAAACTCCGTTGTGCCTCGGTTGAAGCCACAGAGATTGCTAGTCACACTGAAGCGTTGCTGATGACCAAATAACGATTTTGGCGACATAACTCTGCACAGACATTATGTTTAAACTGGAGGAGTAATAACGCGTAGGTGAACAGCGCACAGCGCTAAATACACCCAACCCACCTTATACTTGGATAGCAGTGGGTCGATCATGGCCTCGCGTAATAGCATGCCATCTGTCATGTACTTGATGCGCGTGGCAGGCGAGGTGGCATCCTCAAAGCGGATGCTATAGCCAACCTAGCATAGAAACAGGAAGGGGGAAAGATGTTGATCAAAGACGCTAGGCAACACATGCTCCTGTAGTAATTTCTTCAGTTCCCTTTTAAGTGGCTTCACAGAGACCACGCCCCCCCTTGCAAGTGCTCTTAAAGCAATGAACATGCTTCCACTTATATTCTGTCCCACCTTATCCCCAAGGTTCGTCCCCACTTCTTGTGCCACACGCTGCGCCACAGTGACGGCAGCCACACGCCGAGGTTGGGTGCATGCAATGGCCCCCCCCTTGGCCAGGCCTCCTTTGAGCAAGAACTGGGGGATCTGGGTGGTCTTGCCGCTGCCCGTCTCGCCCACCAGCACTATGGCCTGGTTGTCTTTGACCTGATAGTGCAGCAGCGTGGCGTATGGTAGGGTCTTGCCATTATGAATGTGCACACACAAAGGAAATCTGCTCTTGTAATCATCATAAGTTTTAAGCATGCAGTATGCAGAGTTCTAAACTGAGTCTGATAAGGGGCATATGATACTATTGAGCAAATATTGCAGCCTCATGACTTCGTACCAGCTCGAGCAGCTTGTCCTTGGCTGACCATGCCGGTAGCTGCCTCCGTTCCTCTTGAAGACGCACCCAGCTGAAAAAGCATATGCACATTGAACAAAAGGTGTTTTAAAAGAGGACAAGTAAGAGTGTTTACAGGTAAATGTGCATTTACGTAAGCATTGTGCACATATTTGTGGAGGCACACACGCGCACACACACACACACATAGACACACACACACACACACACACACACACACACACTCACACACACACACAAACACACTCACACTCACACGAACACAGGCACGCACGCATGCACACACACAGTCACGTGAACACACACACACACACACACACACACACACACACACACGCACGCACACACGCACGCACACACATGCACTCACACACAAGCACACACACGCACGCACGCACGCACAAACACACACACATATACACATACACACTCAGTCTCGTATGGGTGATATAGAGTGGGCGCCAGCGACTGTCCTCACGCACCTCAGTGAGTTGACGGGTGCATTCAATGTGATCCTCTGCTTTTTGTGCTTGTGCTCCGCTCCGCTGCTGGATCCAGCACCATCTCCCTTTGAAGGAGCACTCATGTTACATTAACTACATTGATTTTGCACAAATCCTCGCTTGCATGAAAATTTTAGCCATTTGCACAATAAATTTATAAAAAGATTTAAGTGAATGCCCTCTAGTACCAAGATAACAGACGTGACCGGCGCCCTAAATGCGAAGGCGGATTGGAATTTGGTCTACTCAGGGCAGCAAGCTCTCCCTCCCGGAAATGCAGAGTGAGGAATTTGTTTCTTAGTTTCTGCGAGCAAGTCTCCTCATTTGTCTCTCTAATAGACTTAACTCAGCTTTCCCTCTCTCTTTCCTCCAGACACATGCCTCAGCAAGCGCAGGATGGCCTGGCTAGAAAGGTGCTAGACATTTCTATCCTTGCAAGCGAGCGACATGCATTAGCACATTGCCTCCGCAGCTCCTGACAGCTCTCCGCCACATTCACACGCAGGCCCTCAATGTGCTTAACAACTTTAAAGGTATGCAGTCCAGTATGTGACCTGGGGACCTCTGATCTCAGGCAGAGAACAAGGTTCCCTGAGCACAGCGGTCACAGCATGCTCTACCCGCACCGCTCACAAATACAGGTTTCAACCCGCCTCCTGTCCTGAAGGATGTTCCTGGATCCAATCTTCCCAAGTAAGCATAGCAATGGGTGTGCTTTCAGCTGCGCAAAATTTGGCAATGAACGCGACATTTGCTATGTAGGGTCAACACCCAGGCCCCAGCACCCATCTGTATTCCACCGCGCCCCATTCAGTCACAACCTCAGCCGCAGCAGCAGCAGCAGCATCAGCTGCGCTTCCCCCCACAGGTAGCAAAGCACTATTAGGTTGCTGCAAATTCCTTGCTGAGATTGCCCAGTAAATAGCTTTAGGAGCTTTGAGGCACGTGTTGCGCACCTGGTTGCAGGGAATTGAGGGAGCCATGCCTCTAGGTATGCCTCAAGTGACTTCAGCTGGGGGACTAGAGCTTGACCAAGATGATGCATTCCTTTCCAGCTTTGA
>Ga0307947_1001516_pt1 | contig 18360 bp, 19 predicted proteins | sample OrgLakmetagen232_FD_201840 | JGI IMG/M metagenome (GOLD analysis project Ga0307947, IMG submission 201840) | Saline water microbial communities from Organic Lake, Antarctica - #232 | ecosystem: Environmental > Aquatic > Non-marine Saline and Alkaline > Saline | place: Antarctica: Organic Lake...
CCCTTCCTCATTCATCTGCCCCTCCTCCAGACTTCCACTCAATGGCACCCTCTCCTTACCCCTCCCACGCCCACAGGACCTCCCCTTCTCTGCAGACTTTCCACGCCCTCTATTCCCCCGTCTAGTCTCCGTACCCCGCCCCCGCCCACACCCATGTTTGCCACCATCCACTCCATCCCCACCACTTGCTTCTGACACAAAACCCTCTGGACCTGAAGCACGGCCCCTCGGTGGTGGCGCTGCCCCCGCTCCGGCTGCTGCGCTGTCACCCTCGGTGTTCATAGCACGTCCCTTACTGTCTGACCGGCCAGCGCTCCCACCTGCCTGTACGGAGTCCCCCACAACCACACACAGCGGGCTGATAGACGAGAGAATGGGGTACTTGGTGCCAGGGTGTGCATCCACCGCTGATGTGGGCGCTCTGAAGGAGCAGCGAGCGGGAGGGGCAGGGGCAGTAGCGGGAGGAGCAGGGGCAGCAGGAACAGGGGGGGTAAGAGTTCCAGTGCCACTGCCTGGCCCAACCCCACCAGCACCTGCCTCCCTCTCTGCTGCAGCCGCCCTCATGGCCTGAGACGCTGCCTTGTCTGGGCTGTTGCGCCCATCAAAGTGTGCGGTGACAGCACTGCCAGCCACAAAAGCCATCTCGCTTCCCAGCTGCAGCGCAAACACGCCGCTGTGCCAGAAGGGGCAGTGCGTGCGGTGCAGGAGGTGGTGCACAAGAGAGGTCACACCTGTCCACATGTGTGTGTTTATGTGTATGTATGTGAGGTTTGTTTGCGGGTGCATTGGTGCACAAATGCGTTGTTGCATGAAAGGGGGCAGTGTGTTGCGGTGCAGGAGGCGCTGCACCAAGGAGGTTGCGCATGTACACATGCATGTGTGTGTACACGTGTGTGTGTGTGTGTGTGCAATACCTGGCTTATGAAAAGGGGCAGTGCAAGGGTTACCAGGCACATATGCAATAAAGTAGGAAGTTGCACCAGCATGAAGAGTGGCTTGACTGCGCAGGGCCCCTTTTTTTTGGTGGCAACTTTCTTTCTTTTTTTGGTGGCATGACTGCGCAGGGTTCCTTTACTTCAAATAATTGCGTTTGTTGCGCGACAGGCACATGTGGACCTTGCCTGTGCGGGCATGCTCACTTCTACACCTGCTGACAAAAGCACACGTGCACTAACACGCACGCACACACTGTATGCACACATACAAATATATACGCACGTGTACGGACACACACCCACACGTGTACACGCACACATGCCTTGCTCACCTTGCAGCACTGCTGTGCGGTGTGTGTGCTTGTCCAGCAGGAGGTGTAGCGTGAGGAACACACAGCCTGGGCGGATGGCACTGTCCACTGCAGCAGGGGCAGCCTCCAGCCAAGCGGTAACCTACGGAAATCAGGTGTTTGAGGTTGAAAAGTGCGTGTATATACTCATGCCAAGGCAGTAACATCATCAAAGTGTGTGCATAAGTTGTCACGCCTTATCCACGTCATTGGGCAATCTGTTAGCGCTATCCTTGTTAGCGGGCAATCTGTTAGCCTCATCCACGTCAATGGCCAATCTGTTAGCCTTATCCAAGCCAGTGGGCAATCTGTTAGCTTTTATCACGTAAGCGGGCAATCTGAATCATCAAACTCAAGCCCACAAATGTCCAGGGGCGGCTCTTGCAGCACAGGCATGACGAAAGGCAAAAGCACGATGCAGGAGAGGGGACGAGGACTGGCAAATTACAAAGCACCGTCCACTTTGCAATTGGGAGACAAGTTCGAGGCTGATCTGAAAGCGGGCGGACTTTTATAGTGATCGGCTCTCAATCCCACAAAGTACATTGGCACAGCACCAGTCCATATAACACAGTGACACAGCACACCTCACCTGTTCGCGTAGGTCTTGAGGCAGGTCTGCAGGCGTGCGGCTGAAAAGCTTCATGCTGATGCGCAGCACCTGAGGGGGAAAAGACAGAAATAAAGGATAGGCAGGTGTGCACAAGGACACGCCTAGGATTGGTCAGAACCATACATATATACGGATGTACGGTGTATATACAGGGTTTTTGGGTGGAAACATACAAGTAAATCAACACAAGGTAAGAGATGTAAATGGACATACATGCTGAAGCAGTGCCAGCAATGACAGACTGGTAAGACAGGACAAACGGAATTTGCCTGAGCAGGCAATATTAGAGTAAGGCACTGACAAGAGATGGGCCAGGGGGATAAAGCGCGCGCTGAAGGGGGAGAGGGACGGCTGTGGTTGTGGGTGGGGCCTTCATGTGCCACTAAGTGTACGCGATGAAAATAACGAAAAGAGGACGGCGGTGCTGGCTGAGAGGGGGAGTTGACCAGGATTGTACATAGACATTGTATGCTCAGTGTACACAGTGTTTTGGCAGGCTTGCCTCCCAGTACTGTTCAAGTCTGATGTGCTTGTGCACACAGTGTTTTGGCAGGGTTGCCTTCCAGTACCGTTCATGTCTGATGTGCTTGTGCACGGCTCTGACCAACCCCAATGTGCTTGTGCACGGCATGTCTGATGTGCTTGTGCACAGCTCTGACCACCCTCTGACCAACCCCAGAGATGGGCCAGACGGTGCCTATACCTATAAAGTGCAGCACCCTTGTCGAGGGCAGCATGCTTCACATTGCTACACCTTAGGACTCGTACCTTGTGTTTAGACTCATTTGGGCCTGACAGTGAGCCTATAAAATGCAGCACCCTTGTCGAGGGCAGCACCCTTCACATTGCTACACCATGAACTCTTACCTTGTGTTCAGACTCGTAGCCTGGAGCCCAGCCCCCCTCTCCACTTGCGATGTCACGAGCAAGGCCATAGGAAGGGGGGTCTTCAAAACTTGCAGGGGGCTCTGCCGCATCTGCGGGCACGAGAGGGAGGGAGTAAATTGGAGAGAGAGAGAGAGAGAGGGGGGGGGGGGGAGAGGGAGAGGTACCTGCTGCCAACTTGGGTGCGCTCTGTTCCTGAGCTGGACTAACCCCTTCACCTCAAGTCAGCTCACTCAATTCAAAACCGGAATTTAGTGTGTTGTGCCTTTCAAGTGGCACATCCGCGCACAAAACAGACGCCTTTACTTGTTTACTTGTGCAGGTCACATGCAAAGGGCTGGCATTCCTTCAGATGAGCTGATTTGCAGGCAGGGCCGACTTGCTTGTGCATCAATGTTCTGTCATATACCAAAAAGTACCAAGCGGCACATTCCGCCTCACCAAGCGTACACACACACGCGCAACACACACACACACACACACACACACACACACACACACACACACACACCTGCTGCCTCAAGCTTTGCCTCATGCTGCTGTTGCCTGTGTGGCGGCACGCTGCTGCAGTTGTTTGACCTGCGACCGTCATCAGTAACACCAGCACCAGCACCACCAGCACTAGCACTAGCACTAGCATCAGCTCCAGCAGTAGTAGCTCCAACTCCAGCTCCTGCCTCAGCACCAAGAGCCCCAGCAGTAGCTCCAGCAGCAGCAGCAGCAGCAGCAGCAGCAGCAGCGGGAGTAGCAGCAGGTGTACCAGAAGCAGCTGCTAGATGAGGGACGGCTGTGGCTGTTGTGGCTGTGCCCGCAGGCTCAGGGGGAGAGAAAGGGCGCATGGGCGGCAGCGCAGGGTGGGTCTGCAAGCACGTATATGTGCGTGCGTATGTGTGTGTTTGTGTGTGTTTGTGTGTGCGGGTGGATGGGTGGGAGGGGGAGAATGGGTGGGTGGATGAGTGCGTGCCCTTGTGTACGTATGCGTGCTTGCCTGTGTCTGAAGGAGCATTTCACAAAGATGTGTTACAAAAGAACATTTCGGAGCAGGTAGACATGCCAATCATGAGGATCGCGCAAGTGGCGTCATCCATCTCCACTTGACGCTTACTTTCCTAAATTCGCTTTTTTTGTTGTAACTCTTGTTCAGCTCACAAGCAAACCAATTGCCTTGTTCGACATTCCACGCAATTGCCTTGTCCAGCATTCCACGCGATTGCCTTGTCCTGCATTCCACTGTCCACCCCTTCTTCCTCACCTCCACCACGTCCCTCCCCCTCGGCTCCCCACCCACACACACCAGCACCCCCAGCAACATACACAAAGCGTGCAGCAGAGACAAATCATGCGCCACACTCACTCAACACAGAGCCAGCCATCAACCTTCCCTCGCCCACTCCAGCACAACATGCATAATAGAATAGACTTCTCGCAGCCAGGACGAAAAGCACAACTACCGGCACACTTCCCTGCTTATAGATAGGGTGGGCCAGGGCCATATATTTATACGTATATACGGTGTACATACAGTTTACACACGGTATTTGTAGCAGGGAAATCACCGTACATGAGGTCATATACAGTGTGTATATACGGTTCTGGCCCACCCTGCTTATAGACACAGGTTGTGTTGACACCTCGTCACCCTTCCTTTCTCTCACCCACCTGAACCCCTAAAAGTAGGCGCAGCGCATGCAGCTGGGATGGACTCTGCATGAGCTGAGCCAGGAGCCCCTCTCTGTCGCTACTTCCTACCCCTCCATCTTCCTGGCCTGCTGCAGGTGCCCCTGCCGTGTGAGTGTGTGTGTATGTACATGCGTGCAAGCGTGTACGTTTATGTGTGTGCGCGTGTGTGTGCATGCATTGGTGTGTGTGCATATGTGTGTATGTGTGTGTTTGTGCATTCAAAGGCATGTGAGCAAATGTGCACATGTGTGTGCATGCTTGTACACACACTCACCTATGACAGCTGCTGCTGCAGCAGAAGCTGCGTTAGCTGCTGCAGCAGCATCGGTGGGGGTGGGTGACGGGGAGGTCAGGCGAGCGGATTGGGAGTTGTTCTTGTGTGGAGCCTTGCCCTTCTCTTTCTGGGATTCCACCTGTATGCACAAGCATAGCACGCAGAGAAGGGGCCACAGTTGACATACACACAAACACACTGTTTTCTCTCTCTGGGACTCCACCTGTATGCACAAGCATTGCATGCAGAGAAGGGGCCACAATTGACAAACACACAGAAGCACTGTCACAACAATCCAGGATGTCAAACGACCTGGCCAAAACATGCAGCTGTCCTGAAAACCAGCCCTGAACTCTCGTCCTTTCAAAGGACCGACGTATGGGTAGCTCACGCCATAGGGGCGACGAGTGACCTGCTTCTTAGGGTGGGCTGCCCTACACCATCTTCAGTACGCACGTGCTGCTCGGTATACCCAGGAGCACAAATGGTGTGCTTGATCTGTCTCCCCCAGAATTTGCCCAAGATTTCAGGTGCTAGTGATAGGGTGCAACTCATACAATTGACTCATGCCGTATGAGTGGGGTCAGCCAGACCCATACATCTATACGCTATACAATGTATGCACGGCAACTTTAGCAGGGAAACCACCATACACACAGTTGCATTACCGTACATTCGATCGCTGGTGATAGGGTATGAGTAGGGCCAGCCAGACCCATACATCTATCAGTGTGTACGGTGTAATACAGTATTTCTGTCAGGGGAAACTACAATGCGGTCATATGCCATTTGTATATACAGTTCTGATCAACCCCAGGTTTGGAATACTATCAAATACCCATGTGACCCATCATACATTTCAAATCCTTTGATAGAGCGCATACGTGACAAGTGTGTACGGTGTAATACAGTATTTCTGTCAGGGGAAACTACAATGCGGTCATATGCCGTTTGTATATACAGTTCTGACCAACCCCAGGTTTGAAGTACTATCAAATACCCATGTGACCCATCAAACATTTCAAATCCTTTGATAGAGCGCATACGTGACAAGCCCCAAAAGATGGAGCGCGTCATGTTGGAGTGTGCACATGCTCATTTACATTGGTTTTTATATGAACACAGTTATACCAAATATTTACCCTAATTGTATTGCTGGAGTTTTATGCCTATTATCCTTATTTGCTGTTCAATCTTAATACGCTCACATCTTTTGTATTTAAGTTTAGGCGCTGTTTATGGCTGTTCGATTTTTAATTGTATGATGCATGCACGCACACTGAGTCAAGTCTTGTGGTGAAACGCCTGTGTTCATTGTGGGGAAGAGCACCTAGCCGGACCCCTGCTTGAGCCGTCATTTGCACGCTGTGCTTGTACGTATGTATGTGTGTGCCTGAGCGCATCATTGTCTGTTTGCGCACCTGAGCGCGCTTGCGCCGTCGTGCGTTGTGCTTGTCCAGCTGGTCTCTGCAGCTGCGTCTATTGCCATCAAAAGCCATGAGGTCGTGGAATCGCCCGCATTGCTGACAAAAGCGCTGCAGCCGGCCGTCCTTCAGCACTTGGGGCAGCTTGATGTGCACCTGTGCATCATATAAACATCATAATGCAGATGTGAGGGTGCATTGTGGGGGCGGCGTTAGTGGGAACCGCTGACAAACACGCTGCAGCCGGCCGTCCTTCAGCACCCGGGGCAGCTTGACGTGCACTTTACAATAGAGCACAGGTGTGAGGGCGCGTCGTGAGAGATGCGGGTGTTGCTGGCAGGGGCGCTGCTGGATGGTCATCCTTCAGCACACTTGGGTTCCCACGCTCAAAGTGCAGCTATGTGTACGCAAGAGCATGGTGTTTGCTTTGGTGTGCCACGAAACCCTGTTAAGTAGGCAGCTGTCTGCCTGTGTGTGTATGTGCGTGAACAGGTGCTAATCCTGTTCTGAGGTAGGAAGATGCAGGGATGTAGTTTGGCATCAAGACGTGTCAGCATTGGCTCACACTCATATTTGTCAGCAATAGCTCACACTCATGTTTGTTGGCGGTGTGCTTGATGCGTAGCCTGGCGCTGGGAATCAAACATGAGCGCTAGCAGGGTGAAGAGGCACTTGGTTTGCTCAGACACTTTCCAGGTTTCAAGGATAACGGCTCAACTTGCATGTGTAAGTTTTTGCTAGCATGGCGTGAAGTTGAGGCAAGGGAGCGCACCCTGCCAAAGTAAGGAGCCTCTCCTTCCTTGGCCTACCAAGATATAGGTCAAAGAGAGCACAAGACACGTAGCGGCCTCGCATCATCCCTGAAACATAGCCTGAAACAAGAAAAGCTGAGTAAGCGGCCGAGCTTTTTCAGTCCCTTCACATCATGAGTCATGACGCTCCCTGCATTGACGTCCATAGCTTCCCAGTTGAAATGACATGCAGATACATCACAATCACCTCCTCAAAGGGAGGAGCCCTACAATTGAGCGCACCTCGCAGATGCGATACCTATGGTGGTACTCCTTGTGGTTGCTGAGGTCCTTGCCGCACCCAGCAACCTGTGGGTGCAGGGAAGTGTGTGCAAACGCAAGCTTGTGCGTATTTGCATGACCCAGACCATGCTTTAGCACGAGAAGGCTGAAGGATAAGGCAAGCACGCGAGTTTGCACTGCGCTTAACATGAACAACAGTCTGAATCGCGTGAGCAACCCTACGCACATAGCACATACACACAGACACACACACCTGGCACACCATCTTGGCGCCGTCCTCGTCCGCGTGCGGGGGGTCGCTGATGCTGACCACACCCTCTAGACTGCCTGGGAACATAATCGGGGGCATGTTACCCCCACCATATCCCCCCACCGCAGCCATTGCAGCAGCAAGTGCGTCATCAGCAGAGGCCCCCACGCCCCCATTCCAACCCCCCATCCCCATCCCCCCAAAATCAAAAGGAGGAAATAGTGGCTGATGCTGTTGCTGTTGTGGGTACTGCTGCTGCTGGTGCTGATACTGCTGGGGGTGCTCCTGGGAGTGCAGTGGGCAGGGCATTCGCCTCTGCCGCTGCCGTTGGTTTGTCGCAAGCTCGGAGGTGGGTCCTCCATCTCCAACCCCCCAACCTCCAGCTGACGCTTGGTTGCTGCGCTTGCGGTTGGGGGGGCGCGTCGCGCACGCGGCCAGGGCAGCGTGGTGACTGCAGGGAGTGGGACCTGTGTGAATGCGTGTGTACGTGTGCACACTTGTACTTTGCTCGTAGCGTGTAAATGTGTGTACATGCGCTTGCATGGGCCATTTGTGCATATTTTCATCCTTACCTGGAGGAGGCAGGGCTGGAGGGGGCAGGGAGGGCAAAGGGAAGGGAGGTTGCTGCTGCTGCTGCTGCTGCTGCAGTGGTTGTGTGTCATGAAGGTTGGGAAGCAGACCATTCAGGACATTCATGTCCAGCGTGCCTATGTCACCAAACTGGGGTGGAGGTAGGTGCGGAGGGAAAGGAGGGAGGTGCTGCTGGCTGTCGACTGTATGCTGCTGCTGCCAAGGAGGAGGGAGCGTGGGCATGAGGGCACCCCAGTCATGCGAGCCCCTTCCTGCATCACCCATTTGGTGTGACGGTGCGTGGAAGCTGCATGCAGGGGGCAAGCCGGGTGCTGCAGAGTCATGAGGCATGTCTGCTGGGGGTGGGCCTAGGAGGAATGAGGGAGATGTCATATGGTCGCCATGGATGAACGGTTGCTGATGGTGCCCAGGAGAAGGCGCTGCGAGCCGCTCCGCACTGCACGTGCCTCCGGTGTTGTTGTTGGCAGAGACTCCTGCGCTGTTGCCATCTCCTCTCCTCTGTGCGGTGCAGCTCACGGGATCCCAGTCCCAATCTGCCAGATCCCACGTCTGCTCATCACCTGCGAGAGGATGGGACGCATACAGAAATCAGTGTGGATGCCTGCAATGCTTGTCACACAAAGGCACAGCATGGAGGCACAACCAGCACCTGCCAAGAGGAAGGGGTCCTTCTCATTCAGGGAGCCCTTCTGTTGAGGAATGGTGGGAATCTCTGCAGGGCTTTGACCACCACAGGGCGGAAAGAGATCCCCTCCGAGGAGACCTAAAAGTGATGTATCGTCGAGATCCTCCATCTTTAAATATTAATAGAATGTTGTGTACTTGAGCTAATTTTATACGAACATTCTCACACAAACACTCACGAGTGCTCACATGTATACACACAAACACAAACACAGACATGCACAGACACACATGCACAGACATGCACAGACACACTCACTCACACATGCACGAACACCGGACACATACACACACAAACACACACACACACACACGCACACACGCACACACAAACAGACACAGACACACACACACACACACACAAACACACACACACACACATGCACAAACACGTAAACACACACATACACATACACACACGCACACACACACACACACACACACACACACACACACACACACACACACACACACACACACACACACACACACAAACACACACACAGACACACACATAGACACACAGGTGCACGAGCGCGCACTCACGAACATACATACACAAACACAGACGCACATACACATACACGCACGCACATACGCAGTTGTGCATACATGTGTGTGCACTTTTGTGCGTGTATTTTTATGCTTTATATGCTTGTACGTGTTTAATTTTGTGCCTGCACATTCGCTAGCACTCACACTTGCACATACTGTGACCATATTTGAAGCACACGGAGGCACTCATTGCACAGCCCGTATTCGGGTGTGCCAGCCGTGGGGACGATGTGCTCGCATGCAGTATGTTTCCAGTGCCCCCTTGCATGATTCTGACCAATTACTTCTTACGTTCTTACGACAATGAAATTAGCTATCTAAACTAACTGCTGGTTTAAGCTGATGATGCGCCTCCCCTAAGATGATCAGAGAAAGAAATGGTGTTTGGCTTAGAATGTCTTTCACGCTCAGTGCATCACATGGAGATGACTGAAGCCCTGATAGTATTGGGCTGATACATAGCCTCAGTCAAATCACTGATTGGCACATCCGTGATTCCGACATCACTGATTGACAGAAGGCACACAGTTTCCCTACCAGTTTGATCTGAAGATCTCTAGAATAGCCTGTGGTGTAGCTCTCCCAACTAACTAGAAGAATGAAATAGCACAGAAACATGCGTCTTTAATATGGAGTAAGTAAATGCTCACCTTTTCCATACGTGGACGCCGCTCCCAAAGTGCAGTGCCAAGTGGAAAATCCTCTCCTGGTGTGCTGCCTAAGCTGCCTCTGTGACAATGGTGTTAAATTGCAGGATGAGTGTGTATTTGTTTGTGCTCGCTCACACGCGTGTAGGCAAATACGCTGGTATCTGCAATGGTTCATTCCTCCCAATGCGTCTAGTTTGCATCCACAGGTGTCCTTTCCTCTAGACCTCTTTTCTGTGTTTTTCAGACCATCAGGCTTGTCTCTCATTGTAACATCTCTCATTGTAACATCAGTAAGGTTGGCCAGAACCATATATACATACAGTGTATAAACGGTTTTGGGAAGGGAATTGCCAAATACGTGGCAATTTAGAGATTAAAACGGTTCTGGTCAACCCTAGTCATCAGGTCAGGAAACTTCTTGTGACATACCCTGGAACCTCGATTTTTGAATAAGACTGTATGATGGGTTGCGTCGAGCAAATCAATGCAAGCTTGTCTGGGACCTCTTCTTCTAGCTTATTACAAATAAGAAACACCTCCTGCTGCAGGTTAAGAGAAGACCCTCAAAAGTTGTTTCTTTCATCGAAATTCAACTGCAAGCCGGTAATAACCGTAAAGCACAAACATGTTGAGCAAAACAAAGCAGAATCGCATTTTTTACATGCTTTACATACGCAGCCTAGCAGCCGCACGTTTTGCACTTAGCAGCTCAGAAAACAAAACAGAGATACCCGCGTGTCCTTTACCAAAGGACTGTGTGGTCCAAGCAGCCTTTGAACAATGATGTATCGAGCAGTCTCCAGCACCAAGTAGGTCAAACAGTCTGCGTTAATTAATTATAGAGTGGCCTGCACTTAAGATCTACCAAGAAGTCTGTCAGTAGCCTTTTATAAGGGCAGTTGAAGGTAGAAAAAGAAGAAAAAAGAATAATTACGCAGGCAGTGAAAAACACTCCCCACATTAATTTAAGGAAAACGAGCCACCTTGATACCAGGTACCATAAAACTCCTCCACCAAAGTACAAGGAAAGATCAATGGGGATCAGGAGGGTCGCATGCTTGACCTGAAACTGTCTGCTAATAAGAGTTAATAATAGTGCTGGAAATCTTCACGTAGATCTTCAAACAAAGGTGTGACGGCATTTACTGCCCTTTTCCCTTGCCTGTTTTTATCTTTATAAAAAGTTGGGTAGGGCGATAGGGCTTGTCTTCCTCGTTACCCAGCACCTTTAGAAAATCCGATATGCACCTCAAAAGAAGCTTACAAGTACCGTACACACACAAACAAAAGCAAACACGCAGACTATATCTTGCTTCCTCCAGGACAGTAGCTCCATCAGCTCCTTAACACACGCATCCAATATAAGCGGCAGCAAATTCAAATACCCAGAACCTTCATTATATGGCGGACCTTTGTCAAAAATTCGATGCATCCCTGCTGGCAATTTGAGTCGGAGTTGCATTCCTTAAATACAATTGAATATCACCTGCCACTGTCACGGTGCATTCACAACCAAAACCAGCCAACCAGGTTTAAAAGAGAAGTAGGGTAGTCGGGGGGCATCCTTCAAATCCGGCTTTTCTTCACAAAGCCAACGTCCTAGGAACAGTCTCCCACTCAGCCAATCTCCTCCGGGGCAGACTGAACATACGTTGCTGCGAGGCACACCACACAGGGTGACTTGCAACTCTTTCAGTAAGAACGCTTTTCACCATGTAATTAGTTTTCTACAAGTGGGATCAGCAAAAACATTTGTACTTGTTGGCATGTGATATACAAATGATCAAGTAAAATTCCCTAGCTTGTTATTTCAAACTAAGACGGCCTCTTTGAAACCAAAGAGGTTTCAGCACAACTTTGCAGGTGAGTCAGGTAGCAACTACTAGAGGCTTATACGTTCACTTCTTGTCATAAACTGCTCAACAGTAACGACCTACATGGTGCTAACGTAGGCACTGCACTCACCCTCCACGGCTGACAGGAAATCTTGAGCGAATGCATCAGCCTCAGACATCAGAGTACTTTAAGAATGCTTCGTTCTATGACAGGTTGGGCTGGTAGTATTGGCACATGTACCGGCGATTGTGGGAATCAACCTCGACTCTGCTCAATCTACCTTGGGCACGCTGCCCGAGTTATTTGAGCTTGTCTACCGCTTTATGAGTAAACGAGAGTGTTGAACGTAGCCATGCTTCTTCACCAACTTGGAAAGGAATAATGTAGTGAGAGTATATCACTTGCAGCTGCCCCAAGGTCCAAACGAACTCATCCCTTTTCTAGCAGCACCTTGATATTGAAAGTGTAAGAAATAAGGCCATTCAACTTTTTTGCACATTCATCAACAAAATAGTTAAACTACTTCAGCAACCAAACCCCCCTACTTATGAGAGGTTTTCATTCTTGTTTGACTGTTGCTCCGCAAGCGTTTCTGGGCTCTTTCTTTGTACGAGTAGTGGCAGACGAACTGTTTGTAAATAGTGGCAGACGAGCTGTTTGTGAACTTCAAGCTGTTGAATTTTAGAGCAGACTTAGCTACCATAATGTTTAAAGTCCAAAGTTTAATTTTGTGATTTGTATACCTGAATCCCCATCGTAAATCAAATTTGTCATCCTCTCATTATCTCTGTCATTCTCAGAATTTGTCTGAGTATTTGTTTTGTCTGATTCTACAGTAATTCATCCAATGCGGAGTTCAAGTTCATCATCAGAGGTGAGCTGCAAGAGGCTGCACCAATATTGGTAGCGCTATTAACTTAGCGTGTTGCCCTACGGGATTTGACCTTTGATCGGCAGTTTATACTAGGCGGTCTAAGCCAAGACATTATTATCAGTAAGGGATGGTGTAATTTTACATAAAAAGCCTCATCAATTGATACGTGCGTATCCACAATTATGCATGACAGCACAAAGGACACAAGATCAGGAGCCGAATTTATTAGTCAATTTAAATTCTCAATCATCCGGCAACGTTTGCTAGGGTAGTTATATTATACGTGATGCCCAGAATTACCTCCATGTAGCAAAGAAGCCTACGTGAGATAAATAGAAAGCCAAAAATAGTAGGTGCCCAGCAATTATCGTTGACTGGTGATATACCCCCCTGCCCTTTTCTCTATGAGGCACTGTCCTTTACTGTATTTTTCATTGGTTGGCCTGAAAGCCATAGCTGTAAATTGTCTTGAAACAGGTCCATGGCCTCATCTTGGAATTCCTGAATGCGATTTGGTTGTTCCATTTATTAACAATAATGTAGGCAAGAGCAGACCTTGTGATCTTTAGCAATTGTTCCTACCTAAAAACAACGCACCACCATTGACCCTTGCCTTGCTCAATCCTAGTGCAGAAACTACGTAGTACAAAGATCATGAAAGGAATTTGCAGCAGCCAAAGAGAACAGCAGCCCTAGATACAGCACAAGCACACATCATGAGTGCGCACCTTGGTCCTGTCCGCACTGCAGAAGAAAAGAAGGGAAGGCTCTTGTGAGAATGTGGTATAAGTAAGATTGGTAAAAGCATGAACAAATGGCCATTTTTCGCGCTCCTAACTCAGTTGTAAACCAAAACTCCCACACCCTATATTATGGAATGTGCACATATTTGTGTGTGTGTGTGTGTGAGTGTGTGGGTATGTATGTGTGGGTATGTGTATGTGAGTGTGTGTATGTGTGTATGTGTCTGCGTATATATGTGTATATGTGTGAGTGTATGCGTGTGTGCCTCTTCATCTTCTCAGTATAGCACCTAGTATGTGTTGATCGTGTGCACAATACATCATCACTGTTTGTATGCATTGCGTTTTCCTCAAACTTACGTGTGGGGTGAAATGAGCACGTTATCCAACTGCCACAGCTCACTGTCTTCAGGGAGTGGTTCTTTGGCAAAAACATCCAAACCAGCTCCTCGGATCTTTTTAGACTTGAGAGCTATGAGAGCAATGAAAGCAGAGTATACATTTGTGTGTGAGTGTGTGTGTGTATGTGCGTGTGTGTGTATGTGTGTGTGTGTGTGTGTGTGTGTGTGTGAGAGAGAGTAAATGTAGCAGCAAGGAGTAGCCTAAGTGAGCAAATGTAGCAGCAATGAGTAGCCTAAGTGAATAAATGTAGCAGCATTGAGTAGCTTAAGTGAGGAAATGTAGCAGCATTGAGTAGCCTAAGTGAGCAAATGTAGCAGCATTGAGTAGCCTAAGTGAGCAAATGTAGCAGCATTGGGTAGCCTAAGTGAGTAAATGTAGCAGTGTAGCCTGCTTCTAAGCGAAGGAGTTCCAACAACTATTGTTCATGCCAGAAATATAAGCTAACAATAAGAAAGCATGTCCTCTGTAGCTCAGTCACTTAGATGAAAAAAACAACCTTTGGTACATTTGACACAAGCTTTCTAACAATGGAGCAACATCTGTTTGTCCGCTGGCACAATGACCCAGTCTATTTGGATGTTTTGCTAGCCTTATTATTTATTACCAGGAAATAGAAGATTGCTTGAACACCAGCGTGTTCCAATGGAGGCAACAGGCGTGATGGCATGGCAGGTGTCATCGTGCCACTCAACACATCTAGCTCAAAATATTCACCTTGAATCAGAGCTTGCTCATCCACGCAATTTCCACGCCCCAAATTGATGAACACGCTGTTGGGCTTCATGGCCGCGATCGCCTCAGCTGAGAGCATCTGCAGGACATGCAAATGTGTGGCTCATGTCAAACTGAACATACAACGGATGATTAAACTACTATAGATGCTGCTTATAATATTGTTTTATATAAAGGTATTTTAATCTTTTTACCTGTTATCTTTATGTTATGTGCTGCATATGGTAGTACTAACTTATTAATTCTTGGTGATCATTCTATGTTTAGTTTGGAAGCATTCAGGCATGCTTTCAACGGCAAAAGCTCGCTGTCTATGTTGTAACTGTACAATGTAGGTAAGGAGGCAAAGGCCACCCTGCAACACGACGAGCACTTCCTAACTTATCCTGACTCTGTGTTATAGCATTATAGCACTATAGTACTTGGCATGATGATAATGCACATCTTGAGCTACACACCTTGTCTGTTTGTGGTGTGTAAGGTGTGGACATGACCACATAGTCGGAAACAGACATGAGCTCCTTCAGCTGACCAGGGGTGTACATGGCATCCTGAATAGATAAGCACAAAAATTGAATGAGAAGCATAGCCTGAGTTCAAATGGTGCAGAGCTAGCTAAGAGTACGGTGCCACTACCATATCGCCAAAACAACAATCTTACAACCTGACATGCAGCTTTTAGATCCTTCCCACCACATTCCAACCCGCCCTCACCACAAGACCCTCCTCCTTTTCCTTTTGAGATAGCTCTGCTCTCCTCAGCCCCACCACACGCATCTTAAATGCACGTGCCAGGCGAGCAGCCGACTGACCAATACTCCCATACCTGTGCGCAAACAATCCTTCAATGCATGAGCCATTGTTGCATTGTGTTGAGCTCCATGCCGTCCTAAACCTTAAATTACAAGGCTCCAGAGTTGAACGCACACGTACCCAACCACGCCCATCGTCTTGCCCCGTAATTCTTCCACCTGTTTGAAACACAAAACATTTGTTGTGTTTAAGGCAATGCCATTCCTTTAAGCAGGCCGCAGAAAGCTCCAATACACAGGACTACAGATTTTATGGGTGCCTGGTCTGCTAGCACACAGTCTGCTAACAAATCAAGAGTAAGCTTCCAATGGGGGTGGACAGCGATTGTGAAAGCATACTCCTATTTAACGCTTAAGAGGTAGATACTCAAACACCACTTCATTACCCTGGAGTAGCTTAAAATTAGATCTGGCATCATAAGCTACCAAAGCATGTGCTTAGATCCATGTAAGCCACTCTACGATCGAACGACAGACTTAAGCGCACCAGTCGGGCACTAGTTTGTTGCTTTCCATGGGAAATAGGTAGCACATATTTACATATCTCACCAATTGCTTGGGATTTTCACTCCAATCCATCTACAATAAAAACCCAAAGCATCAAATATCATTCAAATTGGTGGAATAGGTGATTTGTCATGGAGGTTTATTAGCAAAAAGTGGGGTTCATATCACGGCTGATAAGCCCTGGCTTGGGGGATTGGCAAGACACAACAAATTTGGAAACAGATCTACAGTTTGGCATCGTTAGCTTGAGTCTAGGCGCTTCTGGGAGCCGTTAGCTTGAGTCTAGGCGTTTCTGGGAGCGATTGCGGAGAGCATGTGAAAAACTTCTGTTTCTCTTATCCCTCATCCCCCCCTCTCGTAGCTTTCCAAGAAAACCTTGCAGGACACTCAAATTCTATTTTGTGGGAGTAAAAGAAGGTCATCACGCCGAGGTCATCACGTATAAGCTTTTAAGTACGCAGCCAGAATTCTGTTTTGCAAGCAAGCCAGCTGTGCATCCCAGTGTATTCCTACTCCCGGCATAGCCTAATCAGGCTGAATAGAGAGACATACCTCATATGGGGCCCACTTCTTTTCTGCTTTGGCATGTAGCAACTGTGGAAGGTCCTTGGCAAACCACAGACACACGCAAAGTGCAAATTCCGCAAGGCTGTGGCTGTACACACCCTGAGGGAGGGGCAAAAGCTAGCATATGTTGTCACGATAGCACATAGATTTGGATATACCAAGGCTGTACAGTTTTTATTGAATTTGTCTTGTTCAAGTTCGGGCATCAGACTTTTGTGCTAAAATGCTGCTATGACAGACGTTCATAATAATATGCTATATCCTTAACCCAGCCTCACCCAACAACTAGTGGGTAAAGTTTTTAGAATTCAAATCAAACATAACACAGCTTGTTCCGCACCCTGGAGTTTGTAATGACAACATCACTCCCAACGATGCCGGGAAATGACACCTGCAGTATAAATGTATGTAAGCTGTGTACGAGATTTGCGTGCGCATGTTTGTTTGCTCCCGCCAGTCAATTTCTTCATGTATGAGACGCTCTGTGGCTTCACAACCACACACAGAGCCTTGTTCCTGGCTGGCAACCCACACCCAGCAATTAGCAGCAAGCGCGGTTCAATAAACTTTAGCAGAGGAGGATCTGAACTAAAGCAGTCCGGAGATGCCAGACAGACGCCTTGTTTCACCTGCTCTAACCCCGCATACGTAGTGTGAATCCACTTCACCTTGGACAGCTCTGTCCAAGCCTCCTGCGCTTAAAAGAAAGTAGTGCACCATCTATTGTATTGTGCCCCATTAAAAAGGTGAGGAAGGGATCATACTCATAGGAACAAACTGCATTGATGAGACGGCATCTGACTGCAAGCAAGAGCAGGAAAATATCCTAGGCTCCGTGTCCAGCAAAAAAAGTAGACACTTCTAACGATATAGTAAATTTACACATGTTTTCACAGAAGAAATGATAGCTGGGTGACACGCAATATACAGCAAACTAGCTGACTCCCAAGCACGAGGAACAAAGAAGAGTACCTCGACTGCAGAAGCAGAAGGCGCAGTTGGGCCAAACCCTGAGATGAACCAGCATTGAGGGTGCCGGTGTCAGTGTCAGTGCTGTACAGATCAATGGTGCCGAGGGTGCGCTCTATTATTTATTCATGCAAGGCCGTAAAGCAAAAAGTGCAACAATTTAATCACCGGCGAGGAGCACGATGTCAGCCTGTCACCATGGAGCAGGGAACGAAAGAGATAGAGAGCTGGCCATTATAATAGCGTATTTAAAAGGAACCCAGCTTGAACTTGCAACTGGAGGCGTTTTAAACCTGGTGCAACTCTTCTTTCGTTGGTGTTAATGATGGTCCGAGTATGTGTACTGTGCCCAGCTTTTTTACGCGCTGGACAGAGGGCGCCGATGGGTGTGCAAAGATGAGGAGCGTGGGCATAGTAGCAATTATTGTAAATAAAAACGAATGGGTGAAATCCAGTCAAAAAACAACAAATCCGAATTATTACACATACCCATGCAGTACACAATTATTACGCATATCTATGCAGTACACAAGCGTTACGGATATAACATATGTAAAAACCTGCCCGAATTTCTAAACCATTTGCGATTCGCTTTAAATATCAGAAATGTTTCGTATTATTCATTTCCACAAGTTCAGGCAACAACTGCTCACTGCCAGTTCACTCAAGCCGGGGACAGCGCTTACTTTTGAAAAGGCCAATTACGTAATCAACTGCGGTCCGTCTGTGGTACATTTAAGCCGTATAATTCCAACTCAGCCTAGTGTGGAGATAAGCAGACAAATCAGCCACGCCCCCGCTGCTCACAAGGGCTATGAAAATGGCTGGCATTATTATGATGAGGCCACTCATCTTCCCATGCACACACACACGCGCACACACACACACACACACACACACACACACACACACACACACACACACACACACACACACACACACACACACACACACACACACACACACACACACACACACACACACACACACACA
>Ga0307947_1001518_pt1 | contig 18351 bp, 21 predicted proteins | sample OrgLakmetagen232_FD_201840 | JGI IMG/M metagenome (GOLD analysis project Ga0307947, IMG submission 201840) | Saline water microbial communities from Organic Lake, Antarctica - #232 | ecosystem: Environmental > Aquatic > Non-marine Saline and Alkaline > Saline | place: Antarctica: Organic Lake...
GTGCGTGCGTGCGTGTGTGTGTGTGTGTGTGTGTGTGTGTGTGTGTGTGTGTGTGTGTGTGTGTGTGTGTGACTGTGGCTGTGTGTGGCCGAGCATATCAGCATATTCTTGTCTGCAACCAGCCAATTTACACACCTAGTGGCTGTTAGATCTGTCCTTTGAACGGCACAACTGGCTTTAAAAGCCACCTCATGCAAGCGAGACCTGGAATGAGGGAGTTTCACACAAATACAAATAAATATGGATTTGTGATATTATGTGTAAACCTAGTTCACAGTGAAAACAATTTTGGTGAAATGAATGCGTTTGGCCAAGTGTTGTTTTAAATCTAATGTTGATATCACTGAGTCGTGGCATTCAAATCAGAGCGGCCAGCATCCCCACAAAACTTTCTGTTGCCTCTAGGCCTCCTCCCAATTCTGTGTGTGCTCGTGCTAGAACAGGACCTTCAGTTCTCAAACAATTCTCAAGCCAGGTTTGTGTATGCCCTATTTTCCTAGCTATCAGTTTGTGGAAAAAGTGATGTTCAAGCCCGACCTTTCTTACCGTTGTGAACACACACAGCCCCGGCCATTTAACACTGTTGCCCAAGGCACAAAGGTGTGTGTCTGAATGCTTGCGCATTGATGAGGGGTGGACGCGAGCAATAGTGGACCCAATTTCACATCCCTGGGAACACCTGCAGGGCTTTGGAACCCTCAGCACCCGTCCCCGTCAATCCAGCAGTGGCACCATGGAGCAAATAGCAGTTGTGGAGAAATGTGATCGTTTGAACGCAGTGAGACAAGCTATGGTAAGGACTGCACGCAAGAGCGTGCGCGCACACACGCGCACACACATACACACTGATGCACACAATAGTACACACACACACACTAATACACATACATACACACACATATGCACCTACGCGCACACACACACAAACACACACAAGCACAAGCACAAACACATTCGCACACATACACGCACATACACAAACACGCACACACCTACTCACACATGAACACACACACAGGCAGCTGCGGACCAGGGTCGTGGCGTGGATGCCTTCATTGTACCCACAGAGGACCCTCATATGAGCGAGTACTCACCAGATTGCTTCAAGCGTAGGGAGTGGGTGTCAAAGTGAGTGTGTGATTGCATTGCCGCCAGCTGTTAGTGTTGGACACAACACACATATAGAAAGGTTAACAGTTTACACATAAGGGCACATACACACACGCACACGCGCGTGCACAAACACACACACACACACACACACACACACACACACACACACACACACACACACACACACACAAAGACACGTAAACACGCATGTAGACACGCAAACACATGCACATGGCACAATTCCTACGATTATGCACTTAAAGGCATACACACTCCTGTGCGTGCAGGTTCACAGGCACCGCCGGTACAGTAGTGGTGATGCAGGACAAGGCACTGCTGTGGACAGACGGCCGGTACTTTCTGCAGGTTAGTGCTGCAATATGAAAAAGGAAACGAATGTGTATGTTAATAATTCTTGCAGGTTGGTGCTGCAACATGAGGGGTGGAATGTATGTATGTGTATGTGTGTGTTTTTGTGTTTCCTGCAGGTTGGTGCAGCAACATGAGGGGGGAAATGTTTGTGTATATGTAAGTATGTAACATGTCTGCAGGTTGGTGCTGCAATATGGAAAGGAATTGTATGCCTATGTTAATATCTCCTGCAGGTTGTTGTTGCAACATGAGGGGTGAAATATATGAGTGTTTTTAGGGAATAAATTGTTTACAGGGAGCAATGTTGACTGTCTCAAAAGTCGGCCAGGTCCGTACGACTGTAGCTTACTTGAGGCTGGTGAACATGCAAAGGACTTGCTTAAGAGTGCACCATGAAGGTGAGAGTCAAGTGCTCACTCATCTTCTACAGGAAGGAGGAGATAATTGGTTTTGTGTGTGTTTGTATGGGTGTGGGTGAGGGTGAGGGTGAGGGTGTGTGGGTGCGTGTGTGGGTGCGTGTGTGTGTGTGTGTGTATGGGTGTGGTGGGGGTGGGTGTGGGTGGGTGTGTGGGTGGGTGTGTGGGTGAGTGTAGTGTGTATGCGTGTGTGTATGTGTGTGTGTGCATGTGTGAGATCAAGGGCACACACACACATGTTGGCCTGTTCTGAACATCTTGACCAACAAAAATGAGCCTCAGCTTGCTATGTGTGGGTGTCTGCCCTTCTCTGAGCACCACTTTCTGTGTGCCACACACTGTGCCACACATTGCGCCATTGGCCACACCCATAGCCGCTGTGTGCCTTAATGTGTACAGGCCTCACAGGAACTGAGTAAGGAGTGGACGCTGATGAAGGCTGGCACGCCAGGCTGCCCAGATGTGAGTGTGTGTTGTGTGTGCATGTGTATTTTTATGTGTGTGTGCCAGAGAGCGTGTTGTTACTAAAATTCGTGCTTTGCAAGTTTCATCGTGTGTGTGTGTTGTGTGTGTGTGTGTGTGTGCGTGTGTGTGTGTGTACGCTTGTACACTTAACCCTTTACCGCTTGTCTCACACGCCCAAAGCTGCCGTTGCGCCTGCAATGCAAACCGCACACGTGCGTGCCCACACACAGACCAAAACACACAAGCACGTGCACCCACCCTCCCTCTGTGCTGCTGCTGCTGCTGCTGCTTCAATCGATGTAGATTGTGTACCCTGCTTGCTAGCCTAGTTTCAGATTAACGCACACTCCCTCTGCTGCTGCTGCTGCTGCTTCTGCTGCTGTTTCAAATTGCAAGTTGCTGTTTTGAACTGCAGTAATGATCGCTGCAGATCGAAGACTGGCTAGCCGCAAACTTCGTATCAACTAATCAGACACACACCCTCTCCCTCTGCTGCTGCTTTTGCTTCTGCTGCTGCTGCTGCTGCTGCTGCTTCAATCGCTGTAGATTGGGGACTGTATGCCCTGCTTTCTAGCTTAGTTTCAGATTATGCACACTCCCTCTGCTGCTGTAGATGATGATGCTGCTGTTCTAAATTGCAAATTGCTGTTATAAATTGCTGTTTCGATCGCTGCAGATTGAAGACTGGCTAGCCGCAAACCTGCCAGCCTCTGGGCGAGTGGGCATCGATCCCTTCCTGCATACTGTGGACGGCACCCGCAGACTGAACAAAAAGCTTCAGGTGTGTGTTTGTGTGTGTGTGTGTGTGTGTGTGTGTGCACGACCATCACCAAAGATTGTGTAGCTGCAATGGAAAGCATATTTTGCTCTCAGCTGTGAGCAGCACGCACACGCACATACACAACAATGCAGGCACACGCAGATGTACACAACCGTATATACACGCACACACGTACACGACGCACGTATGCGCACGCACAAACACATATGTGCACGCACACACACACACACGTTCGTACGCGCATGCACGCACACATGCGCGTGCAGCTTGATCATAGTTCGCATTGGGGTTTATTATTTGGGTTTTTCAAACCTCTCATTGGTCAACGGTCTGTACGGTATATCAAATCATCCTCATTGGTCAACGGTCTGTACAGTATATCAAATCATCAGTATATAAGCCACAACACCACAAGCACGTGCAGCTGAAGCACGGCACTGCAAGCTCGACAAAACACACACGGGGCTGCACGCACGACAATGGAGTTCTTTTCCGTTTGCATCATGAGATGCAGTAGGCGGGGGATGTTACCAAGGAAATAAAAAGATGGAGAAACAACAGAGCAACACAGATATAAAGCAAGAGTGATAAAAAGACACATCACTTTTGTTGCACTGCAAGAGCTGGAGTTCATGTGTTTCACACTGAACTCAGCAGTGTCCTTGTGTCTGTGTGCACAGGAGTCTGGCAAGCAAGTGGTGGCTTTGCAGGAGGAGTGTGTTTGTGCAGTGTGTGTGTGTGTTTGTGCATGTGTGTGTGTCTGCACGCACGACGATGGAGTGTCCTTGTGTCTGTGTGCACAGGAGTCTGGCAAGCAAGTGGTGGCTTTGCAGGAGGAGTGTGTGTGTGCAGTGTGTGTATGTGTGTGTGTATGTGTGTGTGTGTTTCTGCACGCACGACAATGGAGTGTCCTTGTGTCTGTGTGCACAGGAGTCTGGCAAGCAAGTGGTGGCTTTGCAGGAGGAGTCAAATCTGGTGGACAAAGCGTGGAGCGCAGGTCGCCCTGCTGCACCCTCTGCCAAGCTTCGTGTGCACCCCATGCAGGTGTGTGGGGTCTGTGAGTTATGTGTGGTGTGTATGCGTGTGTGTGGGTGTGGGTGTATGTGGGTGTGAGTGTGTTGTGCGTACATGTGTGGGTATGTGTGTTGGTACGTATTTGTGTGTGTGCATGTGTGTGGTGACCTAAAAAGGTGCAACATGTCTCATATACTAACGTATCTTGCCGTTCTCCTGCGGTGGGCTGGAGAGAGTGTGGAATTTAAAACGCAGTGTATATATGCTATCTATCCAAAACGCATTGGCTCATAAACTAACGTATCTTGCCGTTCTCCTGCAGTGGGCTGGAGAGAGTGTGGAATTCAAAGCGCAGTGTATATGTGTGTGAGCTATCTATCCAAATCTCTTTGACGCATACACTCGTCTGTTTCCTCTTTTCAGTTTCCTGTGAGCTGTGGGCTTGAGAGGGTGTGGCCTCAAAGCGCAATGTGTATGTGCTATTTGCGTCTTTACTTATGGGCTCATATTCTAGCGTCTGCTTCCTCTTGTCATTACCTTGCGGTGGGCTGGAGAGAGTGTGGTCTCAAAGTGCAATGCGTATGTGCTGTTTGCATCTTGAACTCATGGGCTCAGATACTAGCGTCTGCTTCCTCTTGTCATTACCTTGCGGTGGGCTGGAGAGAGTGTGGCTTCCAAAGTGCAACGCGTATGTGCTATTTGCGTCTTAACTTATGGGCTCATATTCCAACGCCTGCTTCCTCTTGTCATTGCCTCGCAGTGGGCTGGAGAGAGTGTGGTCTCAAAATGCAATGCGTATGTGTAGGGTTGGCTAGAACCATATATATACGGTGTACATACGGTTTTTTTGGCTTGGATATCACCAAATATACGGTGTCTATATACGTATATATACGGTTCTGGCCAACCCTACGTATGTGCTATTTGCGTCTTAACTTATGAGCTCATATTCCAACGCCTGCTTCCTCTTGTCATTACCTTGCAGTGGGCTGGAGAGGGTGTGGCTTCCAAAGTGCAGCGCATGCGCGTGCACACCCAAACGCTGAAGGCGGATCTGTTGCTGGTCAGCATGCTGGACGAGGTGTGTTAGTGTGGGTGTTCGTGTTGGGGTGTGTGTGGGTGTGAGTGTGCATATGGGTGCGTGTGTGTGTGTGTGTGTGGAATGAGGGTGGACGTGTAAGTGCGGGTGTAGGTGTAGGTGGGGATCGGTGAGGGTGAGGGTGAGGGTGAGGGTGAGGGTGAGGGTGAGGGTGAGGGTGAGGGTGAAGGTGAAGGTGAAGGTTTGGTTGTGTGTGTGGGTTTGAGTGGGGGTGGGTGAGGGTGAGGGTGAAAGTGAGGATACGATTGTGCGTGTGGGTTTGGTTCTAAAAGGCAGGAGGGTGAGTTGTGTCTCCTTTTAATTGCCCTTATTGTGTATGAATGTATGACTTGTGTGCGTGTGTATGATTGTATGACTGTATGACTGTATGACTGTATGACTTTTGTGCGTTTGTATGATTGTATGACTGTATGACTGTATGACTTGTGTGTGCGTGTATGATGACTGTATGACTGTATGACTTGTGTGCGCGTGTATGATGATTGTATGATTGTATGACCGTATGACTTGTGTGCGCGCGTATGATGATTGTATGACTGTATGACCGTATGACTTGTGTGCGCGTGTATGATGATTGTATGACTGTATGACCGTATGACTTGTGTGCGCGTGTATGATTGTATGACTGTATGTCTTGTTTGTGTGTGTATCAGACAATTGTTTTAGCCATCATAGGTGGTGCAATCCTCTTACACTCACATACACAGACAGCACACACATACTGATTTGCGTACCCTTCATTTACCTTAAATCCCCGAAGAAGTGTGCAAGATGTGTGTTTATGTGTGTGTGTGTGTCCATATAGGTGACACCACACATGTCTCCTCATTCTTTGCATGCACTGGCTTGCAACAACTGAAAGCCTCATTGAAACACACACACACACACACACACACACACACACACAAACACACACACACACACACACACACACACACACACACACACACACACATGGACACACTCACATGGACACACACACATGAACACACACGCACAGGTGGCCTGGCTGTTCAATCTCCGTGGGAGCGATGTGCAGTGCAATCCTGTGTTTCTGAGCTACGCGACTGTGGGTGCCGATGGGAAGGCTGTGCTGTACGTGGAGAGTGGGAAGCTCACAGAGGGAGTGGTGGCACACTTGAAGGTGGGTTGCTTGCGCTTTTCTTCATGTGTTTGCACTTGAAAGTGCGTATGTCTGACTGCTCTTTGTTCAGTGTGTGTGTGTTTGTGTGTGTGTGCGTGCGTGCGTGCGTGCGTGCGTGCGTGCGTGTGTGTGTGTGTGTGTGTGTGCGTTCGTGCGTGTGTGTGTGTGTTGGGGGGGGCAGGAGGTTGAGTGGATGCAGGTGTGCATGTGCATGTGTGCGTGCATGTGTTGCCTTTGCTGCTGTGTATATTATTCAGGCTATTTATAAAAGCTTTGCAGTAATTCCTATAGCTTATGTGACGACTGCATTGAGTGCATTATGTATAATGCACGTGACAGCATAAATAAGTGGACTTTTTTGAACAGAAGGCCACTTGTAAGCGCTGTGCTTGTCTGGGGTCATGAGACACAGAGGAAGGCTGTTGTGTGTTTATGATCATACATTTTGACACAGGGAGCTTTGTGACTGTCCAGGAGTGCTGATCAATAATCACATGTGCGCAGAAAGCTTGTTCCAATGTGAAAGAGCACTCGGTCGCTGCGTGTAAGCTGCCTCTTGCAGCATCCTGCAATGTATTTTTGCAGCATCCTGCGATGTATTGATCACCCGTACAATGATGCTGGCGAAACCAACTCCAGGTCGCTGTGCACCTCTTGGGATAAGGAAAATGACGTTGTCACTCAGTCCAGCAATCCTTGTTGCTGTTGCGCCTCTCAAAGTGCGCACCTGTGTATGTTTATGTTGAGGAATGGCCAGAACAGTATATATACACCGTATATGACCGTATTTTTGGTGATTTCCCTGCCAAAAATAGCGTATATACACCGTATATATATGGTTCTGGCCAACCCTAAAAATGACAACTATAGTTCTTGCTACGTTTCCAGGAGGCCTCCGTCAATAACACAAGTTGTTTTTTGATGCAAAATAATTTAGCCCAGCTTATGCTACGGCTTCGTATACAGATAGTGCTTTGGCCTCTGTCAGTGCTGGCCTCTGTCCATAACACGAGTTGTCTTATGTTGCAAAACAAAAAAGCCCAGCTTGCGCCACGTCAAAAACGACTTTGTTTACAGGCAATGCTTGGCCTCTACTGTATATGAAGCATGTTCTTGTGGTGGCGTGGTAAGGACATACTCGCATACAGACAATGCTTGGCCTGTACTGTATATGAATAGGGTTGGCCAGAAAAGTATATATGCGCCATATATTTGATCAAATCCCTGCCAAAAATACTGTATATACAGCGAACATACATGGTTTTGGTCAATTCCATGTATGAAGTATGTTCTTGCGGTGGCGCAGCAGTGGGCGACAGGTCATGGAGGGTCAGACCTTGTAGAAGCACCTAGCATCTCTGAAATGTCATCAAACATTGCTGCAGGAAGCCCCTGTCAATCTCTGGCAAGGAGCGCTCAGCCTTTGTGAGTGGCGTGTAGCGTGGCTGCAGCAGCGTGTGTGTGTGTGTGTTGATTACCCAAAACACCAATGACGCATCGATAACGCTTACTTCATATTGCGCGTGTGCTGCATGTGTGGAAGCAGGGTTTACGTTCGCACCCCATAGAAGGCTGATGCGGTCGTTATGAAGAGCTCAGCCTTTGTGGGTGGTTTGGCAATAATTTGGGCACTGCACACACACAGATGTAATGGCAACAATTTATTTGGTGCGCGTGCAACCATCCCACAGGAGGCCTCTGCCACCATTATGGGGTGCTCAGCCTTTTTTTGGTGGTTAGGCAGCATTCATGGCACATTTTCACATTTAAAAGGATGCCAAAAGCTGCAACAACGCCAAACGTCGTAGTGAAAACGAGTGAATTGGTGTGTTTGCACCTCACAGGAGGCCTCCGTCACCGTCAAGGAGTGCTCACTAAAAGCAGCAATGAATGTAACTGAATTGGTGTGCTTGCACCCCAAAGGAGGCCTCTGTCAGCGTCAAGGAGTACTCACTAAAAACAGCAATGAAAGCAACTGAGTTGGTGTGCTTGCACCCTACAGGAGGCCTCCGTCACTGTCAAGGAGTACTCAGCCTTTGTGGCTGATGTGGCGGCCGCAGCATCTGCGGGCAAGGCGGTGTGGCTGGACTCCTCAAAGGTTTCCTTTGCCATCTTCAACGCCGCAAAGCAGGCTTACGCTGCCCAAGGTGAGGAAGCTGCGCGCTTTGACGTAGTTGTTTGGGGGAGGGGGGAGATGGTTATGTGGAATATGCCATCTTCAACGCCGCAAAGCAGGCTTCTGCTGCCAAGGGTGAGGAAGCTGCGTGCTTTGACGCAGTTGTTGGGTGGGAGGGAGTGGTCAGTTTTTAAAGTTTGCCATCTTCAGCACCACAAACAGGCCTCTGCTTCCCGAGGTGAGGAAGCTGCATGTTTTGACGCAGTTGTTGGGTGGGGGGGAGTGGTCAGTTTTTAAAGTTTGCCATCTTCAGCACCGCCAACAGGCCTCTGCACCGCCAACAGGCCTCTGCCTTCCCGAGGTGAGGAAACTGCAAATTCCAGGGGTCAAAAGTAGGCTTCCATGTAGGCAGTTGTCTTTAAGAGGGGTGACTAGTGACTAGTGACCGTGATATATAAGGGTTTCTTCAACACCACATAGCAGGCCCTGCTGCCCAGGGTGAGCATTCCATGTGGGTGCTGAGATTGTACAGGAGTAAGTTGGAGAACAGAGCCGAGATTCGAACACACATTTTGGGATTTGTTGTGGGAAATCCATGCATGGAAATTTTGTTGTCCTTCAAGCCACAAAGCAGGCCGGCGTGATGTGTAGGGTTGGCCAAAACCGTATATGTATACACCGTATATATTCACCGTATATTTGATGATATCCCTGCCAAAAATACCGTATACACACCGTATACGTATGGTTCTTGCCAAGCCAAATGATGTGGCAAGTTCAGGTGAACACAGCAGTAGGTTTTTGTGAAAGCCTCATACCTACAATGCAAATGTACACCGTGCACCCACTGTGTACCTTGAGATGTCCCCGCAAGTAAAACCGCACAGGTATACATACGTACATATATTTATGTTGTCCTGACCAAATTGCTTGGCGTTTGTCTTTGGTGCCCGTGTGCTCTTTCGGGCCTATGCGCTATGCACGCGCACACACACTCACACACACACACACACACACACACACACACACACACACACACACACACACACACACACACACACACACACACACACACACACACACACACACACACACACACAAACACACACACGCAAAAACACGTACTTACATACACACATGCTGGCAAGCAGGAAACGGAGCGCCCAGCAGCAAACGAGCAAAGAGAGAAGATGGCAGTGCAGCCCCAGCAGCAGCAGCAACAGGGGTTGCAACTCCTGCAGACGCCTCACAGACACCACAAATCATTGAGTTTGCTTCGCCCGTGAATAATGCAAAGGTGTGCAGAATGTGTGAACAAAGCAAAAGGTGTGAACAATGCAAAGGTGTACGGAATGTGTGAACAATGCAAAGGTGTACGAAATGTGTGAACAATGCAAAGGTGTACGAAATGTGTGAACAATGCAAAGGTGTACGAAATGTGTGAACAATGCAAAAGGTGTGAACAATGCAAAGGTGTACGAAATGTGTGAACAATGCAAAAGGTGTGAACAATACTGAAGGTGTGCAAAAAGTGTTAACAATGGAAAAGGTGTGAACAATGCACGAGGTGTGAACAGTGCAACAAGTGTGGAAGAAAGAGACCTTCTTGCTCTGCTTGCTCTGCTTGACGCCATCGGCTCTGCTTTTTGATAAAAGAAAAAGAGGTGTGCCTGTCCATTGTTTGTGCTTACTTAGCAAGCGCAGGCGCCACTCCCGCAGATGCCTTGCAGACACCAGATCAATCAACTAGTTAGCGTTTTGCCTGTGAGCAATGCAAGGATGTTTGCAAAAAGAGAGAGGCTGATCTGCTTGCTCTGCTCGTCGAAAGAGGTGTGTGTCCCTCATATAAACTAATCTGCAAGCAGGGTACTCTGAAAGCAGTGCCATTTAAATTACTTTATAAGCAGGGCCATTCAAAGTACTCTGGAAGCCGGGCCAGTTTAAAGTACTCTGCAAGCAGGGGCCATTTAAAGTACTCTGCAAGCAAGGGCCAGCTCAAAGTTCTCTGCAAGCAGGGTCGTTCAAAGTACTCTGCAAGCAGGGCCATTCAAAGTATTCTGCAAGCAGGGTACTCTGCAAGCAGGGGCACCATTTCCACAGATGCCCCACGGGTGTCGCATTGTTCTGCCTACCGTTCGATGCACTTTGCCCAGGTGAAAATTACCTTATAGACATCAAGTAAGCCAACTTCAAGTAAGAAAATGCCGTGATGGTGGTTCCTTTGTACCAAAATGTATCAGTCTTTCAGACAGGCTTCCAATAACATCTAAAATACTCACTAGCGTTCACGCACGCGCACACACACACACACACACACACACACACACACATACACACACATACACACACGCACACACACATACACACACATACAGGCCATCAAAAATGAGGCTGAACTTGACGGCATGCGTGAAGCACACTTGAGGGATGCAGTGGCTCTGTGCGAACTGCTGTACACTCTGGAGAAGGGGGTGAGTGTCGGTGATGAGTGATGTGTAGTGTGTAGTGAGCATACAAGTATGTTATGCAGCATGCGTGCGTTATTTGGCGCCCATGGAGTGAGCTGCTGCGTACTCTGGAGTTAGGGGTGAGTGCTGTGTGTGTATGTGTGTGTGGTGTGTACGGTGCACTAGAGTGTGTGCTATGCAGCACGTGTTTGATACGTATGGAGTGAGCTGCAATACATCGGCAGAAGGGGGTGAGTGCTGTGTGTATTAGGGTTTGCCGAAACCGTTTACACCATACACACCATCCATGACTGTCCCTACAAGTGTTGCGTAGTGTGCACTTGATGCCGGTCATATAATAAAATCATGGTGAGTGCCTGGTCGCTAAAACAAAGATAATGAAATCATATATTAATTCATGGTGAGTGTGTGGTCCCTTGAAACAAAGATAATAAAATCATATGATAATATCATGGTGAGTGCCTGGTCACTAAAAACAAAGATAATGAAATCATATAATAAAATTATGGTGAGTGTCACTTAAAACAAAGCCCAAAGGCTTCTCTACACACACACCTGAATTTTGACATTCAGGTAACGTCAGTCACAGCCTTTCGGCGGAGGTGGAGGTTGCTGACCAACCTTGTACCTCGTGCCTGAAATACAGATCGCTTGCCAACTTGGTATTTGTGCCTGTAATTCAGGTTATGTTGGTCGAAACTTTTTCGTGAAATCCGCAATCCACTTTTTACCTCGGGCTTGTATTACAGATCGCAGCAGGCAAGACCTTCACTGAGGTGGAGGTGGACAGATCTAATTTAAATTTACCTCATGTCTGTATTACAGATCGCAGCAGGCAAGATCTTCACTGAGGTGGAGGTGGACAGGTCTAACTTATTTTTTACCTCATGCCTGTATTACAGATCGCAGCAGGCAAGACCTTCACTGAGGTGGAAGTGGACAGGTCTAATTTATTTTTTACCTCATGCCTGTATTACAGATCGCAGCTGGCAAGACCTTCACTGAGGTGGAAGTGGACGAGCTGCTGACCAGCAGGAGGGCAGCACAGCCAGGGTTTGTGGAGCCGAGCTTTGCCACCATCGCAGGTGTGTACGAAGGAACTGAAAAGGAGGAAATGAACGGGCTGTGCAGAAGCATTGCTCACATTCATTGAGGCGTAGGAGCCACTTTGATTGAGGCAAAGGAGAAAATGTACGGGCTGTGCAGAAGCATTGCTCACATTGATCGAGGCAGAGGAGCCACATTGATCGAGGCAAGGAGCCACTTTGATTGAGGCAAAGGAGAAAACGTACGGGCTGTGCAGAAGCATTGTTCACATCCATTGAGGCAAAGGAGCCACTTTGGTACCGAGGAGCCACTTTGGTACTGAGCACAGAAAGTTGTATCGCTGGCTCCAACAGATGGGCAACCACTTTATTAAGAAGTACAATATACGAGTAGGTTTTTGGGCTGGAATTATGCCCTTCACTAGGAAAGCCTGGCTGTCCGCAGTGCCAATGTTTGCAATCGTGTGCTAACTGGTTTTTTCTGTAGCTGGTCGGATTCCGCTGTTGTGTTCTTGGCTATACCGTACATGTCACGTCATGTTCCACTGCATTGGATTTTTTCTGTAGCTAATCGGATTCCGCTGATGTGTTCTTGGCGATACCGCACAGTTCACGTCATGTTCCACTGCATTCCTGACTTTGCCGCGTGATCTGAGCTTGCTGTGTCATGGTCACTGCTTTGCCTTGCAAACTTGACGCTGTGCATTCTTCTTCATGGAGCTTCTTCTTTATGGAGCTTCTTCTCCATGGAGCTTCTTCTTCATGGAGCTCCTGTCAAATTGGGCTGCACGCTCCATAAGCCCGTGTAGAGTCCAGGCACCTTATAAAATGCATAATGGGAGATGTATAGGGTTGGCCAGAACCATATAGATACGGTGTGCATACGGTAATTCTGGCAGGGAAATCATCAAACATATGGTCATATACGGTATATATGTACATGCAATTCTGGCCAACCCTAGAGATGGAGCACTGAAAATGTCTCCTTGTTTGTTGGTGACATCTTGCATCATGCACGCCACGAATACCTATGCTGGAATGTGTGTGTGTGTGTGTGTGTGTGTGCGCTCATCTTGTACTAGATCAATAGTAGTCAGCCACTGCTTTGCTGCGTTGCAGAGCTAAGCATTCTTGGCCTGAAGGCTGCCGCTGTCCGCTCTGTCCAGCAAGAACAGAAAAAGCACGCAGACAGTGTAAACACTACCGGCTTGGATTTGGAAAGGATGTTGTCACTGAGTCCAGCAATCCTTGTTGCTGTTGCGCCTCTCAAAGTGCGCACCTGTGTATGTTTATGTCTAGGGTTGGCCAGAACTTTATATCTCCACTGTATATGACCGTATGTATGGTGATTTCCCTGCCAAAAATACCGTATATACACCGTAAATACCTAACAATGTATGGGTCTGGCCATCCATATTTATGTCTCTGTAGGTGCGGGCCCCACGCTGTCCATTCAGTCCAGCAATCCTTTTTGCTGTTGCGCATCCCTCGAAAAGTGCGCACCTGTGTATGTTTGTGTCTCTGTAGGTGCGAGCCCCACGCTGTCCATTCAGTCCAGCAATCATTTTTGCTGTTGCGCATCCCTCAAAGTGCGCACCTGTGTACGTTTGTGTCTCTGTAGGTGCGGGCCCCAATGGCGCTGTTATCCACTACCGCGCCCAGCCAGGCACCTGTCGTACCGTAGACGCGGACACCATGCTGCTCATAGACTCTGGTGCACAGTTTGAGTGCGGCACCACTGACATCACACGCACCATGCACTACGGCACGCCCTCTGAATACCAGAAGCGATGCTACACGCGCGTGCTGCAGGTGGGGTGGTGCTGTGTGTGTAAATGTGTGTGTGTGTGTTCATGTGTGTGTGTCTGTGCATGTGTGTCTGCGTGTGTGTGTCTGTGAGGTTGCATGGTGTTGGGTCAAGGTTGGTGTTCAAAGCGGGGTGATGCTGTGTGTTCATGTGTGTGTGTGTGTGTGTGTGTGTATGTGCATGTGTGTCTGCGTGTGTGTGTCTGTGAGGTTGCATGGTGTCGTGGTCAAGGTCGGTGGTCAAAGCGGGGTGATGCTGTGTGTTCATGTGTGTGTCTATGCATGTGTGTCTGCGTGTGTGTGTGTCTGTGAGGTTGCATGGTGTCGTGGTCAAGGTTGGTGGTCAAAGCGGGGTGATGCTGCTCACGTGTGATGATTGTTGGAGGGCGTGCATGCCCCACAAATAGTTTGTGTATTTTGCTCTGTCTCTGTGCTGTATGTGTTAATAGTGGGATGGTGAAATTGCTTGGTGTTTTGATGGTTTTTAGGGACACGTACACATACACATGCACACACGTATACACGCATACACATACACACGTAAACACACACATATACATACACACACGTATACATACACAATTACACGTGCGTGCTCTAGGTAAGGATTTGCTTGTGATATGTCAAATTGGGGTGGGTGTAGTTGCGGTGTTGGGGTGTAGAGCATAAGAAAGTGATAGGTATTTGATGAGACGCACCTAACCAACTCGCATTTCCTAACTGCTGCACGTACCACTTGCTTCTCACTTTTATTGTTTGGCAAATGGTGGAGGTTTGGTGGTCACACGCGCGCACATACACACACACACACACACACACACACACACACACACACACACACACACACACACACACACACACACACACACACACACACACACACACACACACACACGCAGGGTCACATTGGTTTAGACCAAGCCATCTTCCCAGAAGGAACTGTGGGAGCCGCCCTTGATACCCTTGCTCGCATCCCCTTGTGGAAGGAAGGCCTGAACTACAGGCACGGTACGTGACACACACAAGGGTGTAGTGTGGTGTGGTATGTATGTATGTCTCTGGCCGTGTTCATTTGTGTGTTGCCTCTAACGCCCTATCTCGCATCACCTTGTTGAAGGAAGGCTTGAGCTGCAGGCACAGTATGTGACACGCACGTATCTGTGTTGTGCAATTGTGTACGCTGCCATTCTATGACATGCACACTCCTGTCTAGAAGGAGGTCTAACATGCAAACACGGTCCAATTCTAATTTAAAACCCAATCCGTAAAGCCTAAGTCATCTGGAAGTTTTATCACATCCTGAGTGTTAGTTCATTGCTTTGTGGTCCAAAACACGTCGCCACACAAACGTCACACACACACACACACACACACACACACACACACACACACACACACACCACACACACACACACACACAGACACACACACACACAACACACACAAACACACACATATACACACATGCGTGTACTCACGCACACTCTTTTACACAGGCACTGGCCATGGTGTGGGAGCACACCTGAACGTGCATGAAGGCCCGCAATCCATCTCCACACGCTACCACATCACCACACCCCTGGCAGCCAAAATGGTGGGTCAAAGTTGGTGGTTTTCAAGCTTTCAGATGTGTGAGAAGCTTTCAGATGTGTGAGAAGCAGTTGCGCGTATCAAGAGCGATGGGGGGGGCTGGTATTGACTAAAAACAACCTGCCAGGTGTTCACTGAAACACAGATTGAACGTTACGCTAAGGAATTCAGGGCTGTTTCTCTGAAAGGCTTTGACCGAGTTTATGGGGCCTTCTACTCAAGCAGTCCGCACTTAGAGAATTGATCGGTTACAAGGTCTAAAAGTCTTTTTACACTTCCTTTGCTTGTGGAACCACCCGATAAAAGTCTTCGTGCTTGGCTAAGGTCTGGCTGGTGTGTGGCTTCGTCGTTGTAGTTACCGTTGTGGTTTCTCCAAATTCAGTTGTTCCGTCATCAGACGTTTGTATTCTCACGCTTGTACATGCACACACACACACACACACACACACACACACACACACATACACCCATACACACACGTACACCATCCACATCTGCTTAAATCAGGTGGTCAGCAATGAGCCTGGCTACTACGAGGACGGCTCATTTGGTGTGCGCATTGAGAACCTGATGAGCACTAAGGAGGTGCCCACGCCTTTCAGGTGTGATTTGTTCATGGAGCTGGTGTCACGCGAGCTTTGTGGAAACGGAATGAGCAGTTTCAACTGTTGCAAATGCACACACACACACACACTCGCGTGCACACACACACACACACACACACACACACACATACACACTCACGCGCGCACACACACACACACACACACGCACACACGCACACACACACGCACACACACGCACGCACACGCACACGCACGCGCACACGCACGCACGCACATGAACGTGCACAAGTGCAACAAAAAGTAATATGATTGTGACTTTTAGACCATCTATTGCTCTAAGCGCCTCACACTGTGCCCACCTTTTGGCGTTGATGTGATATTAAAATGTCCATACATGTATAATTACATGTCGCATTTCTGCTGCGGGTTTGGGGGCCTGCCGTCCCCTGGCTTTGAGCGCCTCACGTTGGTACCTACAACTGCACGCACGCTCAAACGGAATTGCACATGTAATGACTCGCTGCAGGTTTGGGGGCCTGCCGTCCCTTGGCTTTGAGCGCCTCACGTTGGTGCCCATCAGCACCAAGTTGGTGGAGACCGCCATCATGAGTGCTGAAGAGGTGTCGTGGCTGGACCAGTACCACCAGCAGGTGCGCGTAGAAATGTATTGGAGACTGCCATCATGAGTGCTGAAGAGGTATTGTGGCTGGACCAGTACCTCCAGCAGGTGCGCGTAGAAATGTGTTGGAGACTGCCATCATGAGTGCTGAAGAGGCATTGTGGATGGACCAATACCTCCAGCAAATACGCGTAGAACTGTATTGGAGACTGCCATCATGAGTGCTGAAGAATCGTCGCGGCCGGACCAGTGCATCCAGCAGGTGCGCGTAGGAATGACTGGCAAACAAAATTGAGCCCTGATGGTGTTGACTCTATCGGCATGAACTTGGAAAAATGCACAAGGATGAACGACGGACTCCGCTATCCAATTGTTGTCGAGTTGCATTTGGACTGCTTATTGGTGTGCAAATGCCAGCCAAAGCACACCCAGTCAATGAGGGGATTGAAGGAAGGGAAAAGGGCAATGCTGGTTGTGACAAATCCAGCATGATTAAGGGAAGGAACACATGCCAGTACCAAAGAGCCCCTCATCGCCAGGCCACTGCCACCGGTATTTGGTAGCAGGACGATTGGCATTTAGCGGAACCTCGTTTTTAAAGCCGTGGCCCCTAAGCAGGACAGGTTGAGTATGAGCGTGATTGGCAAGCTGATTGGCAACAGAAGGATGAAACTTGTTTGCAATAGGGAGTGTTTGTCACGCCTTGAAGTACGGGCACAGCAAGCCGCAGCTTATTTCACTCAATATTACTTTTGCAATTTTCCAGGTGTGGAATTCTGTCTCGCCACGGGTGCAGAACAACCCCGAGATCCTGGAATGGCTGCGCGTGAACACCCGCCCTTTGGCTGAGCAGCAAGCCTGAACAAAGGAGCTGCGTTGTATTTCAAAAAAGAACTCTGTTTGAACGCACATTGAAAGGAATGTTTCATTTTATGTAAGATATTAGCATGAAGAGGGGTTTGTGGCAGCATCCAACCATTCAGCGAGTTGCATTAAATACAGTTCATTCTAACCAGCTTAATTGCTAGCAAGAGAGGTTAATGAATACTTTTCCCCCCTTTTCTAAATGTTCCTATCCTTGAAAGTGCAAGTGCGTGCAAGTGCGACGATGGGAAGTTAAATATATTTTATTAACAGAAGAAACCAGAGGGTAGGCTGTGCGACAGCGCGGCAGTTACGACCGTTCATCTCCACTGGCTGGGCCGTTGAGCTCCTCGGCTTTCCAACATTTTAAATTAGTTATAATTATTTTTTCGACATAAGTGATGCTATCCATCGGCGTCTTAGCCTTGCAAGGCTCCTTCCGCGAGCACGCCGCGCTGCTCAAGCGCGTGCCGGGTGTGTCTGTTGTTGAGGTCCGCACCCCCGAAGAGTTGGCCGGCGTACAAGGCCTGGTCATCCCAGGCGGAGAATCCACCACCATGGCACTTGTGGCGGAGAGGTGGGGACTCATCCCCCTGCTGCGAGACTTCCAGGCCGCTGGCAAGCCCATCTGGGGCACCTGTGCTGGCATGATATTCCTGGCTGAGAGAGCTGAAGGTGAGAGAGAGGAGGGCAACAGGCTCGGTATTCTTTCAGCAACTTCTCTCAACGGGCGGGAGCGCTTCACTGCATGCACAATATACACACATACAGTACACACACACACACACACACACACACACACACACACACACACACACAAACACACACAAACACACACACACACACACACACACACACACACACACACACAC
>Ga0307947_1001519_pt1 | contig 18349 bp, 25 predicted proteins | sample OrgLakmetagen232_FD_201840 | JGI IMG/M metagenome (GOLD analysis project Ga0307947, IMG submission 201840) | Saline water microbial communities from Organic Lake, Antarctica - #232 | ecosystem: Environmental > Aquatic > Non-marine Saline and Alkaline > Saline | place: Antarctica: Organic Lake...
TCTTTTTCTGGTGTCTTGTTCAGTCTGGCCTCTTTCTCTTCTTGAAGCTGGCTTTTTTATGCTATAGCTCAACTGCCCTCGCTGGCGGATATAGCTGTGTAACCCTTACCCTTACCCTTACCCTTGTGTTCTTTGGACGTTGTTAGTAGTGATGTTGTGTTCATGTCTGTCCAGATTTTGTTTTTATACTGGTCTGGAACTTAGCACTTCCTGAGATCAGGTCCCCCTTTAGGGTTTAATTTATGTGTTTACTTCGTAACTCTTACCTTATATGTTAACTTTGCCACTGACTGTGACCAGCACTAAAGCCCAGCACATATAGCTGCTGGTAACCCCCCTCTGCTGGTTAAACCCTATGTACACCTTTTGATGAGCAATGCTGTGATGGGCTGGGCAATATCATCTTTTGCACAAGAATGGAAGCAATCAATATCTCATTGTAACTTTTCTGCGTGTTAAAACTTGATGGTCATATGCTCTGGAACCTTGGAGGAAAACTTTCCTGCCTTTGTGGTGTTCCCCGCCTTCTTTCATGAATATCTTGCCAGCATGCATTAATTTGACATCATTCTACAGTACGTACAAGCCAGGAAAATCCATTGGCCCCTCCTCAAACATTGCACGATGCAGATATCTTCGTTGAACACACTCAGGAGCTTCCTAGTAATAAGGGCAAACATTGGAGTTAATGAAAAAAAATCAATGGAATCATCTTTGCTTTTATGATTGTCGAGTTCTTCAAGCCATTAATCAAATAAAGACCAAACTTGCAAGAAAATGAATGTGTAGTACAAGTTGTACTGGACAACTAATTAAAATGACCTGATCGACACATATGAGGGATTAGAGGGTTAGAGCGGTAGTGCTTGAATGGCAATAGGCAGCCCACGACAAACAGCGGGGGTGAACACACAGGAAACAAAACAGTTGAATTTTGATTGCATCTACTTCATGGCCTACACGCAAGGGCAACTACAACCTTTGTGTACTGCTGCAATGGCAGTTGCACTTCACTGAGACGCCAGTACATTTTAAGGAAGTTACGCTGCTACTGCTGTGCTGCTGCTGCTGCTCCTACTGCTGCTGCTGTTTTGGTAGTGAGGGCGGGGCGTCGCTCTGTGCAGGAGGGATAGATTAAAATGTTACCGATAATTGAGTTTAAAGTGTTCTGCTTTGGACGTATAAGATAGGAACTCTGTGCTTGTCAAAGACATCAAGCTGTAACTCTGTCTAGTAAGAAGTTAGCTGCATTAATTCGGGAAATTACAAATGCTGCAGCAATAAAACTTGTTTCGCCCTGTCTGCTCCGGTTTCCTTACCTCTTCAACGAAGGCTATTAAAACAGTGATGTCATCCATCTTGCCCCCAGAAAGCTGCTTCATTTGGCAGCGCCCTCCTTTAAAAGATGTCCCAAAGAGCTTCTCCCACCAAGGTATGTCCAGTCTGCACACACAAAACCATTATGATGGATTTGCTCAAGATTACAGGCATCAAACATTGGGGCACATGTAAACGAACCAACTCTGGGGAACACCATGACCTTTTGTTCCATTCAATTCTGTTCTGATTTGCTTTGTGTGGGTGTGACCACATGATCTGGCAGTAACCTGATGGCATCTACGTGCGTACGCTTTGCAGCGCTTCCTCCTTAACCCACCCTTGCGACAAGGCCTCCTTCACGTACGGCGACTGAAACTCTTGGTCCCCTGCGTGCTGCTGTGCCAAGGCTGCAAGCATGGTGGCAGCCCTTTGCACATCGCCTGCACTGCGGGGTGCTAACTCCACTATTTCTGACTCAAATGCGTTATCCCATAGCCCATCACTGCCTGTAAGCATGAGGGATTGAGTAGGGGGTTGAAGTTACACAATTACAACATGGTTTGCCTGTATGAACAGCAAGGGGAGTTCAGACAACAAGAAATTAAATTAACGACTGGAATGCGGTAAATTTAGCAACTCTCAAGAAGCCACAAAAACATGAGCGCGGTGTTGTGTACCAGGGGGAGGTCAATCCTTCATGTACCCTTTGATCCGGCATAGGTTTGCAATGTGTGACAGGATGAGGGTTGGCACACAAGATTCCTGGCTTAAACTCTTTTTGCGTCCAGTCACCTGTGACTTGCAAGGGGTGATCAGTGCCAGATCAAAACTAGAAGGGGCAGGCCAGAACATAATTCCCTGACTCTGAGACTTGTATGCAATTACTGCAACCCTCCTTGTGTTTTATGAAGATTCAGGGTGAGCAAAAACACGTTGTGTGTGCCAGGTTGGAAGATGGTGCCAAAAAAGAATGGTGAAGTAACTATTTTTTCTTGCACATATTTATTTAAAGATTACTATCAGGGGATTAATGAGCATTTGCCCAAACATGCTCCTTGTTTACATTCAAGGCGCAACTAATCACCCACTACTTAAATGACTTGGATCCAATCTATTGTAAAGTCGACGTTATAAGCTATCAGAGCATGCGCTCAGATCCATTAGTCGCCATTTGCACAGATTGACAGGACCCATTCCACAGTAGAAATAGGTTGCCTGACCCCAGGGGTGCAAATAGCAATTAAATCTGCATCTGTTGCCAACTCTTGGTTGTTTCACTTCTTTTGTTGCAGAATTTGAATGATCTGTTACAAAAACTTGGCAGTAGCGTTCACGCCGCAACTGATGAGGCATGTGCCCCATGACAAGCAGCTTTCTAGCTGCTTCAAGATCGTAACAGTCATTGGTTTGAAAATTGCCAGTCATGAGGCGCATACCCTAGTAGCATGCAGTACACATACCCTTTTGGGCCTAAATGTTTCCCCTTTTGCGATTACATAGCCGAAAGATTCGTAGGACGGCCTTGGTGTGAGTTCTTTCCTAAACCTGTAGGGTAGAAAGTTTGTACATGCAAATATACGGCGTATGTAATTAGTACCTCCACAATTCAAACCGCACCCCAAATTTCAGAAGCATTCAGTGGAATCCTGCACCTCCCTGTAACCCCAAACATAAATGTTTGCCCTCCCCGCACCAACCCAGGGCATTTAGCCCTGTTTTACACCAATAAGCTTCATGGACAGTTGAAATGAAAGATCACGTAAGTGCAAAGGAAAGCCAACATGCTGTTTGCATGTGAGTTTGATAAACTCTGTTCCACTACCCTACGCCCCCCCGAAGATCTGCTTCCTCTTCCTCTAGCCACTATCACTGCTGCTACTGCTGCTGTCGTCCTTGCTCTCCACGCTCTCCTTCCTGCTGCTGCAGCTGCTGCTCGCGTGTGCTGATGGTGCTGCTTGAGTGCAGGCAGCCTTGGTGCGTGACCTCTACGCCTTCCACTCATCTTCCCCCTGCCACACAGCTTCCCCCTCATGAGTGTCAATGCCGCTGTGCACAACAGCTGTGCCCCTGCTGTGTCCTCACAACTAAACTGGATTGTAAGACCATAGCAATCTTTCTTTGGCCTGCCAATCGGCCTTTTGTTGGCTGCCTCCTCCGCCAGTTGCTCAGCCCGTTCCGCTTTTGCTTGCTGGCTCGGTCGATCGCCAGCTGCTGCTCCTTCTGCTGCTGAAGCACTTTCTACTTGGCTGTCGCTACGGGTTTGAAATAATTCCCGCTGAGAATTTTCCTTGTGAGCAACCGGTGCTGGGGCTGGGGCTGCTGCTGCTGCTGCTGCTGCTGCTGCTGGGGCGGGGGGTGGGGCAGGGGGGGGTGAGGCGGGGTCTCTCTCATTGTTCATGACTGGCAGCGACCCAAAAAGGGTTATTTTTACCAGCCCCGCAGGGTCAAAATAAATATATATTTTTTTGCATAACCCAATATGTATGCAGGGTGTTATGCCTAAGGTCCGATAGCATATCCGGTACTGTAATTGGAACCGTATAGGCGGTATCACACCGCGTACCGCGAACGTTTCCGACGCTCTTGCTGAGTGTCGGGACATTTTTAATAACTTAGTTACAAGGGCCTCGCGGAGCTTGCATTGGGGTTAATTATTAAATTTAAGCATGAACGGGGACAGGCCAGGAAAGCTTCCCAAGCCGCCCCTCAAATCCCCAAGGGGGACAAACAGCTTGGGAGCCCTCTCTTGGGGACGAAGGACACCAAGAGGAAGGGCGTCTTCAATCCCTTCCAATGCGCATGCATGCAAACGTACACGTGCGCACACACACGTACCCACTTGCACACACGTACTCACATACATACGCGTGCACACACACACACACGCACAAGTACACAAAGCACGCACGCACGTACACACGTATGCGCGCACACACGCACGTACGCGCACGCACGCACACATGCGCACGCACGAACACGTACGGGCATGCACACGCGCGTGCAGCTCAGAGGGCCAAAGGCATTAGCCGCATTGGTGTAAAAAATTAGATTGCGTGCCCTTGCATAGGTTGCATTGGGGTTTTATAAAATGCTCAAAAATCACACTTTTTACGCGCCTGTACGGTCTTTGGCAGTTTTCAACTGCATCCGTGTCCGTATGACACTATGCGGTGTTTGGCTAACCGTATATGGACCGTATGCATGCTGTATTTCACTGTGTATGTATGTACTTGCAGGTGGTAGATTTCAGACTAGTAATTAATTCCCAGCAGAAGCAGTCCTTTTTGGTCAAAATTCTTCTCGCGCCTTTTCTTGCAGAGCACTTCCTTTGCTCTCTTTCTAATTCTGCATATGTTTGCATTATCATGATTTTGGTTGTAATTTAGGTACTAAATTCCCCTTTTTTGGCACTAATAAAAGCACATGGCAGCAGCAGACCTAGCTTCCCAACCATTAATTTTTTGCTTTTAATACTGAATCATGCGTGCTGATCTCTTACAGAGCTGCTGAATCATCCCCTTTTGGATGTATTCTGAACTCCAACATTTCCTTGTGCGGAATCCCCATGTACGGATTGGGTCAACCCTACATACCGTACTGCGCTTTTAGTATTGCGAGGCCTACTTTTTGCGAGGTGCCAAAATAATTAGAATAATTAATTTGCAAGCATTAAGCTTTTGCGAGGCCCCTGAAAAGTTAAGGATATTTGCGAACTTTGCGAATTTGGGGACTTCTTTCTGAGGGGGAAGGGCGTTGCCCTCAAAGACAGCACCACCCTCTCCCTCCCTCTGCGACCCTGCAAGTGCATCCTAACCCACACTGCCTGCTTCTTCAGCTTCTGGGGTTCTGCTGCTGCTGCTCCTGCTGCTGCTTTTGCTGTGAAGTGCAGATGCAAGCGCACCTGATGCTCCTCCCCACTCCACCTGAGTTGCAGCTCTGCCCACACATGCCTCTCTCCTGGAGGGGCTTGCGCCCCCAATGGTGCAAGCACCTTAAGCCTCCCCACAGGCCTCTTAATTGGGGCAGGGCGGGATGCAATGCTGGCTGCAATGGCTGCATCCCTGGCTGCTACTGCCTGCTGCACATCAGGCCTGAGGCGGATGATGAGCTCCCGAGCGGGAACATTGTCCTCTGTGCTCTTCCGTTTGGTGCAACCTAGGTCAAATAGTGATGCTTGTCCCTTAGGACGCGACGAGGTTCCATTGGGGGGACCCAGAAACTACCGCATTAAAAAGTCCAAGTATTGCGAGGTCTGAAATTTTTTTTTTTGCGAGGGGCCTCAATAATTATTTAATTACTCGCAAAACAACCAAGCGCAGTACGGTATCTGCTAACCCATGGCTGACCGCTGGCCAGATGCGCCGCTTTGCATTTCTAGACTTCTTATTGAACTTAAAATTCAGTTGCGGACCAAATACTGCCGCGACATGAGCTATACTCAGGCTCTGATTTCCCCTGGGACTGAATTTCGACCTTTCTCACCTTCCCATTGCTTCGGCTATTGCTCTTCTAGAAATGCTGCATCCCCACCTGCCACAATGACATCCCCTGGAGCAAGAGGAATGCTGTACGTATCTGCCATCTCCGCTGTGTCTGTGGCTTCGACGAACTCAGGGTAGGCACCGAACTGGAGGGGGCAGTCAAAGTAGTGCTGCAAGGGCCTTGACTTGGCAATCGCCCGTCTGCTCCGGATGACCAGGAACCCGCTGTCGCCCTGCATGTCGCGTTTGGGGCAGCATCAGCAATAATTCAGTGTAAGTGCACGCATTTCCTTAGCTTGCCCATTACCAGTATGATGCCTGAGCACATGCCCGTCTGCCCCTCCCAATATCACTCCCATTTTGCTGGCTGCACAATGCCCGTGCACACAGCCGGGGATAAGTGCACAAAACAGGTAGATACAGATGAATAAAACTGCCTGCCATTAAGCTGCTAGCGCTCCACACTATGCAGGTTAAGGTGTGCGTATGTGTGCGTATGTGTGTGTGCGTGTGTGTGTGGGGGGGGGATGCATTTGAACTTGGGTGATTTCTTGACACAATGAGGCAGCAATCGGTGGCAAGTGTGTCCAGTCTCACCAAGTTAGCTGCCTCTAAAGTCTTGTTCTCCGGGTCCAACTGCATCACGCAAGCCGTGGCTGAGCCTGCAACCTTGGTGTGCTGATGCCCTGCACTGAGAGCACCCTGCATTGCGCGGTCAGGAACGTGTTTGCTACACTGAATCACTGACTCTTTTCCTCTTTTACGTACAATACAACCTGGATTACATAAAAGTGAAAGACAGGCAAGCACGAGACAAACACGCATCAGACACACACCCTTGGATCTACCACAGCTCCATTGGATTTGCCATCAGTTGAGCTGAACCTGCCGCAGCCCTCCAGGTACTCACATGCCATCTTCATAAACATGCGCGAGTAGTCTGCGCAAGTCATTGTGTTTTGCAATAATTTGTGTGTGTAAGTATCAGTGTTGTGCACATACGGCGTCATTCAAAAATGGCACCGTAAATAACGATCGTAAATAACGGCGTTACCGTCACTAAACTCTGACGATTGACGGCGTAATTTACTATTTTCACAGTCAGTTTGACATAAATTACGCCGTCAGCGTCATTTACCATTGACACCGTCAAGCGTCAGGTGCACAACACTGGTAAGTATGTGTGTGTGCTTGTGCACTTGTGAATGCACATGCTTGTTGTGCGCGCGCTCTTGTGTGTGCGCGCGATCGTGCATTGGAAAGTGTATATGTGTGTGTGTGCTTGCGCGTTCTTGCCTGCATGTGTGCAATAACGCATGAACGTGTGTGTGCATGTGCATGTGCATGTGTGCGTGCATGAGTGTGTTTGTGCCCATGTGTGCGTGCATAGTGTGTTTGTGCCCATGTGTGCGTTTGGGTGTTGAGAAAGGTGTGTGTGTATGTGTGTATGTGTGCGTGCGTGTGTGTGTGTGTGTATGTGTATGTGAGCGCACGTGCAAACATGGCGTGTATGGGCGTGTGTGTGTGTTTGCACATTCTCGCCTGCATGTGTGCAATAACAAATGAAAGTATGTGTGTGCATGTGCGTGTGTGCCCCAAGTGTGTGTTTGTGCGCATGTGTGTTTGTGCGTTGAGAAAGGTGTGTGTGTGTGTTTGTGTGTGTGTGCGCGTGTATGTGTGTGTGAGCGCGCGTGCGTGCAAACATGGCGGGTATGCGCGCGCGTGTGTGTGTGTGTGTGTGTGTGTGTGTGTGTGTGTGTGTGTGTGTGTGTGTGTGTGTGTGTGTGTGTGTGTGTGTGTGTGTGCGTGCGTGCGTGCGTGTGTGTGTGTGTGTGTGTGTGTGTGTGTGTGTGTGTGTGTGTGTGTGTGTGTGTGGAACAATGCTGTCACCTGCAGGGTTAACGCCTGTCTCTTGCCAGCCCCCCACTCCATCCGCCACGCCCATAGCGCCCCCACAGGCCTCGCTAATGAAGTAAGCGTCTTCCCCACCGTAGTGCAACTGCGGGGCGGGGGGGAGCAGCAAGCACTTCTGTGTCGGGCCATTTGGGCAACGGCTACGTGCAACTCGACGCGATGGTTCCCCCTGGCAGCACTACCGACGCACGTAATATATCTCGTTTGTCATCTTTGTATCGCTCCTACTTGCCTTGTCAGGGTGCGGCAAGTAGCTAGCTGCACATCTCAGCACGATGTTCTTTCCGCTGGTTTCTGCTGGAACAGGCTCCTCAAACACATAGCGTTTAGAAAAAGCGCTTCCCTCGACTTCGTGGACCACAGCTGGAGTCGCGATTTGCTCTGTGTTTGGGACGCCCTTATTGCCCTTGCCTTTGAACAGCTTGAACATGTTGCTCCTCTGGTTGCCAGGATTCTTAGCTAATCGAGAGCCCGCATGTGTGCTGTTTGCAACTCTTAACATTTAGCAGGCATAGTTATGACTAGTTAAAACATGTAGTACTTTTTAATAAAGTCGTGGATGATTTATTAATATTTGTGGGATGTGTCCACGTCCTTCCAGTTCTGCAGGAGGAGCATTAACGAACAATGAGGTCTAACACAGTGTACACACGCTGGAGGTTGGAGGTTTCCATTAAGAGCGAGGTGGGTGGTGCGCAGTATGACCTCCAACTATTGTTTTGGGGGGGGGTACTGGTTCACCGGTGTGATCCTCTGCATGTTGGCTAATTTCTTCAAAGAATTCAGACCTGGATTAAAGTCTGATGCACTTGAAAACAGGCAGCCAAATGATTGCCTGTTATAAGAGGTGCTAATTCATTCAGTACGAACTTGAAAACAGGCAAGTACAACGCTGGCAGAGAAACCACTTTGTTAACAACACAGCACGAGGTAAAAGAGCTGACGTGGGAGGTGTTGCTCCAAGGCCTGCATTTTAATTCCATCTTCATCAACAGGCACAGGACGATCACCTTTTTGAGCTACCATAAAACGAGTACGAAAAGCATTTGAATTACTTAATAAGCTAATGGTAACCATCTTCATCAACAGGCACAGGACGATCTAACTGCATACCATACCTGTGTTGCCATTGTCGGGCCTCATGGACGGCCCTAGTCCCCCAGCAAAAATACAAGATGCCCGGCTCCACGGGCTGGCTCACTGTTCCTCCTGCTACCTCATGTTCATAGAAAACAAGTTTTTATGTGGCCGCTTCTGTATTTTTCTCAGGCGGACGCACAACTGAATGGTCGGTTTCTACGAGAACAAGGCATTCGGCGCGTTAATATCCCAAATAAGGCAAAAGGTGAGTAAGGCTATTCAGTTCTTCCAGAAAATGTAGCTGCTTAACGTTTTTCTCTCTTTTGCTTAAATATTGGCAAGCTTCAATACTACACGTGACACGGGGACCATACCAGTCATGTTGACAAGGGTTTAAACCTTTCATATTTTGGTCGTTACTCCAAACAACATTTTTTGTCTTTGCTTGGTGATAGGAAAAGGTCAGATGGGGGAAACTGGGCAAAAGCCAAAACATGCTCCTTTTTGCATGAAAGATGCAACTACTCACACGTCACTTCATCAAACTGGACCTAACCTAGCTTCAAACCGATGCTGACTTTATAAGCTACCCGAGCATGTGCTCAGATTTAAACAAGTCGCCCTGCGTACAGCATGACAGGACTAAAAGCACACGTCGTGCACCTGTACCCTAGATGGGTGCTTTCCAGGGGGAATGGCACATTAATTTGCATACCTCGCCAACCACTTAGTCTTTTTGCCCCATTTCTCTTGCAATGATCTTAATTTACTCTAAGGATTCCAAAACACCAAAAATCACTCAAATTGGTGCGCTGGCTAGTCAGATACAGCATATGGCTGCTCCAAAGTAGGGTTCACGCCGCGGCCGATTAGGTATGGCTCCCGTAATTTGCACGTTTCAAGCTCAGTGTCCTCCCTCTGGGAAAAGGTTTACAGCATATATGTGTGTGGAGAAAGAGGTCCTTCCCTGGCTTACATTCTACCGATTTAAATATTTAAACATTCTAAATATTAGTTCAAATTCCTGCCTGATAAGGTTCAAAAGGCAGCCCCGCAACAGCCTGCCTGACCCCAAAATTCTGTGTACCTATATATGTTAGGTGCAGGGCAACTTTTACAAAATTAACGTTGTAGAGAAGTTGCTCAGTTGACCTCTTGGAACTGCCAAGTACAAAATGCCATTCTTTTGGTTGAGACACTGATGGCTCAATAAGCTTGATACGCAAAGACATCTATGCCCTGATTGTTGACTATACCTCACTCAGCCTTAACACCACTGACCATGACCGTAGGCTGTGGATTGTGTATGACCTTGGCTTTCCTACTGATGCCATAGATGCTGTCAGAAATCTCTATGAACATACCACCGCTCAAGTATATCTCCCTTCCAGGGTATGCACAAATAAAATAACCATAGAAAAAAGTACTATACAAGGGGACAATCCTTCCCTTTTCTCTTCCTTCTCTATATGGAGCCCCTCCGCCCTGTGCCTGTAGTGAAAAGGCGGTTCTACGTGGCTGAGAGACCACACCCGGTACGTCCACACCTATACGTATTTCCTCAACAGGCACAGGGTGGAATCCCTCCTTCACAGGCCTCCAGGACACACATATCAACATATACACTGAATCATCATGATGACGTGCCCCCTGATTCCGCAGACACTCAACCTCAATAGAGTGTGCCCACCCACACAACACCTGCACCACAACCACAAACACATTATAGGCATCCTAATACCAATAACCTCATAAAACGGCCACCTCCCACACACACACAGACTTACCGGCTGATACTAGGCGACTAAACCAGACCTCTATGCTTGAATCCTACTGAGAACCACACACGTCCCCTTCTCCCGCCACAATAGCAGCCGGATGCCCATAAGATCTCCAAAGAAATACCAGTCAAAACGCACCAACACCATCAATACAAACGTTCCCTCCAGACGCCAATGCTCGGCCCAGGAACACGCAAAGATATTGCTACCTCCAAACATACAAGCCAAAAGATCAAAAATTCATTCTCACGGATGCTTCAACCCTACATTATAACCGCCCTACAAAAATGGGCCCTAGTCACTAGAGAATATGGCATTACCCCTTGACCATGACCCCACACTCCCTTATTACTGGAGTGAACATCCAAGAGATAAGTCCTTTGGAGCATACTGCAACGCCTCCCTTTCTAAGTTCACTGGTTACTCTGTTTGCCATCCCATTTACCATGAAAGCACCATGTATCTAGCAACAGGGCATGCAATTTACTCTGCTGCCCTTAGCACAGAGGCAACAGCTACCTTGATGTTTCTTCCCTCATGGAATAAAAGGATGACCACAATTCCGTACTCATCGCTCTACCGCAGATTCCCGCACCTATGTAAGTTCTTGGGATCAATACCATCAGACCAACTCCAATATGCAGAAGTACCCTTCTGGAACAATATACAGACGCCCCTTCCCAAACACACTTGGGAAGTGCATATCATTGCCATATGGAATACTGAAGGCAGAAACTGCCTCAATGCTTGCAACGAAAACTGGCTAAAAGAGCTTGCCAAAGAAATTCCTGAGGCAAAGTGAGAAATTAATTGCATCCATAACAATCTCTACCCATCTGCACTCAGCACCGAAGAGACCCCTGGCCTTAATGATTTAAGGAAACTACCCAATGACCAACTTCGTCAAACCCCACAAGGCCCCCAAGATAGAACAATTACCTTGAATGACTTCCGGTGCTCTAACAAAGCAACCCAACAGGGCTCCAGCCCAAACCTGATCCGTAAAGTACAAGATTGGCGGGACTGGACCTACACTATTGGCAGTTTAAAAATATACGAAGAATGGCAAGACACAGGATCAGGTGTATACCACCCTTGCTTAAACGTATTTTATGACGTGAACCCAAGAGGCGTAGGTATAACTAATACCATCTCACGTGCAGAGCTAGCAGCTATAGCAGCCGCAATCATTCACGGATACTCCCATATAGCCACAGATAGCCTAACCTCAATGCACCAAATTAAAAAGCAGCTCTTACACACAAACCTCCTCCGCCACTACATCCAGGGAGATGCCCTCCAATTTATTGCCAAAGCAATCCACCAGTCACCATCCCCCATTCATTTCCACTAAGTCAAATTTCACGCAGGTATTATAGGCAGTGAATATGCTGACGCTCTTGCTAGAAAATCAATCACAACCTACTCTGACGTTGTGGATACCTCCATCAAAACAGCTGGCCCTGAGGGAGATTCCTTCTACAACTTTTACTGGCTTGCAAAATAATATGAAGAACACCGAATCATATAAATTCACCCAAACACAGCCCAGTCACCTACCTCAAGGCTCTGGTACCTATCCAATTACCATGACGCCTTGCAAGCACACATGCACCCCCTCCACAAACTAGCTAGGAAATGCCAATACCGTAGCAAAGTACCCTGAATACTACCAGACCCTTATCAAAAATGGCACTGCCAATGGAGCCGCTAGCAACACTTACCTAACATCATCCTGTTTCCCTGCTTAAATCAAATGCATCATTATAAAGTACAGAACAGGGACCCTGTACAACCAAAAGCATACAGTATGGTTTAAGCACTCAATAATTCTCACTTGCCCCCTCTGCCCTCAATTAGACAGTGCCCTGCATATCCTTTCTGGATGCCAACACACGCAAGTAAGAAGTGTGGTCACTGATCTCTGAGAGACACAACTTAGCATGCAGTGATCTTCAAAGCCCTCAGCAAGACAGGCTCCCTAGGATCCTGCTTTGTCTGCATGGATGTAGGTAGCAGCAAACGGCTGGCTATGCAAAATCTTCAGACTCCCAATACAGCTGAAACTAGGATTGTACTAAAGTGGCTCTTTCCACCCCGCTTCGTAGATAAAAATAGGTATACCTCCAGCCGTCCGGATGCTGTTGCCCATCTTCGCGAAAACAAAAAAGCAACAGAATAGCAATGAAGGGTGGTGGGTTTCAAGGAGTGGCAGGGGCAACTGAGGGAGACCAGGAGCAACTCAGCAGCACCGCCAGCCATTAGCAGATCCACCTTCTCCAGACAGCGCCGACCCAAAGATCTCAGCATTCTCCAACGTGACATTCACCTCACTGAGTTCAAGTACTGTGAGGACACTCGACCGCAGAACCAGCTGAGCGCCGCGCAGGAACAGCAGAAAGGCCTCTGCTCCACCCTTTAAGGAGCCTCCGTTACTCTCCACACCATCCTTTTGGGAGTGGGTGGCAATATCTACAACAATCACACGCTGGAACCTTTTAAGGAGCTGGGTCTTGATTCTCAAAGAGTTATGAAACTTGCTTCATCATGTTTATTCTGTCAATAACTTTGCCAAACTTGTCCACACCAGACGTGCCCTTTCTAGTACTATTATCAACTCTCATCAGGAGACGGTTTCAGGTCAAGCCTGCAACCCTCCTGATTCCTATTGATCTTTTTTTCCCTATTGGTGGAGGAGTTTTACGGTACCCGGTACCAAAGTGGCGCCTTTTCCTTAATTAATGTGGGGAGTGGTTTTTCACTGCCTGCGTAAATTTTCTTCTTTTTTAAATAAACTGAGGGGGTGCCTGCCTGCATCAGAGATCATTTGCAGGGGAAATGAATGTCCAACTTGTAGTTTGAGCATGAGGTTAAAATTCGACTGCAGGTGAAGATCTCGTGGGCTTCCTCAAGGCATTGAAAGCGGAGGTCCCCAACCTTGAGTGCTGTCTGCACTGGAGGTGAGGCCAGGCTGCGCAATAAAAAAAAAGCAGTGAACAACCCTCCTAGCTATCTGCTGACGCTCGCAACAACCCTCCCAAAAGCTTGCTTTCATACAAACAAAGAATAAATGGGGCGACCCTGTGGGCTCTATTGGAACGTTTTTTATCACTTGCCCGTACATCCGTGTGAAATGCAGCTTAGTTGAAGACTCCTTTTCCTAAACAGGGAGAGTGATTTCACTGCTGCTTAGGTTTTCTTTTTAGCTCTTTCAACAGGGGTCTCTGTTACTTTTCACGTGCACAATTAAGGAGAAAGTGCTATAGACAGAGAGAGTCTTAGGTTTGTTGTGATTGTAGTTGTGCTGAGCCGTTTCTCAGGTGCCTTAAAGGTGCGGAAAAAAGAAAATCTCCCAGCCAACCATTCCAGCGTGCTCGAAAGGCCTCATGATGTTCCACACATAAGATAGATAGCTATGTAATAAAAAACACTCTTAAGCTCCTAGGACATCTTTGAAGGTCTAGGTGCTAAAGTGATGGGTTTGTCATGTTACAAGCAGTCCACGTTTTTTTCTTGCCCCAAAAGTGTGGATCATCAGCTGTCCTCACTGTGCTTGTAGTTGTAAACTCCAGCACCACGAGAGGTCAATGCAGAAGAGCTTGCACCATTTGAGAACAGCGATGGCAGATCTCCAGAAGGGAGACAGCAACCCAAACAGCATTCTTCTTGTGAGTGGGGGCGGAAAAAGGTTGAAGCAGTTTGAAACGGTGCAAGTCCTGCACGACCTGCACCAAAGACGCCAATCTGATTCAGGCATCAGACAACTGCCTGTATACTGTGCGTACAACCCGTACTTGTCCGGAGAGGCTGCTGAGGAGGAGCACACACGGCTGCACAGCAAGCTCCTTGCTGGGGTCTGTGGGGTGTATCTACAAATCGGTGAGCAAGGGCCGCAAGTTTTGTCAGGGGAGCATGGGATGCTTTAGTATTAGATTTATGACGGCTCCAAAAGTAAAGTGTCTGGCTTTCAAGCTCTGTTGAATTTCTTTCTTTGTACTCCAGCATCGTTGATTGTTGCACGTACATTGCTGATTGCTGCACGTACAGGCGATGTCGTGAGTAATGACGTTCTATCCTTTTTGCCTGCAGGGTCGGATCCGGCCAAGCTTGCTGAAGGCTTAGACCGGCTCAACAAGTGTGCTGCAGATCTGAGATTGAATACTTTACAACTGTACGGCTCCCTTTTACTGCCTACTCGCAAGCTCCTTGCCCAGTTCTCCTTTCGGCCATGGAGCGGAGTTGTCCTGAGTAAAGAGTGAGTGCTTTTGCTGCTGCATTGTCTGCCAGTATCAACTTATTCAAGACTCTCGGAGACGTTGCCCATTCTCAAATATAAAATTAAGTGAGCAATCCTCCATGGACGTCCAACCTAGGTCCTGCAACTGGTTTAAGGTGGCTCCTCCTGTTTCTTTCAGGCTTGCCCTACGAGATATTGCTGCTTTACACTGAAAGCCAAAACTTTCTTTCTCACCGTTCTGGCTAGCTCCTCTCACGTGCCTGTATTGCATGTATTTGCACAGGTTCCTCTCAAGCGTGCCTGCTGCAGATGCAATCATGCTGCAGCTCACCTGCGTGTATGCCCGCTATGGAGTTGTACCCGTTATTGAATCAGCAGTCACTACCGTAGCAGATCTTCGCAGAGTACACTCTCTTTTGGACGCCTATGATGAAGAGTCCTGCAGACAAGAGGCAAATTGAGCAAAATTGTGAAGGTCAGATATTCATGCTAGCATGCTGTTCATCATTGGCGAGAACATTCACAGCCAATACTGCTCCCCACCTTTTCAAGGGCTTTTTGAGGGGAAGTTGTCGCTCCAGCACTCCACAGTATGATACACCTTTGATACACTACAGATTCATGAGGAAGATTCAATGGGGTTCCTTCCTTCATGAGGAAGATTCAATGGGGTACCTTCCTGAGGTTGAAACTGTGCAGGCAAAAGTTGATGGATGGTACTCCTCCTAGTGACAAAGGGCACAGACCTCCCTTGTTATTATAAGCTTCTGCATGCTGACTTTTTGAGAATTGTTAGCTGCATTTAGGTTAGGGCTTGAGCACTGCAACAAATTGTGCCACCTCTCGTCACGTACTACTAGCAGCAGTGTAAAAGGTTTTACAAAATTTACAAGAAAGCCCTTATGTCAAGAAGTGCGACTGCTGGTCTGCTCATAAAAAAGCAATTAGTTCATGGAGGAAAAATTAAAGATTGTTATTGTTCTGGCCTAAAAACTTCTCAAAGTAAACTTCAAGTTGCCCGTTTTGCCCTTCTTCTCATCAACCTGGTTGCCCCCCCCTACTTTCTTTATTTCTTCCAGTCTGCCTCTCTTGCTCCCTTTTTATTTATCAGCTTTAAGTTCGTTTCAACCAACCTCGTAGGGAGTTTGCTATCTCCCCTTGACCTATGTAATGTGCCAATATTGAGAGACACATCGTGGGCTCCTGTTGGGGGAAATAGAGATGCGTATTTGCTGTGTAGACAAAAAAAAAGCAAGAAAAACAGCAGGCAGTGAGAAACCAGGTCCCACAGTAACTCAGAGCCACTTCTGTAGTGTACCGTAAAACTCCTCCACCAGAGAAAAGAGGAAAATATTGAAAGGATTAGTTGAGTGGCAGACTTGGCCTGAAAATCCTGATGAGAGTTAACCATGGTACTGGAAAGGGCACGTATGGTCGTATGGTCAACTTAAGCGGCATAGTTGATAGAACATGGAGCTTGGTTTAACTCTTCGAAAATGAAATCCTGGAAAGGTTTCAATGTGTAGTAGCTAGATAGTGCCTCCGTGCTTAAAAGGATGGCGTGAAGGGTAACGGAAGCTCTTCTCTGAAGGATTTCACAGAGATATTTTCGTTTTTTCTGCGCGACGCTCAAGTGGTTCTGAGGTGCAATATCCTACAACACTTAGTTTTAATGGGGTGGATACCACGATGAAGAATGCTGACATCTTTAGGTCGGTGCTGTCTGCAGAAGGTGAGGCTGCTGATGGCTGACGATGCTGCTGAGGTGCTCCTAATTCCCTATTAAGTTGCCCCCTTTGTCTAGAAAGTGGGATGGGAAGAGCCACTTTGCACAAATCTTGTCTCTGTTTCAGATATCTGGAGATTCTGCATATCCAGCAGCCATTTGCGGCTGCCTATATCTATGGAGACGAAGCAAGGATCTAAGGAGCTTGTTTTGCTTATGGCTTTAATAGTCATGCTGCATGCTAAGTTATGACTCTCGATGATAATAGTCCTCATTTGCGGGTGCTGGCACCCAGAAAGGACAGGTAAAGCATCGTTAAATGTGGACCAAGGGGGCAAGTTAGGCCGATCAAGCGCTAACACTATACTGCACGTTGTGGATTCAAGGTTCCTGTTCTGTGCTTCATAAAAATGCATTTGGTTGAAGCAGGGACATGAGGTGTTATTAGGTAAGCATTGCTAGCAGTCTGCCGCTGCCAAAGGAGTGCCACATACAAAAAGGGGTTTGGTAGAACTCGTGGTAACTTGCTACATTGCTGGCACTTCCAAGTTTGGGAAGAAGGTGCATGTTTATTGTAGGGCGTTATGATGCCTGGGTAGGTACCAGATCTTTGAGGAAGGTGGCTGGCCCGTTCTTAAAAGGGAGGCCAATGATACCCTTATTGTTGCCAACGCGTTAGGCCTCTGATATGTATTGCAATATCCGCATGATTATGGGTTTGTGTAATTTTTGTTACATTTGTGTCATATATTGCTAGCCAACAGATGTAGTAATAGAAGGGACTCACTGCAGGCTCTATCTGCTGTTCTGATGGATGTATCAACAATGTTTGCAAGGAACCAGGTGTTTAATGAAGCAGCCGGATCCTGAGCCCGTGCCTGCAGCTATTATATGATATTAGCCCAGGACTGCCTTGGGAGTCTGTTGTAGTCTAGAGGTCTCTGTTATAGCCTGTTTGGTGATCTGGTTCTGATCTGAGGAAAAGGAGAAATTCTGATGCTAAGTTGGAGTGGAAGCCAAGCTGACTTTTTAGCAAGAGAAAGAGACGTCTGCATGTTCATTGCCAATGATGCAAGCATAAGACTTCATTTTAAGGAGTTAGATGAATGGTGACTGGCATATTGCTTTGGCAATGATTGAAGGGACATCCCTTGAATACGATGGCGGTAGAGGTTTGGATGTGAGAACTGCTTTTTTATTTGATGTAGGCTGTCTGCGGCTACATGGGAGTAGCCATCTATGACTGCAGCTGCTATTTTTTCTAATTCTGCACGTGAGATGGTGTTGGTTATACACAATGAAAGACGTTTTAGCGAGGGAGGTTACACCAGAATCAATATCTCACCCTACTTCATACCTTTGGAGGCTGCTATCCATGTAGCAAGCCCTGCCAGTTCTTAATTCACACATCAGGTTGGGAATTGAGTTTTATTAAGTCGCTTTGTCTGAAATTTAAGGTTGGTCAGTGCCTTTTACCCAAATTTCTGACAAGAAATACCCAAATTCTACGAAGTTTATATAGCTTATAATTAATATTTTACGGCGTATTGACGCACTCTGGATTGTCAACTTGTTGAGAGCTCAAACAAGGAAAGACTTCACTGCAAGGTCACTTGGCACATGACGTGCATCTTCCAGCACTCTGCTGTCAAGACAGGACTTGAAGACACACATGTTTTATAAAATGTTTTATAAACTGTTTTAGTATCAGGCAGACAGCATGCATGGTGGCTACAAACAACACATGAAGGACAAAGTGGTGGCCTGCTTCCTGAATCTGCAAGCTTTCCAGAGGGGTGTACGCAATCCA
>Ga0307947_1001520_pt1 | contig 18348 bp, 24 predicted proteins | sample OrgLakmetagen232_FD_201840 | JGI IMG/M metagenome (GOLD analysis project Ga0307947, IMG submission 201840) | Saline water microbial communities from Organic Lake, Antarctica - #232 | ecosystem: Environmental > Aquatic > Non-marine Saline and Alkaline > Saline | place: Antarctica: Organic Lake...
CCTGCACTTGTGTGCACCAGTGTGCACCTGTGCAGTGTGCACACTGGTGCACACTGCATTTTATGTATGAGACCATGTGAACCAAAGAGCTTAATACTTCGTTTTATAACTCATAGCCGGTTTCAGGCCAGACCTGCAACCCTTTTAATCCCCTCTGATTTTTCCATTCCTTTTTGCGGTGCTTTACGGTACTCGGTACCAAAGTGGCTCCTTCTCCTTAATTACTATGATGGGGAGTGGTTTTCACTGCCTGCGTAGTTTTTTTCTTCTTTTTCCCCCTCTTATAACTCATCATTGTTTCGTTGCTTGCAGGCTGTGCCACAGTGGTGACTCCTTTGAAAGGAGGGGTGCTCCCTGCCAGCTAGCTTCTGAACAGCTCGGCACTGCAGGGATCAAGTCGTAACGGACCTCAGATCCTTGTTAGAGATGATGCCAAATCAAGCCGCTTAATTTCCTGCAGACATATCATTTACTTTAATCTAGTAGACTTCTCAGTAGCATCCTCCTCAGTCCGTGACATGCCTGCCTTTTTTATTAATGTTAAAGGGCTCCTGTAAATAAATGTGATTTGGCAGTCTCAAAGTGTAATAAAGGCTCTTTATTATCTCGGAGAGCACATGGAATGAGTACAAATACTAGTTTAACCGGTCCCAGGGCCTTTGCCTTCATTTCAATCGAGAATGTGATTGAAAGTAAACACGCCTGATTGAAATCCCCCTTGATTGATTTCAATCACAGCTCTAATTGATTTCAATCAGGGAAATAAACAGAAAAAGGCCCTGATTGATTTCAATCACACCCTGATTGCACTATTGATTGAAATGCCCCTGATTGAAATCAATCACATTCAATCAACGTCAACCATTCCACGAATTTTCTGACGTAGTTTGATTCAGTTTTGGCATTTCCCAGTTTATGGAGAAGATGCACATGTGCTGAAGGGAGTCACGGTGGTTTGGTAGGTACCAAAGCTTTGGGGGAGGAGAATGGGCCATGTTTGTTGTATGGGTATGAATATGGGTTTGTGTTTAGTTTTCTATGTCTTCTTTTGCAAGCCAGTGAATGTTGTAGAAGGGATTTCCCTCAGGGCCTGCTGTTTTGATGGAGGTGTCTGCAATGTTGGGGTGGGTGGTGGCTGACTTTTTAGCAAGGGCGTCAGCATTTTCATTACAGATAATACCGGCATGGGACTTTATTTTGAAGAAGTGGATGGGCGATGGTGATTGGCGGGTTGCTTTAGCAATGGATTGTAGGACATCACCTTAGATGTAGTGGAAAGTAGCATGCTGTTCATCCTGGACATCATCAACAGCCTCACACAAATCTCAGGCAGGGGAGGACCTCGGGTTCCATGTTCTGATCTCAAAGGAGCGATGTTTTTACTTTTATGCACCAGAACAACAACAAACCCTATTTTTCTACATGAACTTTCTTGTTTTTTATAAGCAGACTAGCAGTCGCTTTGACTGAAGGCCTTGTTTGTCGTGGTGCCTTTGCTTGCTGTCCCCTAGGGTGAAAAAACTCTGTGGGTGTATGTCGGCTAGCTTGCTGTGGTTAGAACAACCCTGGGAGTGTGGACTGCGATGGCTGAAAGGCAGCAACCAGCTAGGCCAGGAGGGGCTCAACCTGACAGTATGAGGTGAAGCCTTTTTCTTACAACACTTTTCTGTTCTTTAATTGTAAATCTTAATCTTTAATACTCGCAAAGAGAGTTATTTTCTTAATTCTTTTGGCTACTTGCAAGTTGAAACGCTTTTCAATTGCATAATCTAGCGACCAGCAGCCAAGCAAAACCGAGCAGCTTCTTGCTTAAACCAAATCATATAGTTGAAGGTATGCAAGAGCAATTACCATTAAAATAACCCATACCACCTCCTTAAAGGACGGGACGAATAACAATTAAAATTTAAAACCTAGATCCACTATCCTCCCATGACACTGCCAAACGCAATTCAATCTAACTTTTTTTGCTTGCCCAGATCTTTTTTCTTTCCGAAAAATTCCATGTATCCTTTCTCTGGCGGAACAGGTGCTGGGAAAACCTTTCGAAGGGTCTGTAAGCAAAGTGGGCAATTTAGGAAGCGTTTACATTTGATGTATGACGTGAAGAGGGCTATAAATGCAGGCAAGCAAGGTAATGCGCTTCTTCTACCAGCAATTGATACATCAGATAGGTAGCAAGAATCACTTACGTGCTCAAGAGTAAAGTTGAACAAGAATGCTCCAATGCCCAGGAAGAAGAGCTGCAACTTGATGTGCATCGGTATGGGCACCATCCCAAAAGACTCGCCCAAGCCTGTGGTGTGGACGATTGATATTAAGATATATCTTTCTCTTACCGTATTACTAAAAATGGCACATGCTTAAGGTTGGCCAGAACCGAATAAGTATATACACACCTTATACGTACCGTATATATACCGGATGTTTAATTATTTTTCTCCTTATCCGTATTCGTATGACCGTATGTGAATTTTAGCCGGCGTATATATACGCCACATAATACGTATATGTAAGGTCTGAATGAGTGGTCAAAAGCGACCTTTCACTCGCCTTGAGACCACAAAAATCCAAAGCCCCTGCGTCCGGCAATTTCTAACAAATGTTTTTGTGCTATTTAACAGTCGTGTCCCTCGAAGGGAATCCCTCACATGGTTCAACAGCAGCCAGTAATTTGACAGCAAGGGGTTCAGAAGCAGCAGCGCCAGGAGCACCAGAGTTTGAGTATGAGCAGTGCATGCAAGCCAACCCCACTGAAGGTTTCCAGGGTGGAGATGATGCAGGAACAAAAACGACACACGCACACTCTTCATGCATATGTGCATGCACCCACCCCCGCAGGAGCGCACATCTGAATGCACGCACCATGCACACACATACATGCATGCAAACCTGTGTGCACAGATGCACACACAAACACACGTACGTGCGTAAAGGTACATGCACGCGCATTTACATATGTACGCACACGCACACATACGTATGCATGTACGAACCTCAGCATGCACGCAAATGTAAACGCAAATGTAGATGTGCATATGCTTGCTTATGCACGCATCCACGCATACATACAACCATAAACAAGCACGCGCACACGCATATTTGTGCACGCGTAAGCATGCACACACACACACACACACACACACACACACACACACACACGCACGCATGCACACACACGCACCAGTGTTTCTTTTAAGGGCGACGCGTCGCTTTTTAAGCATTTTGCGTCGCTTTTTAAGGGTTTTTAAGCGACACACCAAAGCTCCGCGGGATACCCTGTGTTGCTTTGTTCCTTTGACTGTTCACCCAGAGACCAGGGTTCGAGCCCCAGCAAGCTCGCTCTTTTGCCCTTTTGCTATCGGCCCTCTATAAAACACTCCAGAACTTGCGACGGGTGCAAAAAACCAAAAATACACAAACAGGGTAATTTGATGGGGTGGGGGAAGAGGGGTCTCATGACAGTTACCACAGGTGTGCCTGTGTGTTTTGACCTCTTTGGGCAAGCATAGCTTCCCAACCTTAGATTTTTTGCCCAAATAAATTGTCAACGTTTATACAGCTCTTCAAGAGCTACAAAATGACCCTTATATTAAAGTTTTGAAAAGGTCGAAATTTGAAATATACGGAATACATACAATTTTACGGAATATACGTAAAATATACGGTTTATACGGCGTTAATATATGGAAATCCCATATACGGTTCTGGCCAACCCTACACATGCACGCACCCAAGCATGCATACAACCATAAGCAAGCACGCGCACACGCATGTTTGCGCACACGTAAGCATGCACACGCAAACACACGTAAGCATGCGCACGCACTACACTACACACATGCACGTACCGCACACATACATGCACAGCATACATAAGCATGCACACACACATGCACGCACACACACATGTACACGCGAGCATGCACAAATTCCAGCAAGCGTGCAAATACACACGCACGCACACACACACACACACACGTGCACACACAAACAGGGTAATTTGATGGGGTGGGGGAAGAAGAGGGGTCTCGTGACAGTGACCGTGTGTGCCTACGTTTTTTGGCCTCTTTGGGCAAGCATAGCTCCCCGACCTTTTGTTTTTGAATAATATGAATGGGGTGCACGATCAGAGCTCTTCAAGAGCTACAAATGACCCCCCCTAAAAATAATTCTGGAGGAGGTCGATTTTCCCCATATATACGGTTTATATACGGTTTATAGGGCGTATATGTACGTATACAGAAATCCCATATACAGTCCTGGCCAACCCTTCACAAGCTGTACTATGTTAGCTATATTGCTGGACGCTGGCCCTAACAACACTAGCAAACTGTGTGCGTCTACTGACCTGGGATTAGGTTGAAGAGGACAACTATGAGGAAGACGGACATCCATTTCAGGACGTTGAACATGACCTTGTTCTCCGAAATGGAGTTGTTGAACGGGTGCCCCACGTAATTCACAGTGAACGTGGAAAGCTGCAGAAAAGGGAAAAGGCATCGTTTCACGGTTGGGTGAAACCTGAATCTATACAGTATTTGTGTGGCTCCAGTTGTAAAAATCTGGGGAGTGATTGCCTGCGCGCATTGATTGTCTTTTCCTTCTTTCTCTTTTGTAATCGTCTCCTCATACAAATTTTGATCCATACCGTGCTTATATTTGTCGGTGAGTGAACGTCAATTTTGTTGCGAGATGCCCAAATAGTTAGCATTTACGAGGCCCGCCAAATTCATACAGTGGATGCAAGCTTTTGCAAAGTATAGGCATCTTATGTACTCTGCTCTCGATCAACACACACATCCATTAGGGAATTTAATTACCTGTTAAATCCATGCACTTAAACAGCTAATTGATTGGGGTAAAGCTGCTTTTCAGACCTCTTCTTGTAGACGTAATTAATACGGTTAAAAGAGTCACCTGAACAAGCGCTTCCACCATGTAGGTGACGCTGTTGACCAGGTTGGGCTTGAACTCAGCATCGGGTTTTAAACGATCTTCCTCAGGTGTCTCCTTAAAAGCCAGGTGGTACATGTACATCAGCAGGCTAAGGTTCACACTGTAAGTTGGGCACACAGACAGCAACACATTTGTGATCATTTTTGATTTCGTTTCAGTTATATTACAGCAATTTGTGAGGTGGCAGCAACATCAAATTTAGGAAGGAGCCTTTGTGCAGAATTGCAGGAGCAACCTGCAAAGCTTCTGTTACCTGCTTACCTGAATTGGCCCATGAGCGATATGAAAAAATACAGATTGAAAATGGTGGGGTGTGGCCGAACAGCGGACAATTGGTTGCAGGGCTTTGCTTGACTAATGAAGAAGAACAGCGCTGCTGTGAGCATCCCATTCAGAGTAGCCTGCAAGTGGGAAAGAGCAATTGTGAGTGAGTGTGTGTGTGTGTTTGTGTGTGTGCGCGCGTTGGGCAACAAAAGAGGCTACAAGGCGTAGCAGGCTTAATGGACAACATGCAACAAAATGCAGTCTGTTTTGTGCATTTTTAATTCTTGTCCTGACAGCTAAAATGGGACAGCCAACCTGCTTGTCTGACATCTTCACGCCTTGGAGATACATCACAGAGAGCGAAAATGCGGTTGACAAACACAGCAGGCCCAGAATCTTGAACATCTGCGCAGCAACATCAGTGTCGAAATTAAGTTATTAGTGCGCATAAAGCATTAGAGGACAAGTGCACAATCATAGTGTTCTGAGGTAGGCTTATGTCAAGGGTATGCCAGCGGTAGACGAGGTGTGATGAGGCCTGGCGTCGTCTAATCCTCGTCTGCAGTGTATCAAAAACAGCAACCTGTCGATTCACCTTAGTATCTTGGCAACAAATCGTGAATAATTGAAGGCAAACACCATGAATTTCGTGGCCCCATCCGTGCAATTTTAGAAAACAATCCTTGACTTGTGTGGCACAAGCATCGGGCAAAAACACTGTGCAAGAGCACCTCGCACCTACGGCACACACCTGGATTGTAGTGACAAGGGTGCATCGGCCTTGCTTAATGATGTCGGTACAAGGCATGACGCTGGAAGACTTGGCAGTGAAGGGGGAGGCCATAGAGGCGTCGCCTGTTACAGATGGGTTGGGACTTGATGTCGTATGCATGAGAAAAACCGTCTTATTGCTATAAGTAGGTAGCAGAGCAGCTGCCGTAGCATAACAGGGCGCAATAGGTCGCATCAGCACACCTGCATCATCATCCACACTGCTTAGTAGCACACGCTGCACACTACATTGAACAAAAGTAAGTCTGATTGTCAAAGGCCCCTTGTTCTGTCTTGGGTTCGAGCCATTACAATGGTTCGTAAACTGTCACGCAATTTTACGAATCCTATAAATGCCGTTTGCAAACTTTAAAAAGTTTGACAGACTTCAAGTCCAAAACAGAAGTCCAAATTGCAAAAAAGAGCATATACTCAAGCATGTTTTGGTAGTGGTAATCTATTAAGCTATAGCATTAGCAAAAGTCACCTTCTAACAAACCCAGTGATGAGCACGTGGGTGTGTTTAATTAGTTTGATAATGTTCAAAATCCCACAATCTTTTACAAACCTTTTTTACGAACCTTTGCCAACAAAATGAACTATGACCCTTGTAAAAGGTGTTGGGACAAGTGGGGAGAGACACTGAGAAGTTAGCAGAGCCCATCACGCGCTGTTTGTGCAACACATGCGTGCATATGCAGTGTGCGTGTGATTGTGCGTGTTTGTGTGTAAGCGTGTGTGCGCCTGTGTGTGCATGCGCGTGCGTATGTGTGTATGTGTGCGCGCGCATTTGTGTGCGAGTGTGCACGCCTGTTTGTAAGTGTGTGTGCGCCTGTGAGTGTGTGTGCGTGCGCATCCGTGCGTGCACGCCTATGTGTGGGTGTGGTACCCTGCTGCCCCACAGACGCTGCAATGGTGTGCAAGGCACTGTGCTGGAGCAGGCTTTGTTGAGCAGGCGTGAAGATGTGCTGCTGCTGCTGCTGCTGCTGTTCCCTGTCTGCTAAGAGGACAGGGCAGGTGCAAGCAGACTGGCCACCAAGTAAGTCAGCACACCGCTTCAACAACGTGCGCAATAAGCAACTGCAATGTGCGCTTCATGCCGTAAATCACACAACCCATGAGCAATCCAAGCCAACATGTACACTCTTCAAGGGTCTTGTCCAAGCAAACTTCCGCGCATCATCAACATTTAAACTAAAATGACATAGCCAATTCAAATAAGCATTAATTGATCGTGAGCTCAGAAACTCGTGCTTGCATGATTTACCAAGAGCTTTGTAGCCGGAACTAACCCGAGACCCTGACACAGCAGGAAGTGGCCTGGGGGCGGGGCTTCTTGCAGCTGCCATACAAAAAACGTTGCTTTAAAACTTTACACACTGCACCCAAGGGACCCCAGACTATTCTGCCCCGGTAAAGGTTTTGGTTAGGAGTCTATGACGAGATCCAGCCTGAGAGGTGCCTTGGGTGTCCCTGGCCAGAATTACTTGGCACCTTGTATTTTTGCTGAAAATTGGGCCCTATTGCTTCACCCCCTGCCCCCCTGACCACGCAAGGCTGCAGAGTAATAATTCTGCTGGGGCAGCCGAAGTCTCAGGTCAGGAGGTGCCCTGGGTGGGCCTGGGCGGTCTAACGCACGCTATGGCACGCTTTGGGGCAATGCCAGTGGCTCACACCCCCACGAGGGGGGTAATTGGGGAAGTGTACTTGTAAAGAGAGTGAGTGCACTTTGCGTCTTTGCTACCTAGGAAATCCTTCCCCTTCCCTACCTGGCTTCAGCATGCTGTCTTCTGCCTCCATGGAGTCAAGGTACTTTGCAAACTCCTCCATACGGGGAGTAATTGTGCGTCCCTTAGCACGTAAAGCTTCTAGGTTCTTTTGTCCCTTGCCCATCACTCTGCAAGCAGGGACACTTGGAGAAATTAGATGACTTTGTGCTTGTCACTGGACGAAAGAAGGAAGGGGTTATCAATTTAACTGCTTACGAGTGAGCAATAAATGCCACCCACTTTTTCTTTGCACTTTCTGCAGCAGCCACCTCGCTCCCTGCTTTGCTTGCCTTCCCACCCCTCAGCGCCAGTGCTTTGTTCTTGCTCTCTTTCTTTGACCGTGCCTGCACAAAGAAACGAGCAAGCGATTATAGATAAGCAACAACGAGTAACAGCAAGAAAGCGTGGATTGCTGATCGTTTTAACTACAAAAAGCTCACAGACCCCATACACACCGCAGTATCTGTGGCAGACAACAAAGCCACGCCCACGTGGGCTGCTTTCAACCCTCCCACATCATTTGTGCCATCACCACACATCATCAGTGTGCGGCCCAAGGAGCGCATGGTCTTCACGATCAGCTCCTTCTGCTCAGGTGACACTCGTGCGTAGACCTGCCACACAAAAAAACATACAACAGTTCTAAAATGTATGTTGGACAAGATGGACAAAAAACCAACAAATGGAAAATAATGGATGGTGCAACATCTCGAAAGCTCCACCGCCAGGCTTTTGGACGCCTTTTGACAGAGCATAGCTCAACTCGCACACACACACACGCACAAAGAGAAGAGACGCTTCTTGGCTGGCCGGCAGGCATGTAGGGTTGCTTACCTGGCAGAGTGGGATGAGCGAAGGAGAGAGGCCGATGCTGTGTATGTAGGTCAACGCATCCCCTGACGTACACAAGTCGTAAGAGGAGGCCACATGCAAAAGATCCTGGAAGGTCCTGGAGAAGGGCACCTGTAGTTTTAAAGAAAACAAGAATCACAGATGGAATGCAGCGATAAAATCCCGTACTGTTGCAATTTGTCAGGCAAGTATCTCTAAGATAAACGTGCTTACCTGTGTCTTCTCATCTGGGCTGACCCAAACATAGTCTTCATCTGTGTCCTGCTGCATTGCCCCCTAGGAATGAATGAAAACAGCATGAGGCAATGGATGAAAACAGGGGGCAAGAATTAAGTAAGTAAGTGAGAGGGAGATACACCACAAAGCCCCAGCTGGTGGCACGCTATAATAACACAAAAGTCTTTTGCTGTGTGACCTAAGCCTGTAGGAGTAGGTTACATACTGAGCCCATTTCACCTTTGTTTTGCTGGGTCCATGCACCACTTGGCCTTTCTCCTCTGCTCGGTGTCCCAGCACCAGGACCTCACGTGTCACAATGTGCACCTGATGAGCGCAACAGCAGACCTCAGCGTATGGAGTGCCAGAAGCAATGCATTGCTGGGTGCCATGGACAGTCTGGGAGTCGTAGCTGCCTCAATGTTATCGGGGCGCCCCTTCCCAATCATACCTCCATCCTGGTGAATCTTGTTCATTGCCTGTTGATCAACACTGGTAAATCAACGGAACCAACACATTCAACGGATTCAACACTGGTGAATCTTGTTCATTGACCGTTGATCAACACTTCACATCCTTGATTAATGAACGTCGCCTTCAGGGTTGCAAATGGGTCTGGACTCTTTTGGGTTTGACCCTACTTACCCATATGTCAGCAAATCCAAGCTTCTCAAGGCTTCCACGATCGTCCTTGAGTAATGTTGCTTCAAAGTTAAAGGGCGTCAATCTTTACCTTGTATAAAATTGGCTTAAGCATAAGACCCACGGGTATGAGCCTTGCTTATAGATGGTCAATACTCGCAAACAATTCCACTGGCGTACACCAGCTCACCCTTCCTTGAAAACCCCCTTTCCTGCATTTCTTCTCATACTGTATATGCAAGGGCGCTCACCTTGCTTGCTGCAAAGCATGCAGTGAGTGGAGCGTCTCCAGTGATCATGACCAGCTGGTGGCTGGAGTTGTGCAGCTGGGCCAGAGCAGGCTCTGAGTCTGGCTTGAGAGGACACTGCACAATCACCGGATGCGAAGGTAATGATGAATAGGAAGACTGATACTCATGATAATACACGTTATGCCTAAGTCATGCTTCTCTGATCATGTTGAGTTAGGGACACAAAGTAGTCTCTTGCAAAAAAGCATGCACGGCGACATCATCGTGGACGCTGAACATACGTTCCTTCGTTGCTGTTCATGTACTCACTCACTGACAAGATGGAAAGCCAGCCCATGCCATTATCATTCCCTACTCACCGACAAAATAGCAAAGCCAGCCCATGTCATTCCAGACTCCACCTGCTCCCGACTCAGTGCCTTCAAATCAGTCAGTGCAACCTCCTGCACAAACAGCAACAAGGGTGTCGGGAGATGAAACAATAAACAGCATGTTGCCGCAGCATAATCCCAAGGACTGCTTGCTGTGGGGTTGTGCACCTACCCCTTGATAAGGCCCCTTAATTAGACAAACATTTGATGGATAAGCGTTCTAACAAGCCAGGCTGTGCATCCGCTGGCGCATCTGCTTGGCTCACATGCTGCTTGTTATTCAGCTAAGAGCTTACCTGCTCATTGCCCAGGTGACGGTATGCCAGAGCAATGACGCGTGCACCTTGGGCAGCATACTGCTTGTATAGCTGGTCATAGTTGCTAGGGGCAGAAACTGCAAGATAGGTGACAATGTCAGACAGAGGACGTATAATTTATTTGTGGCATTATCCATTTTGCAGGATTGTGAACAGCAAACTGCCTGCATCCTTTTTTGTAACATGACACGAAAAGCTGAGAATTAAGTGCAGACACACACACACATCAACATCTTGCTGCATTTTATAGGTTTCTTTTTGGCCTGTGCTTCTCACCAAGGGACTTCTTGACCACCTCTGGAGCGCCCTTCATGACCGCTTCGTAATGGGCACACCCCTTTGGCTGCTTTGCATCTGCCACAAGCAGCAGCGCACTCATACGCTTCAGGTTAGAGTTGAAGTGATTGCGCTGCAGGATGGTGGCTGTAATGGAAGCGTCAGGGTTGCGTGCCACGTCAGAGGAATACGTCCACTCCACCGCCTGTGGTGGTGATGTGACAAAATTACAAGGTGCATGCTTCAGATGTTTGATTTAGCAGCACATAACAAGCCAGAGACAAAGAAGCGTGAGGGAGGCTCAAGAGAAGACCCTTCAATACGACATTGAGGAAAACAACAACACAGGGCGTTTGTGTGAACACTCGTCAGCTTGCAAATTCAGCCTTGACGATGTTCTTGTGATTAACCGTCCCACCCCCAACTCCCTGACCTCAAGCACGGCAGTCTCCAAAGGGTCTCCGATGATGTCCATTTCCTCTGATGGCTGGTCGGAGGGGCCACCGCTGGAAGAGGGTATGTGCACCAGGGAGTGACAGGACGCCATCACACGGTGGGCAAGTGGGCGCTGGTCCTCTGTGTTCACAGCAGCCATTCATATACGTGCACGAGTATGGGATGAGTAGGGGCAGGCGGAAGAGGGGTTTGTGTGAGCATGTGTGTATGTGTGTGTATGCGAGCGGATGCCAGCACAGGCTGCAATTGAACTTCATATTCATTTCAGCGTGCATGCTTTATTACTTGGTAAGCACACACAAAGAAGCAGGAAAGCCTCCCCCCGACTCTGCTTATTGGTTCACCCTTGTTCAGGTATTGCCCGTTCCTGCGGCATTGAAATGAGACGCTCACCTGCTGGTACCACGACCTCCTCCAGTAGCAGGTGGTCACTGGTCAGCGTGCCTGTCTTGTCAAAGCAGCACACCTCGACCTAGAGGAAACGGTGGGAGAAAGAGCGCGCTAAAGTGTTGACAAGCAGGGCGAGTTGAAAATATAAAAAGGCATGTTTTTTCTGTACAGGCCACATGCTCTTGAAAGCTGGGCACTTCTGTTCTATGAGCTTGTGGCATTGAAACTAACATGATTGGCATGGGCAAAAGAAGGGCGCAGGGTCTATGTTGTGTGCCAAATTCCCTATCAATTTGCCTGCCTGTACACGCAGCTCTGTTGAATAGACCAGGCCCGCTAGCAACCTGGACCAGACGTAGGGCCACAACTACGCTTACCCGGCTGTAGAGCCCTACACACACAATAGATACATGGTGACGTGCACGGCCCACCTTTCCAGCAAAGGGGATGCGGAAGGGCTCCGTACAGTACACCCGCTTTTTTGTCAATGCCACTAGGGATGCGTTGACGGCCATGGACAGCTCCATGGGCAGCTCAGGGGGAATGACGCTGGTGATGATCATCACGCAGTTGAGCACCAGCTTGAAGCGGTCGCGCTCAGGGTCCTGCATCGCATGCAAGGAATGAACTTGCAAATATGTTAACAGTACTGCTGGCTGCTGGAAGGCGACAAACATATCGGCGTTGTAGTTATATGACCTCAATCTCACTGCCTCAAACGCTGAAAGCAGATCAGCACCAAGATGTTTGAGCACAAACAAGCAGGGACCAGACGCGCCTTGAGACCATTGGTGAGCACATGCCAGGCAGCAGCCAGGGCGAAGACCAGCAGGAACAGGATGAAAAAGCCCGCCTCCAGGCTGTTTGCTGTGATACGCTCAGAGGAAAACATAATGGTGCGCATCAGGCGGCCCTGTAGCCAGGACGTGCAAGACGCAGAGAATCGTACCAAAGGCTACGGGAGAAGGATGAACATAAAAGTCGGCAAAGGCAAAGATTTACGTCCATTCTATATCTCAAACCTACCTGCGCTGTCTCAAAGCCAGTGCGCAGCACGAACGCGAGGCAGCCGCCGTCATGGGCCCTAAAAAAGAGATCGTGGAAAGAGAAGCATGTGAGCAAGGTGGAGATGATAGAAGATCCAGTTGATAATTTTCACCTTGTTCCCCGAATTTGTTTGCCTCATGTCTCACCTAATGCGTGCTCCTTTGCCTGGTGTGTGCTGGAGAATCTTGGTGCCGCTGAAGAGCACGTGGTTTTTGTGCTGCACACAAAAAGAGTGAGGAAGCAGCAAACGTGAGGAATGCTGCACACAAAAAGAGTGAGGAAGCAGCAAACAAATTCCAGCAGCTACTCCATTTTGCTTTTGCTTTTGGGACGAAGAACATTTGAACATTTAAATCAATTCAGACTGCCCATCAATCCATGACCAAATTCTCAAGCAGCGTTTTAAGTGATCTTTTACCACTAGAGGTGCATGTTGCATGTTGCATGCAAGCCTGCACATTGTGTTTAGAAGCAACGGCCACTGGCACCACTATCCCTGCCATGCCACCCACCAGCTTTATGTTGAGCTGCTCCTTTGGGTCCAGCTCACAGGCCGGCACCTTCCAGGTGGGTGTGGACTCTCCTGTGAGCACCGCCTCCTCTGCAATGCATGTGCCGTCAAGCAGTAGGCAGTCCGCTGGCACCACCTTGGCCTCTGAGTTGGAGCCTGCAGGGTGATGAGAGGCAGGCACACGGCGTTGTGGTGCTAGGGTGAATGAGTGGGCCAGTGAGGAATGCGGGATGTGTGAGTGACATCAGGCTGCTGACTATACTATGGCAGGTACTTGGGAGAAATAGTGAGGTAGAGAGCATGAATGGAACACATTGAAGCAACCAAACCACGTCTGCACATGTTTTTGGATTAGTTGCCTTTCAAGCTGAGTCCCTGCTTTATATCCTGTGCACATAAATGCCTTGTATATGAGATAGGGCATAATCACGTAGCCTTACCTCCGGGAGGGCGTCCAATAGAGATGAGGTCACCAGGGAGCAGGCCCTCCCCTGAAAGCAGCTCCCATTTGCCGCCCCTGGTTGAATTTTTTTTGGACGCCAAGTGTGTTTGCACAGCAAAGCAGCGGCAGGAATATGTATTGCTGGCACACCAAGAGACCACCAAGAAGCGCCAAAGCAAGGCAAGGCCGTTGCTCTTTCCAGCCCTAGCTAGCACAGTGAATCTTTGAGCATCCCTTCCTTACCTGTACACTTGGACATGCTGCATGGCCGTTTTCAAGCCACGCAGCTCGCTCAGCTGCCGTACACGCTGCTGCACAACCGTGCACTCAAAAGCAATCAGCATGAATAGCGTAAACAGGGAGTAGTACCTGCACAAAATGGGGTTTCAAGATTATAGAGGGGGAAGATAGGCATGTCTCAGTTTGAGGGCAAATGGACTTGAATGCTGTAGGTTAGAATCGTACGTCCTTGACATTGTTACTGATCCTGCTTTGAAGGAAGATTGCTCACCAGTAATCGTCCAGCATCCAAAGCACGACGCAGAAGACCTGGAATCAAAAAGAAGGGAGGACGTTGGACAAGCCCGCTACATGTAGCGTTAGCTGTAGGCCTGAACACTTGTTGCAACGAATTAGTAGTAACAAATGTGATTCCGTGAGACCATTGACGTCTGGCATGCACAATGACAGTTTGCGCTCCCTGACAAGTTTAAACGCGCCGCCTTCCCATCCTCCTACCCCCCTCAAGACACACACCTGGAAGCAAAAAAAGGGAGCCACCAAGTGGTCTTTCAGGAGGGCCAAAAATGGGGGCACAGGCACCTCGAACATGTTCAGCCCATACTTGTCTTGAGCAGCCATGGCCTTAGCATTCTGGCCTAGGCCAGTGGCTTTCATGTATTGCCCAAAGGTGTCCTGAATGGGTCCAGTCATAAGTAACGTCTAAAAGGACATTGGGTGTGTGTGTGCCATGTTTGCTTGCCATAGCTAACCATTGTTGTCCAGCTATGTAATGACCAGCGACCAAATTAAAGAGCAAGACGGCAAACCCCAGAGGTGGCTGACCAGCACGGGCATGCCCATTGAACCCTGCTGTGCACCCACCTTGGTAGGGAAGGACAACTTTTCAAATGTGTTCTTCTCCTCCACAAATACGAAGCGTTGCTTCCGGAATTCGAAGCACAGCTCCTCCCATGCCTTCAGTCCTTCCCTCTGAAAATGTGTGTTGTGGCAAACAGCATGCCCAAAATTAATCTTACTGTCTTACACTCAGAGACTTAATTGATCAGCAATTGCACATTCACAAAATCAATCTGGGACAAACTACATGCAGGCATGCAATACAAATGTAAAAGACACGCACAAGCGCACGCATTACGCACGTGGGCTTACATGTAAACGCGCACACACGACACATACGCACACAGGCTCACATGTATACGCGTACACAACACACATACGCACCAAAGTCTTCCTCTCAAGGCTCACAAGCTCCATGGTGCCTGCAAACTTGTCTGGAATCACAAGCACAACTTCCGCATCCGCCTGAAGTGCAAACAATTGAAAAATAAGAGCACACCAATCAAATCATATGTAGTAGGTAAGAAAGACAAGACGCTTTGCATATCCATATGACAAACCGACGCACCAGCTTTTGAACACGAGAGTACCATGCGGCTGCTTTGAAGCGTGTACTCCACTCAGAAAGCAACAGCGTCAGAACCTGTAGAAGGCCAGCTCCTCCTAAGGCGTAGCTGGCTAAACTAAGGGCATACCTGCACATCAAGGGTGAACATGATTCTTGCCTGTGTTGGCTTTTCTTCTGCATGGATGGACTGCATGCACGTCAAGGTGAGCGCTAAATCTCCATATTTCCCCTACTCCCTCACCCACCACTCATAGTTGCTGACTTTCACTGCTGCCCACACCACGATGATGGCGTACAGGATGAAGAAGGGGTACACATCCCTCCTGGCAAAGCCAGTCAAGCGCACGTAGTACTCCAGCCCACTGATGTCCTTGGCCGTGGCAGTTGGCAGATGCTGTGGTGATCTCATACTGCCTGCCTGAATACTGCCTGCCTGCCTGCTACTGGAAAAAACTGCCAATCATCTGCACTGCACTTCTAAAATCGAAGCGTCGGGCTGATACAACTACTATGTTCTATTCATAATTTATAAAAGAATAAAATGATGGCTTGTACAGGAAAAGGGGTTTTGTTATCAAAGGGAGTTTGCTCTCGAAGGCAAGCAGTCCAGCGTCCCCTGGGTCTCCGATCAGTTCAGAAATGCAGGAGGCATGCTTGTAGAGCAGCTCCAGGGGGAAATAGTCCCACCACAAATCTGTTGCCCTATGGTATTGCATTGGCCCCCTCCGTATGCTGCTTAGACCTGGTTCCCATTCATCCTGCTAGCGGTCTGCTCACTGCTGTCACAATTTTATATACTGGGTGAGTCAATACGCACACAGCTTGTATAGATCGCCTTATTTTACTCACTCACACACACACACACACACACACACACACACACACACACACACACACACACACACACACACACACACGCACACACGCACACACACACACAGACACACACACACACACACCAACAAACACACGCACACACACACACAAACACACACACAAACACACACACGCACACACACGTGCACACGCAAACAAACACACACACACGTGCGCACACACGCACACACACAGATACTCTGCATCGTGGTTGTCCCTCAGTCAAAAGCCGGTTGTCAGCCAAAACTCTGTTGTCCTGGTCCTAAATGCAGCCAGGAAGTCCTGGTGCCTGGCCTTGAACATCAGCCATCTTTGCCTTTTGGCAGTAGTAACCACATCCTTTATCTCTCGTTCGCTGGTGATCTCTGAGTTTGTCCTTCCTCTTCTATCTCCGCTCGCCTTGGCAGCATCTGTTTCAATTTTAGTCATGGTACGCATGTGTTAGCAGGTATACTGCGTATGTTCCCTGCTGACATGTCTTACAACTATCTTCTGCACATGTCTCCAATCTCAGGGATCTGTCGAACTGCAAATGAGGCAAATTAGTAAGTCCATCAACTTGCAACTTGATTCAAAGCCCGGTCAAGCGCACTCAATAATGTGAGTAGCTCAATCCTTGCAACAAACGCCTGTGTTTTTCCAGTCTCTTTGAGTTTGCGTCATGTCACTAGCTGGCAGGTTTTAGAGTCATGCTCGTATCCTCCTTCCCTCATGTTTTGGCGTTAATTTGCAACCTCTCAGGGTACAAGGTTCACAGTCAGCAGCCAAGTCATTCGTGTGGGTGTTCCTTGTGCTCGTGAATGGCTACCTTTTATTTAGTGATGGAAATCCCCTGGCATCTGCTTCTTGCCTGTTATCTCTCGCTCTGCTCATAACAGCAGGAGGAATTTCGTTGTGGGCAGGAGAAGATTCTTGATCGCTCTGAGAAGAGCAATATTTTAAAAGAGTAGCTAGATTCACTGTATTTAGGGACAATATGTTTGGTCTGACGAAGGGAAGATTTGAAAGTAGCATGAGGTTTTGACAATAGACTTTGTAGTTGCAAGTGAGTTATATATTTTTGTTTTCATAACTGTGTCTTTGCCCGTAAAAAACTAAGCAGCATGTGGCAGTCTCAATCATTGTAGCCAGGGCCGATTGCTTGAGAGTACTATGCCAGAGGGGGACGACTGACCCCCCAAATGGGGGTGTTTGTCAAATGTTCCCAGAGTATGCGAGCCCACGTTTGTTACAGTCAAACTTGGCTCCATAGCAGTTGGGTTTCAATGTAGCAATCGTGGGCTCTTATGCCTAATTGGCCGCGGCGTAAACCCTACTTTTCAGGCACCCGTGTGCTGAATCTGACCAAACGCTGCACCAAATCATGTGATTAAAATTGCATTTGACTTTATTCTACAAATAACATCATTGCAAGAAAAATGAGGGGAAAAGATCCAGTGGTTGGTGAGACAGAATTTTCAGCCATTTCCCTTAAAGAAAATCATGAGAAAATCAGCCAAGAAGGTGCCAAAAAGGTCATATTTTGACCTCCTTGTATCCTATTTTGGAACATGCAGGATGGTCGCATGGTATAAGAAAGTCATAAATACCTAGTTTTGGGAATAAAAATTGGTCCCAGGGCGGAGCTGTGGGCCCATTTGAGGTGATCTGAGGCCAGAAGTGTGATCTGGGGTCATCCGATTTTTTTCACCATTTTTTGGTGAACGTGATCTTTCTTGACAAAATTTAGGTTGACATGGTTGCAAGTGAGAAAGAAAATTAGGAATAAACATTTCCTGCAATTTGGCCAGTCTAACCCCCTCTGGTACTATGCACTATTTGCCAACTGTAATAGTAAAAGTTTCCCACGATTAATGTTACTGGTATGTCGGATAACGTGCTTGATGGCAGTGACGAATAGGCTGGTTTGAAAAAAACACGCAGGAGTGAAAACCTACTCCCCACATTTACTAAGGAAAAGGAGCCACTTCGGTACCGGGTACCGTAAAATTCCTCTATTAATAGGAAGGATAAAGTATCAATGGGGATCAGGAGGGTTGCAGGCTTGACCTGAACTCGTCTCCTGATGAGAGTTGATAATAGTGCTGGAAAGGGCACGTCTGGTATGGACAAGTTTGGCAGCATAATTGACAGAATGAACATGAAGCTTGGAAGCAGGTTTCTTAAAGGTAAGGTAAGGTAAGGTTACATCGCTATATATGCCTCAGGCGGGCATCTGAGCGGAAGCTTTGGGGAAAAAGCCTGTAACCAAAACCAAAACAGAAAGCACTAGGAAAATCAAGGGAAAAGG
>Ga0307947_1001521_pt1 | contig 18347 bp, 13 predicted proteins | sample OrgLakmetagen232_FD_201840 | JGI IMG/M metagenome (GOLD analysis project Ga0307947, IMG submission 201840) | Saline water microbial communities from Organic Lake, Antarctica - #232 | ecosystem: Environmental > Aquatic > Non-marine Saline and Alkaline > Saline | place: Antarctica: Organic Lake...
CCCGAGGAAAAGGCCGAGATCCTCGGGGGTTCGGGCCTGTCCAGTCATCCCCCGGGACGGCATCCGGGGGGCCGCATCGGAGGCGGTATCGGGGATCGGGCGGGCAGATGTCATGCCGCCATCATACGTGCAGGCGGCGCTTTTGACCATGAATCATTCTCCTAACCGCCGCCGCATGTCCTACTAGGGCATGTCCGGTAAGGTTGCCTTATCGGACATAGTGGAGTACGCTGCCACACAATCTCAAAATCAGTGAATTTGTCGGATGACCGTGTCGGATGACCGGAATTCATGCGACTCAAGCCCTTCCGTGAAAAACAGACCCGGGTTCATGAGATTCTGGAGCGGTATTCATGAGACTGGATGAATCGGTATTTGTGAGACTGGCGCCGTTGTACGCCAGCAAAATATGGGCTTTCTCATGGTGGATACATCGTTCAGGCAGCGAAGGTTCAGGGAAAATCGCACTCCGTGCGGCTGCAATCTAGTCTCACCAACCTCGGCGCGTTTTTCCACCAGTCTCATGAATGGCGACTCGATCGCAAAACCACGGCTTGGCTAAGGCATTGAAATCACATAAAGTCCAGTCTCATGAACCCCGGCATTCCGACACATGAGGTTCAAACGCTTCCAAGAAAAACCGACCGGGGTTCATGAGATTTACCAACCGTATTTGTGAGACTGGACGGGTCGCTATTCATGAGACTGGCGCCAGCGCGTGGCTTTCCCGGCGATCTGGCGGTCGCTCTCGTCGCGCTGAGCGCGCCGGAGCCGGGCGGAGAGGCGTAGCCTCAACGAGAGAGGCCATGTCTCGAGCGCATCCCGCACACGCCCCTGCCCTTCTGGCACCAGTAACGTAACTGCAGCAACACCCAACACGGGTTTGCCGCATGCTTGGAAGTGACATCTGTACAACATCGCCCAAGATAAAGGTATCTAGATGGTACCATCGAGATATCTAGTAGCCACCAGATATATAGTAGCTACTAGGTACCAAAGATACCATTTGATATTTAGTAGCTATCTGGTACCAATAAACGAAATGCGCGGAGACCCACATGCCAGTCATATCATTCGCAAACCCGAAAGGTGGGGCCGGAAAGACCACATCCGCCTTGATCCTTGCAACTGAACTTGCCGAAAAGGGCGCGCAAGTCGCCATCGTCGACGCCGACCCGGAAAAATGGATATCCCAATGGGCCGCCCTTCCGGGAAAGCCTGATTCCATCCGCATCATCGGCGACGTGACCGAGGATGGTATCGTGGATCAGATTGACGAGGCATCACAGCACGCCCAATTCGTGATCGTTGACCTGGAAGGAACCGCCAGCCTAATGGTCGCAAACGCCATCGGCATGTCCGACCTTGTTTTGATCCCGATACAAGGTTCTTCGATGGATGCGCGCGGAGGTGCCAAGACAGTGCGGCTCATCCGCAACCAGGAACGCATGGCGCGCAGGCCGATCCTGCATTCAGTTATCCTGACACGCACGAGCGCCGCTATCACCTCGCGCGCGCTTCGCAATGTCCAGGCGCAGCTTTCCGCGGGTGGAATAGACGTATTCCAGACCACTATCGTTGAGCGCGCAGCCTTCCGCGATCTGTTTGACTATGGCGGCGGGTTGACCGGCCTTGATCCGGCAGCAGTCAGCAATATCGACAAGGCTCAGAAAAACGCGCAGGCCTTTGTCGGTGAGGTCATTAGCAAGCTGAAACAACAGCAAGAAGGGCAGGGGAGGGCAGTTGGAACATGAGCAAGCAGCGCCCCGATCTCGGCTTCAGCGCCGAGCTGGAAACATTCGATCCTCAGGCATGGACCCCCCCTAAATCTCGCGTCGCGCATCCACGCCCAGAGAAGGACCAGGTACAGCAAGCCGCGAGCGCGGCGGGTTTCCAGAGCCGCGAAACTGTTCCCCAACCCGCATCACAGCGCACCCGCCGCCGCCGCACGGGCCGGAACGCACAGCTCAATATCAAGACCACGCCAGAGACTATTGAAGCCTTCTATCGCCTCGCCGATGCCAACGGGTGGGGTTTGGGGGAGACACTTGAGCACGCCGTCGCGCTTCTGGACCGGGAGCAGAAAGCGTAAAAGTGAGGCTTTCGGGGAAAGAGGTATGCCCACCCGCATAATACCATAAATCATTGATATTGAAGTATCATATATAAGAAGTCGTGCGTCGCATCGCCTTTAAATGTGAGGAATTCGGGGAAGTGTGAATGAATATGCAAAAATCCTTTCACAGTTGCTTGCTCTGATTTATTCTGCATTTTGTGATGACAAAGGATCAGGGCACTACACTTAAGGTTTTCGACCTGAAACCCCGCCGGGATCAGGCCGTCAAGCCTGCGGAACTGATCCAGATCACCGGTCACCAGAATCTGACGCTCAACGCGCGTCGCTCGATCACCGTCCTCTGGCACAACGCGCATATGCAGGGCGTCACGGAAGGCAGGGACTACACGATCGAGATCGACGACCTGAAACCTGATGATCACAAGGGGTACGAACAGGTCGAAGAGGCGATCGAAGCGCTCATGACGACCATCTTGAAGGTCCGGCTCCCTGACGGCCGGACACGGCGGGTTCAATTCCTGGGCGGGAACGACCTGGACGATCCGGATCGATCCGCTGGAGTCCTCAACTACAGTTTCGACAAGCGACTCGTTGAAATCCTGAAAGATTCGGCGATCTGGGGGAAGATAGCGCTGCCTGTGCTGATGGCTTTCAGCTCGAAGTATTCGGTCAGCTTGTACGAGCATGTGGCTCAATGGACCGGACTCACCCGCAAGACATTCCAAGACCTTACACTTGAAGAATTTCGGGAACTTATCGGCGTGGAAAAAGGCAAGTACACGGCATTCGGAGCCCTGAACAAGCATGTGATCAAGCATATTGTACTGGAATTGAACGCCCTAGCGGCCTTCAGCGTCACGATCCTCCCGATCAAAACTGGGAAAAAGGTAACCCACATCCGCATCGGATGGTGGCAGAAGGAAAAGGACGAGATGGAGGCCGCCTGGCGTGAGGTGCACCGATCGAAGGTGGGCAGGAAGGCACGAATCTCTGGGACCGCGACGACCGTGACAACCCCATACCCGAGCCCCAACCGCCTAGTCCGGAAGGGTCGGGAAAACGTACGCGACCTCATCGACGACAGCGAATGAAAAGGTGGGGAGCCTGTGGATAACTCCAGCGCCTTCCCCCGAAGACCTCACATTAACGCCCCGAAGACCTCACAATATCCCCCGGATCTCTCACAGTATCCCCCGAAAACCTCACCGGAGTCCCCGAATCTCTCACATTTAACGCAGCAAGCTTTTGTTAAGTATACAAAAATCAGCCCTGAATCTTAGAATCTTGAATTCTTGAATTAAAGGGAACGAGCCACGGCGGAGGGGCAGGGGGTTTCTAACTCACTAGATTCACGGAAAACACAAATATGAGTACCGGGTCTTTACCACGTGACAGAAGACTCTGAAGATCATACCAAGAAATAAAGAAATACGCTTATAGAGACATGCCTTCCTGTGAGGATGAAAAAGATGGTTGAGAAAACACATGGGGACCCGCTTGATGAGCTGGTAAGCCTGAACTTCAAGATCAGCGAACGAGAACGGCGTAAGTTCAAAGTCTGGTGTGCATCACAGGGAATAACTCAGGTCGAGGCCTTCAAGCGTGGGTTTAAGCTATTGAGAGAAAAGGAAGAGGCACACTAATGGGTTCCGAGACCAGCACGCCGCAAGCCGCGTCAATCTATGATAACTGCACGCCTCGTACCGACATCATCAAGGGAACCTTCAATCCGGAACTTTTCACCGCCAGCCTCAACCACGTGATGGACAGCTATGCCGGCGAAAAGGTAGCTGAGACCCCTTATACAGACGCGAAAGTCTTCTTCGAGGAAGCAACGTACCCTACCAGCGGAATGCGGGATCTCCTGTCCACCGTATTCCTGCGAGTGTCGGGTGAGGCCACCGCAAGTGCAATCACTCGGCTGGAAACCGGGTTTGGCGGCGGAAAAACACACTCACTTATCGGGCTCGTACACTGCGCCAAACGTGGAACGGAGATCCGAAACCTGGTAGATCCCCTTTTTCCAGACCTTTCGCTTCCGGCTCCCGGAACTGTAGATGTTGTGGCCATCGCTGGCGATGTTCTCTCGGTAAACAAACCATCCGGGGCCGCCCTGATACCCCATACCCTCTGGGGCGAACTCGCGATGCAAGTCGGTGGTGAAGCGCTTTACCGGGATCTGGAGGGCGACGTCACTTCGGTCGCAGCGCCAGGGAAGAATTTCTTCAAGAGGGTCTTGGACGGGCGCAAGGTGATTATCCTGATCGATGAGCTTGCGCAGTACGTCGCCCGGTTCGAGGCGGCTCACCCAGGAAAAGGGGCAACACAGGTTGCGGCCTTTCTGATGTCCCTATCCACTTTCGCTCGATCCACCTCAGGGATCGCGGTCGTTATATCCCTCGCAAGTTCGTCCGATGCATTCGCCCGTCAGAGTGAAAGCCTTGGCTCCGAGCTCACCCGGATCACCGGATCTGAGGTCGCCCCGGAGGAGGCCGCGCAGCGGGCTGCTCTGGCTGTCGGTGAGACCGAAAGCGTCATAGCTCGTGACGCGCTCCCGATCAAACCGGTTCCGCAGAACGAGCTCGCACGTGTTCTGGCCCGCCGGCTCTTTTCCCGGATCGATCCGGATGCAGCGAAGACGACAGCCGAGACTTATGCATCTCTGTACGCCAGCTCCCCGGTGGATTTGCCCTCGGAAGTGAAGCAGACAGATTACGTCGATCAGATCCAGAGAAGCTATCCTTTCCACCCGACATTCTTGCGCTTCCTGAACGAAAAGCTGGCCTCGATCGAGACCTTTCAGGGAACCCGGGGGGTTCTCCGGGTGATGACGTTGGCGATCCGGCTGCTCTGGAAGAAGCGCCCTTATGCTCCGATGATCCATGTCGGCCATCTTGATTTTTCTGATCGCCTGATGGCAGACGAGATCGTAGGGAGTCGTCTGAAAGCGGGGGATATGCAGATCGTCCTGAACACGGACGTGGGCGGCCCTCAATCCGACACGCTCGCATCGAACCGGAGCCGAGCGCAGATGCGAGATGGAACCAATCCGCTCCCGTCCGGAGTCCCATATCATGAAATGACCTGGCGCGTCGTTCTGGTGAACAGCCTGGTCGGTCGGGCCGGCGGAATATCCAGCAACCTGTTCGGGATCAACGAGTCAGACGCCATCCTGTCTGTCCTGATGCCTGGCCTTCCTGCGACCGCGGTGAAGACCGCCCTCGAAGCGATCCAGAAACACGCCTATTACCTGCGTGAAGACGGAGGAAAATTCTTCGCGAATACGGATCCGACCATCAACCGGGCCCTTAGCGATATACGGGAAGGGGTGAAGCGGGATGACGCGCTGCGGCTCATCCTGGAAGCGTCCCGCAAGGTGATCACGAGCCAGAACGGGATCTTCGAGGTCCGGGAAGATGTAACTGCCCCTCAGGACATGGCAGACGCCCCCCGCCGCCCATCGATCGGGATCATTAGGGTCGATGTGACCCGTATCATCATCGATGATTTTATCCAGACGGTCGGGAACGGACAGCCTCGAATCTCACAGAACCACGTGGCGCTTCTGATCCCGAATACGGTCGCCACGGACCGGGACAGCGACGGGATGTTCGCGGACCAGAAGACGCAACAGAATCTCGATCGGCTCACCGAGCTGGCGCGAGATGTACGTGCCATGGAAAAACTCGCGACAGATCCGGGCGCATACGGGTTGACGCTCAGACAGCTTGATGACGACTTCCAGGGACGCCGAGCGCGGGCCCGGAACGACCTGAACGTCGCGGTCAGCAAAAGCTACACCCGGCTCGTCTACCCCGGGTCTGACGGAACCGCCGTCCGGGAGATCCGGGTCGCGGGTGGGGAAGGGGGCGCTCCGGTCGCCGAACAGGTGAAGGAGATCCTGCGCCGGGACGGGGAGGTGATCGAAACCGATCGGGCCGCGACCGGAGAGACCATCAGAGGCCTGTCACCGCTCTTCTTCGGACTGGGAGGGAATACGCCGACCATTGATGAGATCCGTAACGCGTTCGCTCAACAGCGGCACTGGCCGATCCTGGAAAGCCCTGCCGTTCTGAACCGGGTTATTTCCACCGGTGTTGAGCGGGGGGCCTGGTGCCTCTTTCGGTTTACCGACACCAAGAGTGATCGCCCCGATGATATCTATGACGCGCGGAATCCGGTCCCGCTGAATGCGGACCTTTCCGCTGACGGCTGGTCTATCATACAGGTGCCCAAGGCCCGAGCTCGCGGCTGGGTCAAGGGTGAGAAGCCGTCCGAGGACAAGATCCGGGAATGGGCCGCCGAGGTCGCAAAGCAGACCGCTGAAATCAAGGTATCAGATATCATCACGAAGGTGCGGGAAAAGTCTGAGGCCGTGACGGAAGGGGACGTCCTGAATGCTATCCCGAAGGTGATCGCGCAAGACCGCTACCTGGTCCATGGTGGAGAGCCTGAGCAGCAGGCGAAGCCGGATGATCTTCGTGAGGGAGTCGAGGCGACCATCCGGCCTCCACGGCTTGATGACGTGCTGATCGCGCGTGCTGAAACCGCAAGGCGCGGCTGGCTTGTGAGCGCCCCGAAGAGCCTATTCCTCGAGGAAGAGGGGAGCGCTCAGAAGGTCCTGTTGCCGCTGGTGAAGCGCTTCGGTCGCATCGCGACCTCCGGGGCAAAGTCCACGGTCGACGACCTGCGTATTCAGTCCCTGAAAGTCCCGGGCGGTGCCTCAATCGACCTCAAGATCTCGGGAGCGACCCCAGAAAGCCTGAAGGTCCTTGATGAGCTGTTCGAGACGCTCATGACCGTCGGGCGGATCGATGAGGACACTTTCGCATCGATCGAGATCGAACATCCTGATGAGGAGTGCGCCCTGGTGGCGGAGCTCAAGAAAGGCGGCGAATGACCGCCAAGAAGGGGCGACCGCACCGACATGCGGAACTTTACAAGACCCTGCACGAAGGGTCCCTTTCCGAGGCGCCCTTCGCGCTGCGGATCACGCGTCACAATGATGTCCCGCCCCCGGTCCTGGTGATCAAGGAGCGCCGGGCCCGCGAAGGGGATGAAGGAGATACCCGGACCGGTCACCTGCAGGACCGGGGGCGCCTGCACGGGGACAGCCTTCGCCGTCTTCTGCCCGTTGTTCGGTCTATTGCGTCCCGGGCCCGCAACGAACACGACGTTCCGCTGGAGGTCGACGTCTTCCTGTCTGATGAGGGGATGAAGACGCCGCGGACCCTCGTTCTTGACGAGGAGGCCGGAGCCAAGCTCGGGATCATCTTCAAGCTTCAGGAGCGCCTGGCTGATCTGGACCGGGCGGAACTCCTCGCGCGTCGGGTGGCCACGTTCTCACGGGAGGAGGCCGGTTACTGGTTCTCGCGGATCACCCATTACGGCCCGGTCGCCAATCGATGGGCCGTGTCCGGCCTGCGCATGATGCTCTCCGGCCAGGGAAAAGGGCAGGAAAACCAGGTCGAAGCGATGCTCGGGAAACTCCGCTCGCGAATGTAAAGAAGGAGGTCTTCGCGCATGAAAGATATTTCGAACAATCTGCGCCTCATGGAGAGCGGGTTCCCGTGTCATCAGGTAGGGGCGGAAACGCAGCGGGAGCGGGGGTCCAGTTCCGCCTTGCCACCCTTGTATTTTCTTCATGTCTGGTGGGCGCGCCGTCCCCTGATCCCGTCCCGTGCCGCCATCCAGGCGTCCCTCCTCGGATCTGCAACCGACCCGGAAGCTTTTGTGCGGGATCTGGGGATCAGAAAGAAGGTCGCTCTTATCGGCGATCAGGAATGGACTCTCGTCGCGAAGGCGCTCGCGCATGTGCATCAGGGCATCGCCGAAGAGGTTCTCCTTCTTGACGAGAAGGGGATGAAGTTCCTTGAGGCGGAGATCGCACGGCGCGCGCGCAATCTGGATGTCATCGAGCGTTTGATCTCCTACGATCCGGCCTTTTCCCGCGACCCGGTGGTAACCCGCTGGGCGCAGGATTCTGCCCCGTTTCCGCATCCGCTTCCCGGAGAAGGCACCCGACTTCGTGTGGAGGACCGGGCCGCGGACCCCGCACATGTGAACGATCGGCTCGCTTTCGCCAAGCTCGACCGGGTGAAGCAGGCGCTCGGGGACCCTATCCGGTGGGACCTTGAATACCTTTACGCCTATGGACGAGCTTATGCGAACGCTCCGGAGTATCGACCGACGGGTCTGACGGTCCTGGATGCGACTTCCGGGGGCGGCAGCATCCCGTTCGAGGCGCTGCGGCTTGGCCATACCGTGATCGCCAATGAGCTGAACCCGGTGGCGACGACGATCCTGCACGCGACCCTGGACTATCCGGCCCGGTTCGGGCCGGATCTTTTGAAAGATATCCAGCGGTGGGGTGACCGGCTCGTCTCCGAGGTCGAAGAAGAGATGCTCGACGTTACCCCTCGCTCCCCGCTTCCGGAGCCGGAACGCCAGAAGCTTGAACAGGTCGTGCGTGGGAATCCGGAGCTGATGCGCCTCTACGGTCAGACCGAGCACGATCAGAACGGGATCCTTTATTGTCGGATGGTGACATGTCCGTCCTGCGGAGGGGAAGCGCCGCTCCTGAACAGCCTCTGGCTGTCCAAGGTTGCAGGGGATCAGTGGGGCGTGCGCGTTGTTCCTGACGGTGGCGGCACGGCGAACTTCGAGGTCTACCAGGCGACAGGTGATCGGGGGCCTAACGGCGAGGATCCTGACGGTGCCACTGTATCAGGTGGCGTCGGACAATGTGTTCATTGCCGACAGGCAATCGCGAGTGATGAGATCAAGGCGCAGGCGCGGGGCGAAAGTCGCCATGGCACCTGGTGGGACCGCGTGTACGCGGTCCACGCGGCCCGGTTCGAGCCCAAGATGGATGCGCACGGGCGCCCGCAGCGATACGCGTCCGGCGATCGAAAGGGAGAGATCAAGACCAGGAAAGCGAAGTTCTTTCGGGCGCCGACGGATCAGGACGAGACGGCTCTTTCAGAGGCCAAGCTGCGCCTTGAATCGAACTGGGGTCGTTGGGAGCGTGATGACCTGATCCCGACCGAAGCATTCCCTGTAGGCAATGACATGCGACCTGCACTATACGGGATGTCGAGATGGTGTGACATGTTCGCGCCGCGCCAGCTACTCGGTCACCTCACACTGGTGGAACGGTTTCGGGCCTTGCAGCCCGAGATACGGATTGCACTCGGAGAGGCGCGCGGGAACGCCGTCACCACCTACCTCCAGTTCATGGTCGACAAGTTCGTCGACTACAACAGTCGACAGACGCGGTGGATCCCTCAGCGAACATCGGTTTCGGGAACTTTCAGTCGTCATGATTTTTCCCTCAAATGGACGTTTGGGGAGATGCCATACGCAGGCCCGGCAAGTGGACTTCTATGGGCTCTTTCGCAGGTTATGGCCGCGTATAAAGGTATTGCCGAACTCGCTTTTTCGGTTCACGAGTCTCAGGGAGAAAACCTTCCACTGAGGATCCTGAACGGATCTGCAGGGAATATGTCCCAGGTCGCAACAGGGTCCGTCGATCTGGTCTGCTTCGACCCGCCCTATTACAATAACGTTCAATACGGGGAGCTGTCCGACTTCTACTATGTCTGGCAGAAGCGAGGGCTACGAGATGTCTTCCCGGGTCTCTTCTCCCGGCGCCAGGTGAACAAGGCGGACGAGGCGGTGGCGAACCCCTCACGGGACGGTTCTGCGGCGAAGGCCAAGGTCACCTACGAGCGGATGATGTCTGAGATCTTCACGGAATGTCGTCGGGTTCTCAGTGATGACGGTGTCATGACCCTCATGTTCACCCACAAGAAGCAGGAGGCGTGGGAGACCCTGACCCGGTCCCTGATCGAGTCGGGGTGGGTCATCACCGCCTGCATGCCCGTGGAATCCGAATTTGGATATTCGACACACCAGATGAACTTGGCTGCCGCCGCTTCCACCATTTTCATCACCTGCCGCAAGCGGGTCGATGAGGACGCCGAGCCCGCCGCCTGGCAGGGGATCGGCGGAACCGGGGTCTCCGCCCGCATTCGTGCGGCGGTCCGCGATGGTCTGACAGAGTTCGAGCGGCTGAAGCTCAGCCCGGTTGACGAGATGATCGCGAGCTTCGGCAGGGCGCTTCAGGTCTTGTCAGAGCGCTGGCCGGTGTATGACGGGGACGAGGTGGTCTCTCCGGTCCAGGCGATGACCGCCGCCAGCGCCGTTGTCGCAGCGCACCAGATCACCCGGATCACGGCGGGACGACTTTCGGTCGAGGATCTGGACACGGAGACTGGGATCGCCCTGACCGTCCTTGGCGCCTTCGGCCCGGCCGCGTTCGCTTTTGATGACGCACGGAACCTTGCGAACGCCCTCAATGTCGCCATCGAGGGGAAGAACGGGAACTACACCGTCGCGGACCGGAAGGTGGGCCTCGCGACGCAGCAGGCCGGTGCGACATATGCGGCCCCGCTCGTGAAATCCGGCTCGAAGGTGCGGCTCGCGGCTCCCGAAGAACGTGCCTCGGCGCGTCTCGAAAAGCCTCAGACTGCGTGGGATCGGCTGCACGGCCTCATCACCGCCTATCGGGAGGGGGAGGACATCCTGGTTCGCGCTTATTTCGAGAAGCACTGCCTGCCTCAGGCGCAGCTCTTGCGTGATCTGCTCGAGGTGTACCGGGCCGAAATCGGAGATGAGGGCCTTCAGAAAGAGATCGACTGGGTCCGCTTCGCGCTTGAAAGCTTCGGGGACGGGCCTTGAAAGGTTCGACGGACTTGAAGGGGGCGCCAACGTCCTTTCAGGACATTGAGTGGCGGGACGAGTACCGGACATCCTCGATCCGGCCCGGCGAGCCCGCAACCGACATTCTTCAGGAGTTTTACATCCCGGCTCTGGAACGGTCGATCCAGTACGATCGGGTTGCCGGATATTTCCGATCCTCGTCGCTCGCGGCCGCCTCGCAGGGGTTTACCGCATTCGCGCGCAACGGGGCCAAGGCCCGCTTTCTTGTCGGGTGTGACCTCGATGAAAAAGACGTGGAGGCGGCGTTGCGTGGGGCAGATGAAGCCCTCATCGCCCACCTGACGGCCGCCCTGGATAACGACGGGTCCTGGAGCGATGAAACGGTTCGGGGGGTCGATCTGTTCGCCTACCTGGTCTCCATGGGGGTCCTGGAGGTCAAGGTCGCCTTCCGGGTTCACAAGCGGACCGGGGACCCGCTCTCTGTCGAGTCCACCTCTGACGGGTACGTCCATGAGAAATGGGCCGTCTTCGTTGACGGGGAGGGGAACGTGATCCGGATTGATGGATCCCTGAACGAATCCAGGACGGCCCTTTCGATCAATGCGGAGAACGTCCTGCTTCACTGCTCCTGGTGGGATGAGCGAAGCCGTCGGCAGACTGGGAAGGCCCTCAAGGATTTCGACCACCTCTGGCACCATGGCAGCGAGGGGGTCCGCGTCATGAATTTACCAGACGCGGTCCAGGCGCGCCTGGTTCGAATGGGCCGGGACGTGATTGAGCCGAAAGAGATCGACGGGACGGATGCCGCGCCGCCATCCCGCGCGCCGAAAAACCCGTTCGAAGCACTCGCCCCGGTCGATTATCTGCGCTGGCGCCTCATCAAGGACGGCCCGCGCCTGCCGGGTGGCCGGTTTGTCGGGATCGAGACCGCCCCGGTCGTCCCCTGGCCTCATCAGACCTTCGTCGCCCGGCGTCTCGTCACTTCCTGGCCACACAGCTTCCTGATGTGCGACGAGGTCGGGCTCGGAAAGACGATCGAGGCGGGCCTCGCTATCCGGTCCCTGACCCTGTCGGGCATCGCGCGTCGGGTTTTGATCGCATCCCCCGCGTCCCTGACACGGCAGTGGCAGCGGGAGATGAAGTCGAAGTTCCTGCTCGATTTCGCCCGAACGTCGCCGCGGGCACAGATAAGTCATGAGCGCCTCGACGGGGACTCGGCCCCGTTCGAGGTCTCAGAAGGTCAGCTCCTCGCTCCGGACCTGGTCATCGCCTCGACAGGTCTGCTTACCCATCGGTCCCGGCGCAGCGAGGTCGGGGGCGCACGGGGGTGGGATATCGCCCTCGTGGACGAGGCGCATTACGCGCGGGCCGTGAACAGGCAGAACCAGCTCTACACCCTGATCAAAGACTCGATCAGGCCGAAAGCCCGTTCGCTCCTTCTGGCAACCGCGACCCCCATGCAGCTTGCGATGCAGGAGGCGTTCGATCTCATGAGACTGACCGGACGGGTCGGAAGCTTCGGTCTCGATGACGACATCTCGCGCCAGTATTACGAGGCGGTCCAGGAGTTCATTCGCCAGCGTGGTCGGATTTCCGATGCGACGCTGGACTTCCTGCGAAGGGCCGTTCTCGAGATCAAGCTACTCGACCCGGATTATTGGACCTTCATAATGGCCGCCTACCGGTCACCGTCGGATAAAAGAACCGTCGTCAGATGGGTCGAAGAAGGGCGCGCCTTTTCCACGGGAGATTTTCGTCTGATCTCCCGGGTCCTGCGAGCCGCTGCTCCGCTTTCCCGGGTAATGCTGCGACACACCCGGGATCTGTTGCGCCTCTATCGTGCCAGCGGGAGGCTGAACGCAAACCTCGCTGAGCGGCATGTCCGTCCCCTTGACCCGATCAACTTCTCGCCCACGGAGAGGCGGGTCTATGACGCGCTGGAGGCGTACTGTCGGGATCTGGACGCCCGGGTCCGTGCCTCTGCCTGCCAGGAAGATCAGCGCCGCGTGGCCTCCGTCGGCTTTTACCTGAGCTTTCTGCGGCTCCGGTTCGCGTCCAGCCTCCACGCGATCCGGCAGACCCTGCAGCGCCGGACGGAGAAGGTCACCGCGACGCTGCGGGCCCGTCAACACGCCGGGCTCAACCCGACTGACGAGGAACTGGAGTCGGCCGTGTTCGAGGGCGACGAGGAGGGCGATGAAATCGCCGTCGAGGCCCTGCTGGACGGTCGTGAGGAGGCAGACCTTCTTTGGGAGCAGGAAGCCCTTCGAGAGCTTCTGGGACGCCTTGACGAGTTGGTCGGGGTACCATCCAAGCTCGACCGGCTCCTGTCCGAACTGGACTCGCGGCAGCAGGGGAACCGGATCCGACAAACAGTGGTATTCACTCGTTTTAAGGACACCCTCGATCATCTGGTTGATGAGCTCCGATCCCGGATGCCGAGGGCGCTTGTGGGCACCTTCTCAGGTGCCGGCGGGAGCCGGTACGACCCAGACGCGGGAGCCATGATTGCCACCACGCGCCTCGCGATCACGCAGAGTTTCGTCCGGGGGGATATCGATGTCCTGCTCTGCACGGACGCCGCGGCGGAGGGGCTGAATCTTCAGACGGCGGATCTCCTTATCAATTTCGACCTTCCCTGGAACCCGGCGAAAGTGGAGCAACGGATCGGCCGAATCGACCGGATCGGGCAGAAACACGGGAAGATCGCGGTTGCGAATTACGCCTATGCGGGCTCAGCTGAGGAGCGAGTCTATGGACGTTTACTCTCCCGTCTCGCGGAGGCTGGCCTTATCGTCGGTCCGCAGCAGGTCGCTCTTCTTCCGGTTACTGAGGCGGACTTTAGGGCGCTTGAGAGCCCGAATGTGCCCCCGCAAGAGCTTCAGCGAATAGAGGCGGAGGCGACCGAGCGTCTCAAGCGCTCCAAGGCCGCCGCTGAGGCGCTGGAGACCCCCCCCAAGGAGCTCCAGGAATTCTACCGGGCCTGGGAGAAGTCGGGCGACTTCGACGCCCCGGTCACCCTCGATGATATCGAGGCTGCGTTGATGTCCCTGACGACCGCGGCCCCTTCGCTTCTGTCAGTGACTGAGCATTCGGGAATCTTCGCTCTGCATCGCGAGGACGGTTATCTCTCTCATCTCACCGCGGATCGGGACCTCTACGACAACCCCCCAAGGGATGTCCGTACCACCCTTGAGTTCGCCTCCTACGGCGCCACCGCGTTCGATCGCCTCCTTGAGATGCTGCCGTATTCGGACGCTGCCTGGATGCGACGGGTCAGCGTTTCAGGCGCGATGGGGGACAACACGGTCGAGCGGGTTGGTTTCTCTGTCGCGGCCCGGAGCGGTCCGGTCAAGGTGATGTGTGGAGCAGACCTCCGAGGCATCGAAATCGATCCGGACGCGAATATCGGCGAACCCGCGGCGCAGAAGGTTGAGGCCGGGCTTGCATCGGCGCTCGCCTCGGAAATCCGCGCCATCGACAAGGGGGGCGGGGATATTGACGCGAACGCGCGAGCGTCTGCGGAACAGCTGGTCCTGTCTCATGAAATCGCCGCCGCCTTCATGGAGACAGGGACTGGGGCGAACGATGCGGATGATCTACATCGGCGCCTGCGCGACGAGCTGATCCCGAACCGTCCTCACGGACTCCTAGTCCGGATGCGGCCGGCCCGTCTCGCCCATAGGACCCCGATGCTGTCCGAAACCTCTTTCCAGGGCGTCCAGGGGGAGGAGGTCAACGTGCACATCTCCCCCCCGCAGCTGAAGGCGGCTGAAATCAAGATCGACGCGGTGGTCAAGGAGATGCGGCGCCAGGGCGAAGAGATGTTCCGAGAGGAGGCTGTGACCCGGCTGAGGCGCAAGGTCAGCCGATACTGAAGATGAGAAGTCTGGTTTATGCTGGTGTTCCAGCGAAGATGAAGAAGGGGTTATGGAATGGGCAGAAAGGGTTCAAATGACGAACCTCCCTCATCGACTCGCCAAAATCTGTGCGCTGGAGGAAAAGCTGCCGCGAACGGCCGCTCCGATTATCAAACCTGATACGGGTATGTTCTTCGTAGACTGGTATGCCATGGGTGCCGCGCCGGGTATTCTCGGTTTCCTGCCTAACACAATCGGTGACGACTGGATCGAGAAGGATCTGCGCAACTTCATAAGGCCGGAGAGCCCGGTAGACGTGTTCAGTCTACGGTACGGCGATTTCCTCGAGGTCGAGGGGCGAGCGAGGCTGGGAGGTTTGGACGAAGGTGGTCGCACGCCGCGACGTTGAGCAACGATTGATGCGACCGTGGACAGCACGTGACGCGAACAGAAAGGCTTAGAGTAAACGAGGTTTCATGGCACACCCGAAGGCTTACCTGAAAAGGCTTGGCGTACAGATCGATACCAAGCCGGCGCAGCTTGACAACCGGTTCAAGGCATCCCTCCCTCCCGAGCTTCAGGAAGAACTGGAGGAGGCTTGGAGCATGCGGTCCATGGGGATGGAAGCACTGTCCACGCTATATGGCATTCCCCGAACGACGAAGCAGGCCGCGCTCCTCTTCTCGCATGACGCGAGACGCTACGAGAAATCTCTGGCGTGGTTTGATCGGGTCGCCACGGAGCTGGACGTGGAATCTATTCTTGAGGTAGGTTGCGGCGCCGGTTTTACCGGTGGGTTCCTGAAGTCTCAGAGCCCGGGCCGCGTTGTCTCGGGGGTGGAGGCAAAGGAGAACCTAGCGAATATCGCGTCTGAGCTCGTGGGAGCAGAAGTGGTCGTGGGGGATTATTTGCAACTCGATCCGGCGTCACGATCGGATCTGGTGATCTGCGATTTCGGGTTCGACCTTACGAACTTACGCCCTTCGACCAAGCCCCACCGGACTGCTCAGTTTGAGGAGTTCCAGTATTGTCCAGGGTGCAGCGAGGACCTGACGCCGCAATTCGAGGAATATATAAGGGCGTGGCGCAGCTGGATGTGCCCCGGTGGATATCTCGCGGTTGCTGGTCGCCTGACCAATTTCGGCGCGGTTCTAGCTTTCGGTCAAGCAGCAAAACGGCTCGGTATGAGCGTGATCGATGGCCTCTCTACCGTTTTGACTACCCAAGAGCCGGGGCTTGGGCGTCAACGATTCCCGGCGCTGGTGTTCGTGGATGACGGGGAGGCTCGCTTCTCCGCCGAGGACGCCGCCAAGATCTACAGGAGGTGAGATGAAATTTATGCCTGCAAGGGCCTGGTCGGGCCTTGTTGTCGGGGTCCTCTTTTCCCTGATGCTGACCCCGGCTCATGCGGAACGGATCATTGAGGGCCGGGTCACCGTGGTTCGGGACGTGGACACGATTGTCGTTGCCGGAACCCCGGTCCGTCTCCAGGGGCTTGATGGACCGGAGACCTCGACGCGGGTCGGCCAGGAAGCGCGCACTTTCATGGTGCGCCTGGTTCGGGGCAAGACAGTCACCTGCGGGCTCGATGGGACGCGCACCTATGACCGATGGGTCGGGATCTGCCACCTCGACGGACAGGACATCGCGGCGATCGCCGTCGCAAACGGCCACGCGCTGGATTGCGGGCGATACTCCGGTGGGCGGTACAGTGACCTGGAGACCCGGGCTGCCCAGTCCAGGATTCGGCGGGCTGGGTACTGCTAGCTCAGTAGAAGATCTGATGCCTTTCCGTTCCCGGGACCGCATTCGTCTGGGCAAAGGGTCATGTTGACCGGTAAAAGTCACAGTTTGTGTCACAGGCTCCCCGAGCCTGAACAGCTTATGGTTCTCGCGCCGTCAATTGACGGAGGTCAGCTCGGAGCCTATTCTGTTGAAAAACTCACGTCCTCGCCTGAAGGGTCCAAATAACCAGAATATCTTTCCGTAAAAGCCCCCTGTATCAAACAGGGTTTGCGAATCGGCCCCCAGAGAGAACGGTGTTCCAAGTTTCTGACGGAATTTTCGCGTGCTGGAGTTTTTCAACAGAATAAGCCCACTCTGGACGGTCGGCCATGCCTTTGATGCTGCGGGTGCAGCCGGCCGTTGCCAGCCCCTTTGCGTACGCTCAGTGTGAGCGTGCCGCGGTCAGTGGCGCAGACGTCACTGTTGGTGGATAGCGGTCCGTCGGCAGTGTGGTATAGCACGCGCAGAATCCTTACAAAGCGGTCATTCTTCCCACAATCGTTGTCAGCGACGCTGCTGTCGTGCCTTCTGAAGACCAACCTTCAGCAAAAGAAATATCGTGTGAATCTGGTAGCTGGTCGCGGCTGAGGGTTCGCAACCTTATCCGGGAGGGAATGGCCGCAGCTTCTCCGACGAAAAGCGCCTCTTGCCTAGGCAACGACGAGAGCATTTTGGTCATGCCCGTTAGGCTGTCCGGCAAGATGCGGGAAACGTGTTCTTGGTCAGTGCTGTTTGCGAGGCGCAGCACAATCCAAGAGTTGCATTGGGATATGACCGTGTCCTCGATGTCGGACGGCCGCTGCGAGACGAGCATAAGGCCAAGACCGTATTTGCGTCCCTCCCGCGCAAGTCTTCTCACCGCTGATTGCGCCATCTCGTACTGAGCATCGCCCCGATTTGGTACGTAACGATGCGCCTCCTCGCAAACGAACAGTACCGGATCTCGTTCGCGTTCTTCTCGCGTCTGATGAAGCTTATATTGGAATAGCAGGCGCGCGATCGCGCCTGTCAATGGTCCAGCCACCTCGTTGGGCAATCCTGAAATGTCTATGATCTTCAAGAAGGCGTCGTCTGCTCCATCCACGTTCAGGAATTGAGACAAAACGTCGGAAAGGCTCGGTGCGTCTGGACCATGCTCTTCCATAAGAAACTGAACCCGAGGGTCAGTCTTTAGAACGCGAAACTTGTTCAGTATCGACGCATAGTCCTTCTGGAACTCCGACTGCGTCAACTCGGTCCAGTTGGGACCGTTGCGCTTGGCCTGACGCTCTCTAATGTGAGTTTCGAACTCAGAGAGGGTGAAGGGACGAGGTTTGTCTCGGTCGAATGATACGAGCTGGTCTTCGTTCACCCCGGCCATTGCCATAGGTTGTTCTGGGTGTTGTCCCGCCGGAAGATCAGGAGGGACTCCTCCGGACGCGCTGCGAGCTAGGCCAGCACCAACCATTCGTGCGTGGGCGAGCGCTTTATAGACAGTGTTTGCCTGAGACGTGGCTTCGAACTCCGTTTTACCGATAACGAGCGATCGGAACTCGTCGCTCGACATGAGCCAGTAAGGCAGCCTCAGCGTGGACACTGCATCGGGATTAGTCCCCAACGCATCATATGCCCGAAAAACTTTGGCCCTGTTACCGAACGCGGAGGCGTACTCCCCGTGCGGGTCAATCAGAATGATGGAAGGTCGTGTGCCCTGTTCGGGTCGGCATTGATGTTCTAAAATGGAATGAATTACTGCTGCAACCGCACTTGATTTGCCCGACCCTGTAGAGCCTAGGTGTCACATCCCGGCAGGTAGTATGGCTGTTTTTTAAACAACTCTGGTTTGAGTTTGTGCCAGTCCTTCATGGCTTGCAAGGGCGCTTTACTGCCCAAGGCTGACTGCGGGAGCTGCTGGTTGTAGA
>Ga0307947_1001522_pt1 | contig 18344 bp, 14 predicted proteins | sample OrgLakmetagen232_FD_201840 | JGI IMG/M metagenome (GOLD analysis project Ga0307947, IMG submission 201840) | Saline water microbial communities from Organic Lake, Antarctica - #232 | ecosystem: Environmental > Aquatic > Non-marine Saline and Alkaline > Saline | place: Antarctica: Organic Lake...
CTCTCTCTCTCTCTCTCTCTCTCTCTCTCTCTCTCTCTCTGTGTCTTTCTCTGTCCTTCCCTCTCGAAACAGCATGCAGTGCATATAGGTACTATTTGTCTTTACTTAAGTGCATATTTGAGCGTCCTGTTTTGCAATCCGAAACTTACCGACTTCAAAAACCTTCTCAAAGGCATCAGGTCTTGGTCGTTCGCTCTTCTCTACTGACAGCTTCTTCACTGCACGTGAGCAGAGGAGTGAGGAGTATGTGTGTATGTGTGGTTAATATTTTTTTGTGTATGCGTGTGTGTGTGTGTGTGTGTGTGTGTGTGTGTGTGTGTGCGCGTGTGTGAATGTGTGTACGTGCAACCGTGCTTCCCTCTAATGTGTTTACCACAAGTGTAGGGCTCTCCTTTGTATCATAATGAAGTGACACTTGAAAACTGCATCCCTACGTCATGCTACGTTTATGCATATAGACGTGCCTCAAGAGATATGCGCATTTGCACCAGAAAGAGGTACCAGGATAGGCGCACGGGAAAATCACACTTTATGTGGCACGCGTATGCAACTCCCACCGTTCATGGAGAGTGTTGTGATCTTGGACACGTTTATTGACTGCTGCAAAGCTACCACAAACTCCTGTGGAAACAGGCCTGTTGTCATCCAAAAGCTGCTGTCCTTGCCATCCAGCATTTGCTCAGGAGGGAAGCGCTCATCCACGCTGGTAGCCATGACGATGCTGGCCCCATTCTCCTCTCTGGCAAAGTCTCGCATGACACAGAATATAAGCTTTGTAAGAAGCACTTAGACAGCCATTACACCACCATTAGGTTGGCCATTTAGCCAATGCCTTAAAGGCTTTTTGGTTCAGCTTGTTCGGGCGAGGAAAACTGTATATATTTGCGCGTCCAAATAAGGATAGTTTAAATAAATTTGGTAGGTCAATTATGACAGATGATTTTAGTGCGTCTAAGCACCTGGCGAAGCGTTGAGGGGATGCCAATAAGGCAACACAGGCCCCCCTTTTAACAAATGTATGCACTAGGGTGGTCGCTGGCCGAGCTTGACTCCACTGGTGTCGGGCACGGTAAGTGATGGAACACAACTTGTTTTTAGCCCACCATCGCCCACCATTGTGTGCAGACACACATCTTTTGCATCACATTGCTTGCAATAAAACAGGTTCTACAGAAGCCCAACCTCACCTGGCCTCGGGACAGAGCAGAGAGATAGAGAGGCGCGTGGGTGAATTCTTGTGTGGTCAACTGCTTCCTTCGGCACACAGTGTTTGATGCTCATGGATTAATAGCCAGTCTTATCATATATGATGCTACGGTTAAGGTGTGGTCAAGGGGAAGGGAGTGGACCGTAAAACCCTACTTCCAGTCTCCTTCCATGGATTTTCTCCGTGAATTGCACCCACCCACCCACCCACCCACACCCACACAAACACACACACTCACACTCACACACAGACACAAACACACACATACACTCACACACACACACACACAGGTCCACAGCAAATGTGCACCGCATCTCAGCCTTGCTTCGATCACGAGCTCCGAAGCGAAAGGCAACAAGCCAGTCTAGCAGGTCACTAGTGACTGCTGGGGCCGCTAACAGAGATGCAAGCCAGGACGGCTTAAATGCGGCATCTGCAAAGGTGAAATAATGGGTGCAGTGAACATACGATTCCCCTCCTTCCCCCTATCCAAACAAGCACTCACACACACGCATGCTCACCCACGCAAACACACAGGCAACACACACATACCACATACCCACACACGCAGACACACGCGCACACGCACACACGCGCACACTCACACGTGCATCCGTGTACATACCTGCATGCACACACACGTGCACACACGTGCACACACGTACACACACGCAAACACACACACATACACATGCGTACACACACACAAACACATATACACACACATTCAACTTACTGTGGTGATGCAGGGTGGCGAGGGGCTGGACTCGCTGGGCCCCAACATTACTGAGGGACCACGGAACACTTGGAACCTTGGTACGTCAAGCATCAGCTCACAGTGATGGTAACTCCGTGACAAACGCCTCACTCACTCTTACAGCGAAGAAGGACAACAAGCAAGCTCGCGCACGTGCTCCTCTCCTTGCTTTCAGGAGACGACACCCAGTATTGGCATAAGTTCATCGGTGCGGTCCTTGAGAGGGACTACGCAGTGGGTTACCTCCTGCTGACCCTCCTAGGCCGCGGGACGCTCGTGCTCTCTACTTTGATGACTGTCCTGAACGGAGCGCAGGTGAGTCCAACTGCTGCGCTCTTGTTTGCTTATCTTGGCTGCTCAAACAGAAAACAGGTTGTGGTGAATGGATGGTGTGGTGTCACGCTTTATGACACATGGTCATGCAGCAGCATCGATGGAGATCAGTCATGTTGATCAAATTCTAGGTTTGGCCCGAGCCGTGTACACACAGTGTATGTGTGCAGCATGTTCGGCATGGATACCTCCGAATGTTCGGCATGGAAACTTCCGACCGTACGTCGCATGTTTACGGTTCTGGCCAACCCCTTTTTATGTGGTGTGTGATATCTGTGTGTTTGCGTGTGCGTGTGTGTGTGTGCGTGCGCGTGTGTGCGTGTGTGCATGCTTTATGTCACATAGGGTTGGCCAGAACCATGAATATATACAGTGTATATATGGCATTCTTGGCGGGGAAATCACCAAATATACGGTGTACCTATGTACACATTCCTGCATGTGCGGTTCTGCGGATATACGGTGTATATACACGGTTCTGGCCAACCCTAGAAACGTGGCTACAGAGTCTGCTTTGAGGTGGTGCGCTGTCCTTCCGCTCAGGATGCTTAACCCTCCTTACTAGGGTTTGATGCCATGCAGCGCAGAGCACACTGCCAAACATCCAATAGTCAGTACGAGACGTAAAGATAAAATGTGCACATAGACCTGACCTCATCCAAAACCCTGAACTAACCCTAGCTCCCTATAACCCTAAACACCTCCCCTACAATCACAGGCTGGACCTAAACCGTCGGCCTTCCCGAGCTCTTTCAACACCTCTGCCCAATGGGAGGGTGTGGAGGCCGACCCTGCAGATTACGAAGAGCAGGCAGCACGCAACCGTAGCCGCAGCCCGGAGCAGCAGGAGGCAGCAGCAGCTGCAGCTTCATTGCTGCTGGGTTTGGGCATGCGTCGCTCAGACGTGCTCGAGCTGACAGGGACGCTGGGCACTCCGCCTGCGAGCGAAGGCAATGGCAGCGGCAGTGACGCACAAGCCCAGCAGCAGGGAAAAGCCCCTCCCCCCCCTGGTGGCTTCATGCCCCATCTGGGCGAAGCTGCACGAACAAGACAGGCGATGGCGACAGGCAGCCCGGGCCGACAAAGTGGCAGCCCCACCAAAGGTGCAAGCAGCCCTCGTGCTGATGCTAGCAGCAGCAGTTTGAGCATGGGTGTGGGCGATGAGGTGGGGGTGCGCAGCTCGGTCAAACAGCAGCAAGATCTGCAACTGCCGCAACAACAACAACAACAACAACAACAGCAGCTGCCGCAACCGACACCATCAATGGGGCTGAAAGCCCAGCAGCAGCCGGCGTCCCCTTGGGGGCCTCGTTCACAGAAATGCCAATTCACGAATCTGGGAGCCAGCCAGTACAAGAGCGTGGTAGGCCCCAGCTGGCCTACTGTCCGGCAGGCACCCCAGCAGCAGCCGCAGCAGGTACCCCAGCAGGCGGAGGAGGCCAAGCCTGACGTAGTGGTGCAGCCTCCAGTGCCACATCAATTAGTCGTGCCTTCACCAACGGCAGCGCCTGTGCCGCCGCTTGTGGTGCCGAAGCAGGTGGGTGATGTCTCATGTGGAGTGGCTGGGTTATGAGGGAGTAGAGGTGGTGTAGACGCAGGGTCAGGGGTGGTTTGGGCGATGGACTGCAATTGGTTAGGATGAGGGATCAGGTGTGGTGTCTGTTGTGGAGTGGCCGGGTTATGAGGGAGTAGAGGTGGTGGTGAACGCGCAGGAGTTTTTGGGTGAGGGATTGCAAATGGTTCAGATGAGTAGGGTTGGCCAGAACCATATAATTATACGTATATACGGTGTACATACGATATTTTTGGCAGGGAAATCAGCATACATACGGTCATATACGGTGTGTATATACAGTTCTGGCCAACCCTACAGATGAGGGATCAGTTGTGGTTTGGACAAGCGATTAGGAGTGGGTTAGACAAGGAGAGCTAAGCTCACATGCACGTCTGCACGGATCAGATGTGGTTTGGACAAGGGATTAGGAGTGGGTTAGACAAGGTGAGCTAAGCTCACACGCACGTCTGCACGGATCAGATGTGGTTTGGACAAGGGATAAGGAGTGGATTAGACAAGGAGAGCTAAGCTCATACGCACGTCTGCACTGTCGTGAGAATGCATAATACGCGGGACCTTAGCTTGAGGTAGCATGGCACACATTACGGGGCTGCCCTGATACATACTGCATGACACACGCCCCCCCTCCTGACATGTAAACATGCACACAAACCCACCCACCCACATGCAAACACGCACACGCACACACACACCATTGCTGCACTCACACACGCACTCCTGCTGCAAAGCCCACAGATACCCACATACTCTACCCCCCGCGCAGGCTGCCCCTCTGCCAAGGATCCTGCAACCAGCAATGGCAGGAGCCGTCCCTCTCGGAGGCAGCAGCACGGCAGGGCGCTCACCACGCGCACTTTCACCTGTGGGGGGGGCGCGAGACGCTGACGATGACGTGCCCATGTTCAGTCGTGTCACGGATGATTTTATCACAGGAGGAGGGTCCTTGCCAGTACCTGCAGGCCTGCCAGGCATCAACGTGTTTGGTGGGAGTGGGGATGGGGTGGGAGGAGGGGGAGGGGGGGGCAAGGGGATCGGGGGGGCAGGTGGGGAGGGCTGGTTTGGTGACTGGGACCCACAGGCCATAGTGGATGCCATTTGGAAGTGGCTGCCCACCGCGTTGGCCCTGTCGCTGGCGCTGCCGCCTGCGGCTGTGCAGCAGCTCATCCAGGTGAGGGTCCTGTGTGTGTGTGTGTGTGTGTGTGTGTTTGTGTGTGCATGCGTGTGTGTGTGTGTGCGCACGTGTGTGTAAGTGTGTTTGTATGTGCACATCTCAACTCCCCTTCTCTCGCTCAAATTATAACTTATCCTCCCTCCCTTTCCCCCCTCTTCCTACCCTTATACCAGGGCTTGCTGACGGCCCTGCCCTACCCTTTTTTTGGTGCACCACCCCTCCCGATTTAACCCTGGCTACATGCCACCTCCAATGTCACCAAAACCACACTAAGCACACAACACTGCAATCTCACCCCTCCCTCTTACACATTCCAGGGCTTGCTGACGGCCCTGCGCTTCCGCCTGTCCGGCGCTCCACATCTTCCCAACTACACAGAGTTTGAAGGTCGACAAACAGGGCGAGGAGCCGCCTCAATCCGCGTGCGTAGGCTGCGGGGCAGTTTGGGTGAGCCTTTGGGCTTGCTGCTGCCCTCGCCCACAGATACGGCATATGCTCGGCTGTGCCACGCGCTGGGCGTTGTGGAGCTACCGTACATGGTGTGTGTGTCCACGTGTGTGTGTGTGTGTGTGTGTGTGTGTGTTTGTGCTTGTTAAGGTATATGCATAAGAATTGGCATATGCTCGGCTGTGCCACGCGCTGGGCGTTGTGGAGCTACCGTACATGGTGTGTGTGTTAACGTGTGTGTGTTTGTGCTTGTTAAGGTGTATGCATAAGAATTGGCATATGCTGGTTGTGGAGCTTCCGTACATGGTGTGTATGTCCGCGCATGTGTGTGTGAGTGTGTTTGTGCCTGTTTTTGTGTATGCATAAGAATTGGCATATGCTCAACTGTGCTACGTGCTGGGCGTTGTGGAGCTTCCGTACATGGTGTGTATGTCCGCGCGTGTGTGTGAGTGTGTTTGTGCCTGTTTATGTGTATGCATAAGCAATCCTGAATCCTGCATCCATTGTTGTCAGGCACTTTGCATCTGTACAGAGCCACACACTGAGTCTAGCAATGGATCAACGCCGTTAACTTTCCAATATCGTCTCTGCACACTCCTAACCATTATTACCTCCCTTCCTACGCACAATCATTCATGCATACCCACAGCCTACTTGGCCCCATTCATTATGTGGCTACAACCTTTGGTGCATCCAATTTGTGTTTGTCTGCGCGTGTGATGTCCTTTGTATAGACGTGCGGGCTTGTAATCAGTGATGTGCCAGTCCGCCATATTTCCGTTTTCAGACCGTACATACGTAACCATACCGTACGTGCGGGCTTGTAATACAGTCGCACGCTAGTCTACTTTGGCGCTTAGAAAGTACCCTGCTTACTCTTATGCAGCTCTCTCTCTCTCTCTCTCTCTGTCCCTGTCTCTCATTCTGTCTGTCTGTCTGTCTGTCTGTCTGTCTGTCTGTCTGTCTGTCTGTCTGTCTGTCTGTCTGTCTGTCTGTCTGTCTGTCTGTCTGTCTGTCTGTCTGTCTGTCTGTCTGTCTGTCTGTCTGTCTCTCCCTCCCTCTCTCTCTCTCTCTCTCTCTCTCTCTCTCTCTCTCTCTCTCTCTCTCTCTCTTATCAATTCGTCACGTGTACGCCTTTTTTGTCGTGCCTAACTGCAGCCTGCTTGGCCTCCCTTCTGGGGCTGGGGACCTCAGTTGGCTCCCTGGGAGCAGCAGGTACGTGCACGCACAGTCACACACACATGCACATACATGCACATGCACACAAATACTCAGCAAAATTCACACACCCACACACAAATCCACACACTCACAAGTACACAAGCAGAATCACAAACATTCAAGCACACGCACGTGTGCACGTGGGCGCACGCGCATGCATACACACTCACCAACAATATTAGTTTTCCTCCTCCCCAGTCAGTGCACTCAACTTTTTCTGCAACGGTCACAAAACGCAGCAGCGTCTGTCCCAGCTGGACGCCGCCAACAACCCTGCAGCTGCAGAGGGCGTGTGGCAGCTGGTGGCTGGGGTCCTGGCAGGTGCACAGGCACAGGGTTCGGGTCTTTTGTGTAATGCTTCTCTCGGCCACCATTTAGGCCTGCCGTCGACATACTTTGACTCATACTGCCCCCAGCTCATTCGTGTCCGCTATGCCCCTACCTGCTCTGCACTGCTGCTACTGACTCTAATCATGCCCTCAGCTCGTACGTGTTTACTGTTGCCCCTACCTGCTCTGCACTGCTGCTAATGACTCACGTACAGCCCTCAACTCATCCGTGTCTGCCAACCACGCAATCTGCACTCAAGGATGTGGCCGCACACGCACCCACTCGAGCACCTGTACACACAAACCACTTGCTTGCTTGCACTCAGGTGGACAAGAGGCGGAGAGAGTACTTGGCTTGACCCAGCAGCCCACAAGGAGGGAGGTCACAGGTAGCCCTGGTTTGGACCAAGAGCAGGAATACACAATACAGCGGGTGGGACAAGGCAACGGGTCATTGTCGTCAGAAGCAGAGGAGGAGGTTGGGGGCAGCGGCCTGCTGCAGGGAGCGCGCAAGGGGCCGAAGTTGTTGGCGAGCATGGCGCAGCTGTGGCAGGATTGTTACGAGGAGGCTCGGAGCTGGGCACGTGCAAATCCAAAGCCTGCAGGTAAGGGAAATGAGTGGGGTTGGCCCAGACCTTGCGTTTATACGTACATGTACAGTGTGCATACGGTGTTTAATACTTTTAGAGAAAGTACGCGCATGCAGTCACATACGGTGTAAGTATTGTATATACATAGGGTTGGCCAGAACCGTGTATATATAATGTATGTTTGGTGATTTCCCTGAAAGAAATACCGTATTTACACCGTCTATATATGGTTCTGGCCAACCCTAAATATACAGGGTTACGGCCAACATTTGTGATAAGTAGTAAAGCTGGGCCAGATGGTGGTTTTGCCTGACTAGTTGCTGCAAACCCTAGCTGGGCCAGATGGTGGTTTTGCCTGGCTAGTTGCTGCAAACCCTAGCTGGGCCAGATGGTGGTTTTGCCTGACTAGTTGCTGCAAACCCACATCCTGCAAGTGACTGGGTGAGGGTGATGAGCAGGGCTTGGCCAATGGGCATGGCACGTGCAAGCAAACAGGTAGTGATTGTTGAGGGCTGTCCTTGTCGTCGTTGAGAAAGTGAGCACGGGTACACTCCAAACAACTTCAAGAGTCAAGCATGGTGCTGTGAATTGTTGTTATGCTGGGGGTGGTCATTGCAGGCTCATGCACTCCTAGTGAGTGCTCAAAGGTTAACAATATGTATGGCTATTATGGCTATCATTATATCATTATATATTATTATTATCGTACAATTGCCCTTCCATGTACAATTGTACGATCCAAATCCTGTCCGTGCACAACCACTTGCCCGTCAGTTCTTGCTTGCCAAGCACGCAATTATGACGCAACAACACCTGTCAACAATCGTGCTGTTTATGGATAACGTGGCACCTGCTCATGCAAGCTACCATAGCAGCCTTGCTCGCAATCGTGCAAAACACAGACAGTACCTGTCAAACTTCCTTTTCTCAATTCACATTTCCAAACCTTTTCTAACCGCACGCAGCTGGCACAGAGACCGGCTTGGGAGATATTCAGCCGATCAGCGCACGCACCCCCGAGCAGCATGCCCGCTCAGTCTCTGCTGCTGGGGAAGAATCCCTGGTGTGTTGTGTGTTTGATTCAGGGTCTGACTGCCTCAAACACGCGCGATTTGTTAATCTTTGTGTGTATACACACCTGTGCGTGTGCACTCCTCGCACTGTATAAGACCATGCAAAGCAAAGCCAGGGGATTTGCCTGTGTACCGTTAATAGGAGTGCCTTTGTTTTGTCGTGCTTGTCTTGAGAGTGGGTTTACTACAAGTAATGCAAAATGCACCCATTGACGCACAAGTACCCACGTACACACCACAATCACACACACGTACACACATACACACCCAAGAGTGTTCCCAGAAGCAATTGCTGCATGCCTTTTCTCCACACGGCATCGCCGCTTGCCCCCCCGTCACGCGCACAGGCCGAAACCTCCCACGTCCGCCGTGGCAGCAAAGGAGGCAACCCCGTGTGGGACAGTGTGGATGAGGGGGCAGCTGCAACAGAAGACACCAGTGGCGACACAGTGAGTGAGCTGTCGCCCCTCCATGTGCGTCGGGGCAGCAAGGGAGGCAACCCTGTGTGGGACAGTGTGGATGAAGGCCCCTACAGGGCCGCCATGGACACACAGAGCTCTGCAAAGGCTGGCGCCGACGATGCCACGGCCGCGACCCCCAGCCCGCGCAAGCCATCTGCGCAGCGACAGACGCTGTCGTCACCTGATAAGCCACAGGTGTGTGGTGTGTGCTGGGCAAGTATGGTGTGCCACATTTTGCGTGACAGCTGCTTGCCATATCTGTACTCAGTTTAGCCGCTTGCAACATCTGTACTTGGAACAGCTGCTTGCCACATCTGAACTTAGAACAGTGCAAGCAATCATAACCCATTCCCCCTCCAGGACGGCCAGGGCCTTTCAAAAGTTCTCCAAATGTTGCTTGCCTCCAACTGTCACCACAGGCAGCAACAGGTGGCGACAGCTGGGCCGACGCGCCCTCGGCTGCACAGCTGGGTGCTGCTGCTGCAGAAGCAATCGCGGCAGAGAGGGAGGACAGGAGGTTGGAAGAGAAGGCTGGAGAGGGAGAAGGAGAACCTAATCTTGGGCAAGAAGCACTTGAGGCGCTGCTGGCGATCTCCAGGTGGGCAGGCTATGTCGCACATATATGCCAGGCTATGTCGCACATATATGCCATAATATGTGTGACATAGCATGGCTCATGCACTCAGATGCTCTCATGAGAAGAGGTGCTGCACCAGTTTCTCGCATGCTCATGCTCACTTGCGTGTGATTTTACAATCTTACATGCGTGAGCAAGAAAGCTGCATCGCAAGTCACTGCTCTGTGTCAGTCGGGACCTGCGCTTGTATCAAACTGTGTATAAACTTACCCAGAAAGCAGCCATCTGTTTCAGAGTGGCTACCCTGTCCTCAGGCTCTCCTGCTTCCTTCCAAATGAGGATACGTGTTCCAGTTTTAATCAATCATTGCGTTGGTAGTCTGGCACATTGTTGTCGCTGCACTGGTTCAGGTGCCGGCTGCTGCATGTGTGTGATGCAGACTTGAGGCAAGAAACTGGGGTTTGTATTAAGAGCACCATTTTGCAGCAAATGTGTTGTGGAGCACATTGACACAACCATCTTGTGAAACTCAATGATTGAACCATCCTGTCAAACACAGCAACCAAACCATCTTGAGAAACTCAATGATTAAACCATCTGTAAAACACAGCAATCAAACCATCTTGTGAAACTCAATGATTAAAGCATCCTGTAAAACACAGCAACCAAACCATCTTGAGAAACTCAATGATTAAAGCATCCTGTAAAACACAGCAACCAAACCATCTTGAGAAACTCAATGATTAAAGCATCCTGTAAAACACAGCAACCAAACCATCTTGAGAAACTCAATGATTAAAGCATCCAGTAAAACACAGCAACCAAACCATTTTGAGAAACACACAACTACCAATCCATCTGGACAAACACAATAACCTAGCCACCTTGTGAAACACATTGACCATTAACCAAATCAACGTTCAATATGCACACGCGCATGTTGTACACGCACATGCACACACACACACACGCACCTGCACCCACACCCACACCCCCACACGCCACTTGGAAATGCATGCAGGCATGGCAGGACCCCTCAGGAGGTGGCTGCCAGCTTGGCTGGCTTGGAGGAACGTGCATTGCAGGTAGGTTTGAAACTGCTTGACCGGGCAAAGATTGGCTCAGACTCAGATTATTCTGCGATAGGCGAGTAAGGCATAACCAGTACTAGCCTTTCAGGCAAGGCAAGTATGGTTTCAACCACCAACCACACGCTCCGTGCCAAATCGTTGTCGAGCGCACAGCAGCGGCACCCGACGTGCTTGCTACTGTTTTTGGCTTGGTGGAACAGGTGTCGTGGACAAATAGGCTGTTCAAAGCTTTTCGTCCCGTACCTTTCGAATACTGCCTCAGCTGTCCGCTTCTCAGAAAGTTCCTGCTTTTGCCTGCTTCGTAAAATGGCCTCCAACGTCATCTACCCCCTTTTCTCCTTCTTCGTCCGACGCTTTGTTCACCCACGAACACAACCAACAGCATCACGGCTAGCCTCTTGGACCACACACACACACACACACACACACACACTCACTCACTCGCTCACACACACACACTTATCTTCCTAACGCTCCACTCACCCATGAACACAGCCAACAGCATCACAGCTAGCCTCTTAGACGTCACACACACATACTTATCCTCCTGATTCCCCGCTCCCACACAAACACAGCCCCCAGCAAAAGAGCTCACCCCTTCACCCCTCACACACCCACATCAATTCTGACCCACACCCCATCCACAAGCACAGCCCTCATCAGAAGAGCTCACCCCCTGACCCCTCACACAACCACATTCAATTCCGATCCCCACCCCACGCACAAACACATCCCACAGCATAGCAGTGCAACAGTGCAACAGCATAACCCATAACCTATTATCATCATGACATCATAACAGCTAATCCCCCACACCTGAAACACGTGCTCAATGCTGAGCAGGCCGAGCGCAAATGCAACAGCCTGGCCGCAGCAGGAGCAGGACACGACGCAGAGATGGCACGTGCCTGGAGGCAGATAGCTGCATTGGAGGAGGAGCTCCATCTGCGCAGAGAGCAGCTGGCTGGCTCTGGGGCAGGGCTGGAGATCAAACCGCGGCAGGGACCCTCCGCTGTTGACTTGGAGGTGAGGGCAGATGTTATGAGTAAGACCATGTGCGAGTCCATGTGTGCGGGCCAGACTGGTTCTGGATAAGGGTAGGATTCGGAATTTAAAACCGTGGCAGGTACTCTCTGCTATGGTTTTCGACGGTGAGCGGGGTTTTGTGAGTAAGATAGGAGTGGGTCTGTAGTCAACGGCGGGTGTCGTTTCACAGAAACGACGCTGGAGATCAAATCGTGACTGGTGCTTTTTGTGTGCTCGAAGGTGAGGGACAGTGCGAGGGTCTCACCCATGCACATATGCTGAAAATGTAAACGCCACAGCTGTGCTTGTTCTTTGTGTGCTTCTCATCCCATGTCATTTATGCCTTGCACCAGGTCTCTATTTGGATTGGTGCTGATGCTCAGCTGTGTATTTGCATGCACTCTTTAACTATAAACCCGTCTGCTGCGCAGGAGGTCGATGCATAGCAAAGTGCTTATGACACGCTTTCATGCATTGCTGCGGCTTTTATCGCCTTGTAACGTATGCCCGTCTGTGCTGCGCAGGAGGTCGATGCATGGCAAAGTGCTTATGACACACTTTCATGCATTGCTGCGGCTTTTATCACCTTGTAATGTATGCCCGTCTGTGCTGCGCAGGAGGTTGATGCCTAGCAAAGTGCTTATGACACACTTTCATGCATTGCTGCGGCTTTTATCACCTTGTAACGTATGCCCATCTGTGCTGCGCAGGAGGTCGATGCCTAGCAAAGTGCTTATGACACGCTTTCATGCATTGCTGCGGCTTCTATCACCTTGTAACCTATGCCCATCTGCGCTGCGCAGGAGGCCGATGCGCAGCTGCATGCCGTAAATGCACAGCTGCAGGCACAAGTAGACGCGGCACGCAAGCAGCACGCTGAGGAAATGTGCACAGAGCAAGGGCTGCAGCAGCTGGCCCATGAACTGAGGGACCAGGCCTTATCTCTTATGGAGCAACATGCCAAGGTGAGAATGAAGCGCGTGTGTGTGTGTGTGTGTGTGCGTGTGTGTGTGTGTGTGTGTGCATGTGTGCGTGTGCATGTGTGTGTGCATGTGTGTGTGTGTGCATGTGTGCGTGTGCATGTGTGTGTGCATGTGTGTGTGGATGTGTGTGTGCGTGTGTATAACTAATAAGTAAGCCTTGAGCAGCAGCAGCAGCAGCAGCAGAGAAGGGGCATTTGCCGCTGAGAAGCGCATGATGATGCTGTGAGCTGAGCCTGACACATCTGAGCCTGTTGCTTGGCTGTGCATTCACTCGCACCTCTAATAAACGCTCCTTACTCAAACACTGCTTGTTTGCTGCCCAGCAGAGTGCACACACACACACGCACTCACACATACACACACACAAACAATATCCCCTCAAATCATGCTTGAGAGCTGTGCCAAATATATTGAGCTACAGGTTTTCCCCAGCACTGCCCCTTTGCTCTTTATCCATGCTGTTACCAGTTGGATCTTGGTGTGCTCCAAAACCATGCCACTGGCAACTCTCACACACTCTCATACTTTCACCACACCCGCAGCACTCTGCCAATGCTGAGTCGGCAGCAGAGGCCCAGCTAGCTGCGTCTGCGGCCACCACATCTCTTCTGGCCGACCAAAATAAGGGCCTACGCTCAGCGCTAGCAGAGATGCAGGAGGAGCTCGACAAGGCAGAAGCTGCAGCGCACGCATCTGCCGCAAGTTTTGCCCCGCACGCCCAGCTGGAGGAGACGTCAATGTCGGTGGCTCTTGGGCAGCAACGGCTAGCAGAGCCACGTGCAACAGTGGAAACGGTGGATGTGGGAGTGGGTGAGGGAGTGCGCTTTGCTTCAAAGGGCACTAAGACAGTGGAGGGTAGTGAGGCTGCTGGACAAGAACAGGCTGTAGCAGCAGCTGTCAAGCAGCAGCAGCAGCAGCAGCAGCAGCAGCAGCAGCAGCGGGAGCAGCAGCAGCAGCGGGAGGTGCTTGCTGCTGCAGCAAGGGTTGCTGAGCTGGAGGAGGTGCTGCAGGCGTCCAGCACACAGGTGGCTGTTCAGCAGCAGAGCCTGGACACTGCCCTCGCACAGGCCGAGTCGCAGCAGCTGCAGCTGGCTGCTGCGCAAGCGCAGATAGCTGCACAGCAGTATGAGCTGGAGGCGTCTTACCAGCGCGTTCAATCCTTTGAAGCTGCTGCTCAGACAGTTGCAAGTGCAGGCGGCAGGTCTGATCTGGACCGTGAAGAAACCAAGAGCGACCTGCTGCCCATGCCACCCCTTCCTGCTGATGCAGCTGCAGCTGAAGAGCCAGGAGCATTTGACGCAAGTGTAATGGCAGAGCTAGTGTCAGCTCGTGCTGAGCTGGCGGGCGTACAGGAAGAGCTGTCTGCCACCAGCGCTGCCCTTGCTGAGGCACATGCTCACCTAGCTGCCCAAGGGCAGCGGCAGGACCGTGCCAGCGCACAGGCAGAGCTAGATGCAGCTCGTGCTGAGCTTGCAGGCATGCGAGCAGAGCTGGCTGCTACAAACATTGCTGCCCCGGCCGAGGTGCACGCAGCCCAAGGTCAGCAGCAGGCGCACGTTGGTATCCAGGCAGAGCTTGATGCAGCTCGCGGTGGGCTGGTGAGCAAACAGGCAGAACTGGCGGCTTGCGCGCTTGAGCTGCAAGAGGGTATGGCAGCCCTGCACGCTGCAGACATACACGGGCAGCATCCCTCGAGCGCTGCTCTGTTTACTGCTGGGGATTGCCTCAGCGCTGCCCGTGCCACGCATGCTAGGCAGGCGCGATTGGAGCAGCAAGGCACCGAGCAGGAACGAGAGGCAGCACAGGTGTGTGTGTGTGTGTGTTACAAGCAGAGGTGTGGGACATGTAGAATTGAACGAATCGCACAGCCCTAGCAAAGGAAAAAACTCGCGCTAAAACCCAACTGTGCTGGAATCCATAGACTCAGCCTTATGCTTATATGACTAGGGTCGGCCAGAACCGTGCGTATGCACACTATATGACCGTATATTTGGCGATTCCCCTGCCAAAAATACCGGATTTACACCGTATATATATGGTTCTGGCCAACTTTTTATGACGCTCACACATTGGAGAGCGCTGTAACATGGCTGCCTCATTTACACTGCCCTCTCAAGGCCTGCATATACAACTGCTGCCACGCGCTCCTGCTCCTGTAATTACTGTGATTGTGTCAATATCAAGGCGTACCGTACGCCTTGACACGGTACGCGTAGGGTTGGCCAGAACTATATATATACGGTGTATGTACGGTATTTTTGGCAGGGAAAGTCACCAAATATACGGTCATGTACGGTGCATATATACACGGTTCTGGCCAACCTTAGGTACGCGCCATGACCTCCAGACAGACACAGTAACGATGATGCGCCGTGACATGACACGCAATGTAGCACACACCATATAGGACACACCATATAGGACACACCATGTAGCACACACCATATAGGACACACCATGTAGGATGGTGCTTGTGTACGGCACACCATGTAGCACACACCATAAAGGACACACCATGACACGATGACATGATGACACGATGACATGTTGACACGATGACACGATGACACGATGACATGATGACATGATGACGCGCCATGATATCCAGACAGACAGACAGCATCTCTTGACCTTTCCTCTTGCTCCTTTGCACAGGTGGCAGAGCAGCTGGCCCAGCTGAGGGCGTGCAACGAGCAGCAGACAGTGCAGCTCGACCAAGCTCGTGCTGAGCTAGCAGCCCAACAGGAGCAGGAGCAGCAGCAGCAGACAGTGCAGCTTGACCAAGCTTGTGCTGGGCCAGCAGCCCAACAGGAGCAGGAGCAGCAGCAGCAGCAGCAGCATCCAGCAGACCCTGTGCTTGCTCTCTCCTCCTCACCTGCCACTACCACAACCACCACTGCCTCAGCCGCCGCCGCCTCCTCCTCATCCTCATCGCCACCAGCAGTGACTTCAGAGGCACTGTCACTGCTCGCAACCACGCTCAGGTCTGCTGCACCCGCGGCTGCAGCCGCATTGATGTCCAGGATGCAGCCAGCCCAAGCTGCACCAGCAACAGCAACAGCGTCACTCCCTATGTCTTCTCCGCTGTCCTCCCTGCTGGCGGACACACTCACAGCTGCTGCCCCTGCCTCAGCAAATTCGATGCTCAGCAGGGGCTTTGCCTGCGCCAGCGGCAGTCGTAGTGCCAGCAGCAGCATGGCTGCAGAGCTCGCTGTGGCACAGACACAACTGGAAGCGGCCAACACAGCTTGCGCAGAGCAGAGCAGGGCCCTGGAGATGCTCAGGTAAGGCATTGGGTTTGGGTTAGAAGTGTCTCTAGTCATATGGGATGCTGAGCTGCAGTGGTCTTTTCACGCAGGAGTTCTGTTTAATGTGCGTCCTCAGTAGGTGTGTTCAGCTCACAGCCTCGGGAATGCCAGTAACTGATCAGGGAATGCAAGATGTTAAAAGCTCTGGTATTCGATCCTTATGTCCCAAACAGCATTGTTCCTTGCGTGCATTTGCACAGGGCGGAGGGTGCTGCAAGGAACAGAGTCAGTAGCAAGGAAGTGGAAGGTGCCCGTACACAGGAGCTTGCGGCAGCCATAGCACACACAGATGCACTGCAGCTGCAGCTGCAAGCAGCTCAGCAGCAGCTGCAAGAGCAGCAAGCAGCAGCTGAGCACGCGATCGCAAGCACAGATGCACTGCAGCTGCAGCTGAAAGAGGCGAAGCAGCAGCTGCGAGAGCAGCAAGCAGCAGCTGAGCACGCGCGAGCAAGCTCTGATGCGCTGCAGCTGCAGCTGCAAGAGCAGCAAGCAGCAGCTGAGCACGCGCGAGCAAGCTCTGATGCGCTGCAGCTGCAGCTGAAGGAGCAGCAAGCAGCAGCTGAACACGCGCGAGAAAGCACAGATGCACTGCAGCTGCAGCTGCAAGCAGCTCAGCAGCAGCTGCAAGAGCAGCAAGCAGCAGCTGAACACGCGCGTGCAAGCTTTGATGCGCTGCAGCTGCAGCTGCAAGAGCAGCAGGCAGCAGCTGAACACGCGCTTGCAAGCTCTGATGCGCTGCAGCTGCAGCTGCACGCAGCACAGAAGCAGGAGCTGCAAGGAGCTGCTGGCACACGCAGTGCAGAGCTGCAGCAACAGATACAAGAGCAGCAAGCGGTGGCTGAGCTCGCGAATGCCCGCGTGGGGGAGCTGCAGCAGCAGCTGCAAGTGGTACAGCAGGAGCTACAAGGGCAGCAAGCAGCTGCAGAGCAGGCACGTACACAGCTGGCAGGTGTGAGTGCCAGCAATGAGGCTGTGCAAGAAGAACTCCGAGAGGAGCTGGCAGAAGCATGTGCACAGACAGAGGAGCTGCAGCAAGCGCTGGCAGCAGCAGTTGCTTTGCAGCAAGAGCACCAGGAGGCGGTGGTGGAGGCACAGTCACAGTGCGCCACTGTGCAATGCAGCTTGGAAGAAAGCAAAGTGCATGCTGCAGGGTTGCTTGCTCAGCTGAAGGGGCAGCTGCTGGCACAGGAGGAAGTGGCAGCAGCAGCAGCCCAAGGCTCTGAGCAGAAAGTCTTTTCCCTCCAACAGCAGCTGCAAGCACAGCAGGAGGAGGCGGCCACAGCTTCGCAGCAATCAGAGCTGCAGGCCAGCCTCCTTCAACAGCAGCTGCACACGGTGCAAGAGGAGGCAGCAGCAGCAGCACATGCTGCTGAACAGCAGGCCAGCACCCTTCAACAGCAGCTGCAAGCACAGCAGGAGGAGGCTGCCACAGCTTTGCAGCAGGCAGATCAGCAGGCCAGCACCCTTCAAGAACAGCTGCACACGGTGCAAGAGGAGGCAGCAGCAGCAGCACATGCTGCTGAACAGCAGGCCAGCACCCTTCAACAACAGCTGCAAGCACAACAGGAGGAGGCTGCCGCAGCTTTGCAGCAGGCAGAGCAGCAGGCCAGCACCCTTCAACAACAGCTGCACACGGTGCAAGAGGAGGCAGCAGCAGCAGCACATGCTGCTGAACAGCAGGCCAGCACCCTTCAACAGCAGCTGCAAGCACAGCAGGAGGATGCTGCCACAGCTTCGCAGCACGCAGATCAGCAGGCAAGCACCCTTCAACAGCAGCTGCAAGCACAGCAGGAGGAGGCTGCCACAGCTTTACAACAGGCAGAGCAGCAGGCCAGCACCCTTCAACAGCAGCTGCACACAGTGCAAGAGGAGGCAGCAGCAGCAGCACATGCTGCTGAGCAGCAGATCAGTTCCCTCCAACAGCAGCTGCAAGCACAGCAGGAGGAGGCGGCCACAGCTTCGCAGCAGGCAGATCAGCAGGCCAGCACCCTTCAACAGCAGCTGCAAGCACAGCAGGAGGAGGCTGCCACAGCTTTACAACAGGCAGAGCTGCAGGCCAGCCCCCTCCAACAGCAGCTGCACACAGTGCAAGAGGAGGCAGCAGCAGCAGCACATGCTGCTGAGCAGCAGATCAGTTCCCTCCAACAGCAGCTGCAAGCACAGCAGGAGGAGGCGGCCACAGCTTCGCAGCAGG
>Ga0307947_1001524_pt1 | contig 18341 bp, 18 predicted proteins | sample OrgLakmetagen232_FD_201840 | JGI IMG/M metagenome (GOLD analysis project Ga0307947, IMG submission 201840) | Saline water microbial communities from Organic Lake, Antarctica - #232 | ecosystem: Environmental > Aquatic > Non-marine Saline and Alkaline > Saline | place: Antarctica: Organic Lake...
CGCAGGCTCTCCCTCAGCACTCGCCGCTGTCGGCTCACCCTCTGTGTTGGTGGAGGCCATTTGCACTCAAACACACTGACATATACGCGCTCGCTTGCACACACAAACACACACACACACACACACAAATGCATGCATGCACGCAGGCTCTCCCTCAGCACTCGCCGCTGTCGGCTCACCCTCTGTGTTGGTTGAAGCCTTGCCCAGTGGCGTGCTGACCTCAGACCTTGTCGAGGGCGTGCTACCCTCAGAAACTGCAGGTGCGTTTGAGTTTTTAACCTTAAAGGTAAGTTTACGGTTCACATATGTGTTGGTAGAAGCCATGCCCAATGACCTCAGACCTTGTCGAGGGCGTGCTACCCTCGAAGACTGCAGGTGTGTTTGAGTTTTTAAAGGTAAGGTTACGACTCACATATGTGTTGGTAGAAACCATGCCCAATGACCTCAGACCTTGTCGAGGGCGTCTACCCTCAGAAACTGCAGGTGCGTTTGAGTTTTTGAATACGGTTTACATATGTATTGGTAGAAGCCATGCCCAGTGACCTCAGACCTTGTCAAGGGCGTGCTACCCTCGAAGACTGCAGGTGCGTGTGAGTGTGTGAAAGTGAGTGTGCGTGTGCGTGTGCGTGTGCGTGTGTGTGTGAGTGTGTGAGACAATTGTGATTGCCTGGTCATTGCTTAAGTTGTGGGCGTCACAACTATGGGGTTGTGCTGCCCTCAGCTCCTTTGGTGGAGGAGCTTTACGGTGCCCGGTACCAAGGTGGTTCCTAATCCTTAATATTGTGAGGAGTGGTTTTCACTGCCTGCGTAGTATTGTTTTTCCCCTTCAGGTGGGTGGGTGTGCAAAACGTGAAATCCTGATCGCGTAAGGTTGTTGGCAAAATTTTACGCATTCAGACCTCAGATATGCCGCGTCTAGACAAAATGAAGTGTACAAGCTCACACAGTTTTCCAACGTGCCTGGCTTTTATGGCAGTTTTTCTGAGATGTTGTGGGTACACTCAGCCCGTCATCATCACTGACTGACCATCATAATCATCGATTGCCCATCATAATCAGTGACAGCCCATGATCATCGACCATGATCAGCGACTGCCCATGCTCACGATCAGCAACTGCCCATCCTGATCATTGGCTGCCCATGAAGATCAGTGACTGTCCATGATCAGCGACCATGATCAGCGACTGCCCATGATCATGTTCATGATCAGCAACTGCCCATCCTGATCATTGGCTGCCCATGAAGATCGGGGACAGCCCATGATCATCGACCATGATCACGATCAGCAACTGCCTATCCTGATCATTGGCTGCCCATGATCATCGACCATGATCAGTGACTGCCCATGATCACGATCAGCGACTGCGCATCCTGATCATTGGCTGCCCATGAAGATCAGTGAAAGCCCATGATCAGCGACCATGATCAGCGACTGCCCATGATCACGATCAGCGATTGCCCATGATCACAATCAGTGACTGCCCATCGTGATTATGGACTGCCCATAATGATCATTGAATGCCCCTCATGATCAGCGACTGCTTGACTGTGTACTGTGTAGGCAACAGATTGCTTGACTGTGTACTGTGTAGGGAACAGATTGCTTGACTGTGTACTGCGTAGGGAACAGATTGCTTGACTGTGCACTGCGTAGGGAACAGATTGCTTGACTGTGTACTGCGTAGGCAACAGATTGCTTGACTGTGTACTGTGTAGGGAACAGATTGCTTGACTGTTTACTGCGTAGGGAACAGATTGCTTGACTGTGTACTGTGTAGGCAACAGATTGCTTAATTGTGCACTGCGTAGGGAACATATTGCTTGACTGTGTACTGCGTAGGGAACAGATTGCTTGACTGTGTACTGCGTAGGCAACAGATTGCTTGACTGTGTACTGCGTAGGCAACAGGTTGCTTAATTGTGCACTGCGTAGGGAACAGATTGTTTGACTGTGTACTGCGTAGGCAACAGATTGCTTGACTGTGTACTGCGTAGGCAACAGATTGCTTAATTGTGCACTGCGTAGGGAACAGATTGCTTGACTGTGTACTGCGTAGGCAACAGATTGCTTAATTGTGCACTGCGTAGGGAACAGATTGCTTAATTGTGCACTGCGTAGGGAACAGATTGCTTAATTGTGCACTGCGTAGGCAACAGATTGCTTGACTGTGTACTGTGTAGGGAACAGATTGCTTGACTGTGTACTGTGTAGGGAACAGATTGCTTGACTGTTTACTGCGTAGGGAACAGATTGCTTGACTGTGTACTGTGTAGGCAACAGATTGCTTGACTGTGTACTGTGTAGGGAACAGATTGCTTGACTGTGTACTGCGTAGGGAACAGATTGCTTGACTGTGTACTGCGTAGGGAACAGATTGCTTGACTGTGTATGCATAGGCAACAGATTGCTTGACTGTGTACTGCATAGGCAACAGATTGCTTGACTGTGTACTGTGTAGGGAACAGATTGCTTGACTGTGTACTGTGTAGGGAACAGATTGCTTGACTGTTTACTGCGTAGGGAACAGATTGACAGATTTCTTTGGGGTGAGAATAAAAGAAGGGACGTGGCCAGTAACATCTAAGCAGTGGCCAGTGAATTTTAAGTAGTGGCCAGTGAAATCTAAGAATTGTCAAATATGGCGTCCTTGTACAAATCTGGCCAACCCTCAAATCAGGGCCTCTGTTGCCCTTGCAGTTCCTGGACAGAGCAGTGAAATTTACAGTTCCTGGACAGCGAGATTCACAGTTCCTGGACAGAACAGCGAGATTCACAGGAGTTTTATTGCTTTGTAAGGGTGCTCTGACAGCAGCAGCATGTACAAACACGCACACGCACACACGCACACACACACAGGTAGTGAGCTACACTTACACCCACAGGTAGTTGTGAGCTGCAGGAGTGCAGGCAGCCCAGCAGCGTCAGGTGGATGGATGTAGATGGTGGCATGTACGCGTGCACGCTTGCATACACACACTCCCTCACACACTTACCAACACATGCACATACACACAACCAGACGCACACACACACACTTGCACACTCACACGCACTTACTCACAGGTAGTTGTGAGCTGCAGGAGTGCAGGCAGCCCAGCAGCGTCAGGTGGATGGATGTAGATGGTGGCATGTACGCGTGCACGCATGCACACACACACACTCCCTCACACACTTACCAACACATGCACATACACACAACCAGACGCACACACACTCGCACACTCACACGCATATACTCACAGGTAGTTGTGAGCTGCAAGAGTGCAGGCAACGCAGCAGCAGCAGGTGGATGGATGTAGATGACAGCATATTCCCCTCAAGTGTCACACATGCACCTTCCTTGGGCAGAAGGTGGGCTTACACACAACGCATGAACAGCCAAAACAAATTGTGTCTGCCTTTCCCACAAGGACAGTCAGTGAGTGTGAAGAATACATTAACAGCCAGCAAGTATGTGCTTTACCTAGAGTTGGCCAGAACCATATATGCACAATGTACTTACGGTATTGTTTGGCAAGGAAATCACCGAACATACGGTCATACACGGTGTATGTGTGCGGTCCTGGCCAACCCTATCTTTACCATATATGTGTGTCCAAAATTCCAAACACGACCTTTGTGTCCTTGTATGCTTTTATTTCAGTAACCCTGTATGAAAACTTCATATATGTACAAGCAGAGCCGTGTGTATAACCTATGGTTGTTCTTCTTGCAGGCTGAGCAGCTGTCGGTGGCAGGATGTCGATCTGCTGGAGAGCAAATTCATATATGTATAAGCAGAGCCGTGTGTATAACCCATGGTTGTTCTACTTGCAGGCCGAGCAGCTGTAGGTGGCAGGATGTCGATCTGATGGAGAGCCTGGTGCCTGTGGGCAGCGCCGAGAGGAGGATGAGTGAGGTCAGCAATGCAAGGTAGGGCTCAGTGCTTAGTGCTCAGGGCTCAGGGCTCAGGGCTCAGGGCTCAGGGCTCAGGGCTCAGGGCTCAGGGCTCAGGGCTCGGCAGCGAGAGGAGGCTGATTGAGGTCAGCAATGCAAGGTAGGGTAGGGTTCTGGTCTTGTGTGTATGTCCATGTTGGCATGCTTGCATGTGTGTGTGCATGTGTATGTGTGCCAGCATCTGTTCTTGTGTACATGTATGTGCATGCGCGCATGCATGCCTGTATGTGTTTGCATGCGTGAGTGTTTGCGCATGTGTTTGCATGCGTGAGCACGTGCGCATGTGTGTGCATGCGTGCATGCGTGTGAGCGTGCAAGCAATTTTAATTGTGTGTGGGTATGTCAACAGGCTTTGTTTACTGTGTACGTCATGTGCCTCTTGGCCCAACCCAAGAGGAATGAGGACCCCCCTCTTACTGGTGTGACTTGAGTGCGTATAAAAGTATTTGATGAGCACGTGCACATTCACACACACGCACATTCACACACGCATGAGTTCATGCGTGCGGGCATAAAACCACACACACACACACACACACACACAAGCACACACAGATGTACAAGCACACACACACACACATGTGCATGCACAGGTGGCAGGATCCTGATGAGGAGTGGGTGGCAGTGGATGCCCCTGCAATGCCATGGAGCATCGGCCAGCAACAGCAGCAGCAGCAGCAGCAGCAGCAGCAGCAGCACCCTCATCACCAGCACCATCATTACCACCAGCAACAGCACCAAAGCCATCACCAGCAACAGCATCGCCAGAATCAGCAGCAGCAGCAGCAGCAGCAGCAGCAGCAGCAACAGCAACAGCAAGAGCAACAGGGCGGCTGCATTGCTGCAGCTGCGTGCGCCCAGCAGCTGCCGCAGCGGCGGCAACCACAGCAGCCGCACGCCTGGCCGTGTGTGAGCGGGCATGGCACCAACGGTAGTGGTGCTAGTGTGAAAAGTAACGTGGGGTTTGGGGGGGAGAGCGTGGGCACCAGTGCTTCCTGTGGGTCCAACCCTGCGAGCCCCGGCACCTGCACAGGTGAGGAGCAGGAAAAACGGGTCTTGTAAAAAAGTGTGAAAATATGCGTCAAGAAATGTGTCAAAACACTGCGTGAAGGGGGGGGGGGTAAAAGGAAAGGGTGGCATGGCACGTGGAATTGGTGACACATGATTTCAGACAGAGCCTGCCCTGCAAACACACATACACACACATGCATCACGCACACACATCACACACACGCACACAGGAGCTGATAAGGAAGTGCAGCATGGCTTAGGCAGCAGCCACAGTGGCGGTACACGCAGTGGCTTCTCTTACCGTACACACACGTCCTCATCATTCACAGGTGTGGTGGTGTGACATTTGTGACACACACACACACACACACACACACACACATCTGTGCATGCCAGTGGATGTGCACACGCAGCTTCTCTTCCCACATGTTTCAAAACGCACACATACACACACTCTCAAAACACTTGCAAGCTCAACAGCGCACATTCACACGTCCCTACGGCAGGAAGAATCAAGCACAAGAGCAGGCAAACGAATGAGCACAAACACACATACACAAACACTTACAAGCGCGCACACAAACACACACACACAGACACACACACACGCACGTCTCCCGCATATACGTCCCTTTTCCTCAGGAGGCAGTGGGCGCACACACACACACACACACACGCACGTCTCCCGCATATACGTCCCTTTTCCTCAGGAGGCAGTGGGCGCACACAAGAGAGGGTGATGGCTGTTTCAGGTGCGCTGCTGCTTTTGACATCAGAGTGACTCCTTGATCTTTGACACTGACTCACACACCCCCCCTTTGAGTGGCGGGGGGGAGACATTCGCCAAACACACCACCGATGTGGTCTGCCACCTTTTCTTCCTTTTGTGGTCGGCAAGGCTTGTCACGCTACAGACTTTTGTGGTTAGCAAGGCTTGTCACGCTACAGACTTTTGTGGTTAGCAAGGCTTATCACGCTACAGACGTTTGTGGTCGGCAAGGCTTATCACGCTACAGACTTGTGAATTTACAAGCTACAAGCCGGTCACAGGTTGCACATGCAAGGCAGGTGTTGTGAGCAAGACGCACGCTCAGCTGTCGTCAAAGCAATGTGCTGTCATGTGCCTGTGGTGCTTTGTGGTGTTGACAGGGAGCATGCCGCCATTGTGTGTTTTAATGAAGCACCCGTGTTGTTCAAGCAAGGCACACATTATGTTCAAGCAAGGCACACTTTTTGTCTAAGCAAGGCACACGTCATTTTCAAGCAAGGCACACGTCATGTTCAAGCAAGGCACACATTATGTTCAAGCAAGGCACACGTTATGTTTAAGCAAGGCACCCGTGTTGTTCAAGCAAGGCACACATTATGTTCAAGCAAGGCACACGTTATGTTTAAGCAAGGCACACGTCATGTTCAAGCAAGGCACACATTATGTTCAAGCAAGGCACACGTTATGTTTAAGCAAGGCACACGTCATGTTCAAGCAAGGCGCACATTATGTTTAAGCAAGGCACACGTTATGTTTAAGCAAGGCACACTTAATATTTAAGCAAGCAGGAGGCCCAATAAAGAAATGTTGTGTACACCATGCCCTAAAACTGGTCAGGACCCCCCTGACCCACCCACCCACCCCTAGACCCCCCATGCAGTAACCTTATATGGACAAAAAGGGTACCAATCTGCTCCTTTTTCTAATAGGCATCCATATGCATACTCATCAAGACCTGAAGCTGAAGTGTTGCAGAGTTATGCGGCAAAAACTGAGATACGGACGCCCATGCATGCGTGACCTACCAGGCACCCAGAACTGGCTTGCACAGAGCCTCATTTCTTCATAACTCCACTGACTATCTCATGCTGGCACAATCCTGTAAGTTTGGGGTAAAATGTTGCTTCATTAGCTTGACTCACCCTGCGGTCTGCACCCGAGCGTGTGTGCCTCTGACTTTTGGACATGTCCGCAGCCCCCCCCCCCTTTAACCCAATGCACCCCAAAAGGGTGTCATTCGACGGGGCTTGTGCTGAGGATTCCGATGATATGTTTACAATTCCGTGGAAATGCCTCAGTAAAATTCCGCAGGGGGGTTCCCAAAAACTGAAAACCGGTTAAAATTGCCCTCGACACCTCCCCGTCGGATCGGACTCATTTATATATCAATCAATAGCTTTTAATCACAGGATTCCGAATATGTAATTATTAATTCAATTGACCCTGGTGTTCCAAAAGTTGTGTTTTTCTGGGCCTCCTGGAGCAAGGCACACTATATGTTCAAGCAAGGCACACTATTTGTTCAAGCAAGGTCGTCTTATTACCGTACTTTGTTCAAAACAAAGTAACGGTGATGGGCCATACCATACTGCATCCTTAACTAGGTAAAAAATTCCACACTGCATCCTTGCACGAGGTGTAAAAAAAAGCGCTCCCTTCCATACTTTATGTATAAACAAGTGTGCTGCCCTACGTCCACACTGCATTCTTAAATAAGGCGTGCTGTCCTATGTCCACACTGCGTTCTTAAATAAAGTGTGTTGTCCTATGACCATACTGAACATGCACCGTTTGTGTGACAAGCCACACATACGAGCCATAACAAACTTTGAGGGGTGGGTTTGACGCATGTTCATACCACACACACACACACACACACACACACACACACACACACACACACACACACACCGTATGAGTCCACCCACACTTGTTCAGGTGGTGGAGCCTCCTTTTCTAATAACAGTAGCAGCCCAGTCATGAGTACGCTTCACATGGAAGAGGACAATGGCAATGGAGGTGTGTATGTGTGTGTGTTTGTGTGTGTGTGCCACGAGTGTGCGCCTACGTCTATTTGTGAATGTGTGCTTACCGTTTGTGTGTGTGTGTGTTTATGTGTGTAAGCATGTTTGTTTCTGTATGTGTGTTTGTGTGTGTATGTCTGTCTGCGTGTGTGTGTATGTGTGTGATTGTTTGCACCAGAGAGAGTTGAACCCGAGGGTAACCTTGAGGTTCCCAATTAGTGCCCTTTTTTAATCTTTAGTGGTTGAGGTCAGCATACAATTGTGCGTCGTACAAGTACACACATCCATATACATACACTAGCCCAAGCACACACACACACATACACACATACACATGCAGGTTTGCAATCTCGATCAAACACACACAAAGCACCCATGCAAATGTGCTCATGTGCAAGTCGCAGGTTTCTTAAGCACGCAAGGGAGTGCTCCTCAGAGCAGCAGCTGGGTTGGCTGCGGACTTTCACCTCAGAGGATCCAAACTGGTAGGTTTCACCCTGGTAGGTTTAACTGGTAGGTTTTAACTGGTAGGTTTAACTGGTAGGTTTAACTGGTAGGTTTAACTGGTAGGTTTAACTGGTAGGTTTAACTGGTAGGTTTTAACTGGTAGGTTTAACTGGTAGGTTTAACTGGTAGGTTTAACTGGTAGGTTTAACTGATAGGTTTAACTGGTAGGTTTAACTGGTAGGTTTAACTGGTAGGTTGGCATGGGTCTAGGTAGGCCACCCCTCCCGCCCACTTCCTGACAATTCATGTCATTACTCCTGACATACGTGCATACCTAAATATGCACTTACGCATTTAAACACATATTCACACTCTCACAAACACGCGCACAAAAACACCCACACACAAGCATGCACGCACGCTCACACACACACACACACACACACACACACACACACACACACACACACACACACACACACACACACACACACACACACACACAGGGAGCAGCAGCTGGCAGCAGCAGCGGCGACGGAGCCCTGCAGAGGTGGACCCCAGCAGCAGTAATCACAAGCGTGGAGACCATCAAGTATGGAATGGCTTCCCCAACAGCAGGGATGGCATGTGTTCTTCCAGCTTCCCTGACAACAAGGAAGCGGTGTGCGCAACCACAGGGCTGTGCGCTTCCAGCCTGCGCAGCAGCAAAGAAGGCAGATGCGGACTGAGTAGCCAATGTGTAGGTCTAGGAAGGGTGCCCTCCCAGTTGTCATTGCAGCTGGCCTCTAGTACAGCACAGCGGTCGGCTCCAAGAAGCTGACATGCGGGTTTGTGTCTGTGTGTCGTAGTGTCAAAGTCAAGCGTGGAAAAGCTAGTTGTTCGATGCAGGCGTGGAGTTGTGCGTGAGTAGTCGTAATTGTGCCGACAAGCTGACGGAACTTAGTGTGTAGTATGCCTGTGAAGCTAGTTGTTCGATGCGAGTGTGGAGTTAAGTGGGTCAAGTGTAACCGTGCTGACAAGCTGACGGCTTGGTGCAGTGTAGCTGGCGTTTCATTTCTTCAATTTTAGATACAAATTTTTCGTGGCAGCCTTGCAGCTTTGGAATTGGGCATAGAGGTGTAAAACGAGACAAGGGTTTTGTCACGCTCGCTTAGCACTTGGCTGGATATATGTGGCTCAATGAGTATACCTAGCGGGCAGTGGTAATTACACTACCTATTTTCCACCTAATAGCTCAAGCCGTAACAACACTACCTGTTGTCCACCTAATAGGGTTACGAGGGTTACAAGGATGGCCTACAGCCCGAGTCTCTGGCTGATGGACCTGTTGCCCACCTAATAGCTCAAGCCGTTCAAACGACACACTACCTGTTGCCCACCTAATAGCTCAAGCCGTAACAACACTACCTGTTGCCCACCTAATAGCTCAAGCCGTTCAAAGCTGGAATTAGTCAATGGTTGAGGTCACGAGCTCTAGGTCCAATCCAGATAGTGATTTGATGCCAATGCACCATTTGTTGGTTCTCGTATGGGCAGCGTGGCAAAAATACTTAGCAACATGTTTTTATAGGAGCTGTAACGTTTATAACGACTTCAGGCCAATGAGTCTGCTTGTCCTAATTAAATGCAGGAACTTTTTGCTGCTGCCTGCGTACTTTTTCTTTTCTTTTCAATGAGGATCAAGAGGGTTGCAGTTTTTTGAGTTGGCGTATTACATAGGTTAAAGGTAGATAACAAACTCCTTACTTCGTGGTGCGTTGAAATGAACTGAAAGTTGATAAATAAAAGGGAGCAAGAGAAGGGAGCAAGAAGGCTGAAATCATTGGTGAGAGTCAGTAATGGAAGTACAGGAAGGGCACATCTGATACGGACAAGTTATCAGCATTCTAAGAAAAATGCATACTATGGAGCTTGGAAGCAAGTTTCTTGACTCTCTGAGAACAAGACCCAAGTCCTTGAGAGGTTCTTTTGTGTGAGTATTGTAGATGGTGCCGTCCACTCCCAATAGGATGGTGTGGAGGGCAGTGGAGTGAAATGTAGCATAGCGGCCAAAATGGTTTACCTGGAGATTGCGTGATAAGTTAAGTGTACTTTACTTATGTTTGTTATATGGAGGCTACTTGAGGAAGGAAGCTGCTGGTCAGGCAGTGAAAAACCACTCCCCAAATTAAATAAGGAAAAGGAGCCACTTTGGTACCAGGTACCGTAAAACCCCTCCACCAATAGAGTAAGAAAAGGATCGCATCGCATCTGCCTAAAATAACCAAGAGGCAACCTCTACCTTCCTCTACTAAACCTGGGCATCCCACTGGACAAAGTGCACCAACTAGCTCCTGCACTACACTGCCATGCAAGAAAAAGCTTGAACAAGACCATAAAAACAAGACACAAAAACATTTCAACAACGACAACAGTGATTATACCTGATTGATGGGTTACTGGTGGAGCGGCTGGCTTCAAGAAGGCTAGGTGCAGACCGGATTGCATGGCTGACAAGCCGCCGGATCCTCATCAGTCTCCGTTGCTTCTCTTTTTTTCGATTTTTGGTGGAACTCTGGCTATTGTGAGCACTAGATAAGAGCCTAGTGCACGCTGGTGTTTTGCAGCGTAGACTTTTACTTTTTACCAAAAGGCAACCACTACCTTCCAAGAGGGGGGCGGCTGACCCCCAAAATGGGGGTGCTTTTCAAATGTTCCCAGAGTTGCGTGCCCCGAGTTGCTACAGTCAGACTTGGTTCCAAATGGTATCCATAACAGTTGAGTTCTATGCTACAGTTTGCTGTAGGCTTTGTCATTACAACAAGCTGCCGTGGAGGGAGATCAAAACCAAAAATGGGCTGCAGGCCCTCACAAAAGCAAAACAACGCAAGTGCCAAGTCCGTGAGCTTACAACTGTTCAGCCAGCAAGGCCTCTGCAACGCCCGGCTACCAAGGCTACAACCAAAAATGGGCTGCAGGCCCTCAAAAAAGCAACACAACGCAAAGAAGCAAGCGGCAAGTCCATAAGTCAGATCCAAGCGAGCTCATATGGGAACACCTACAAGTCAAAGCACAAGCTGAGGGGGGGGGCGGGAAAAACAACCCGAGCAAAAACAAGGCATAAAAAGAATGCCTAAAACAAGAGTACACAGCACTTTGTGCAAAGTGCTTGCCAGATCTCAACCTACGCTCACTACGCAAGAACTCCAGTTCTACAGCTGAAGCAGAGAACTGATGATTTTCAGTGTAGCAAATTGGGGCACTTATGTCTTATCAGCCGCGGCAGAACCCTACTTTTCAGGTACCCGTGTGCTGGATCTGACAACCCGCTGCAAGAAACCACATGACATTAGGTGGTATGGAGTTTTTGTAATGTAAAGTACATTGCACAAGAAATCGAGTGGAACAGTGAAGTAGTTGATGATGCAGCTAAACATATGCTGTTCTCCAATAGAAAGCCACCAAAATAGGGTCTGGGTGGTCAGGGTGAGCTTTAACCCCTGTCAATTTGCGCACACATTAAATTAGAAAGAGATATATAAGCACATCCTCGTGCAGCTTATATTGCAGGCTTGTATTTAAAGCAAGAATGGTGTCAACCAGCTGAGGGGGCAATGAATGCTGGCTTCTGAATGCATAACAAAGGAACATTTTTGACATATTCCCAGTACCCCCCCTTTGCTACTTTCTTACTGCTCCCAAACTGGATGGAAAACAGCACCAACGCTTTTCACTAAACCTGCACTGAAAACAAGGATATTTGCACTATTTTTGGAATATATTAAAGAGGAAAAAGTGCTACAGCCACTCCTTTACCAGCAAAGCAAAACACCACTCCAGCCAAAAGCAACATGGGGCATCTTAGTAGTCTGGAACAAAGCTGCCAGGGAGCAAATTATTACACCCATCTTGGTTAAACAAAGCCCCATCACCAACAGCAATTTAAAATTTTAAACGCAAGCATTAAACCACCAACTGAAAGGATACTGCCAAGAATGACAAAAATATGTAGACTCCCCAAAGACTCAATAAACGGTTATAAATACAATATTGTACAAATATTGCAACATAAGCGATACATTTCACAGTCAGGTTCTCTCCCATCTTGTACAACAAAGGCGCTTGCTAGAACTCAAGGCCCCTAACTGGAATGAATGGGCCTTCACACATGGGAGTTGTATCACAAACAAAGAAAATGGATCCCAGTCAACTGGAGCTGGAGTCCACCACCCTCAATCCAACAAAATCACCACATAGTTTCTGGAGGGACAAGCGTCAACAAAACCATAAACAGAGCCGAGCTAGCAGGAGTTGTTGCTGCTTTGATAAATGAACGCATCCATATTGCGACAGATATTGCTGGCGCACTGTGGCAAAAAAGAAATAAGAAATAGCATCCTCTTTCCTTAACCGCATGAAATGGCATAAACGTGCAAAATTCCTAGAAATTATCGTACACTACACCCAGCTATTTAAAGACACCATCCATCTCTACAAAATTTGAGCACATGCTGGCATCCTAGGGAATGAGTGCGCTTAGCTCAGTAAACTGCACAATGCTCAGCCAGATGGTTGAGTAAACTTCCCAGCCCTGGGGAGGAGAGGCGCGGCAGCCGACTAGAGTGTGTGTGGTATAGTATACGTCAGTGGTCAAGTCGGACTTGAGAAACAGCAGAGAAAGAGAGAGAGATTATCAGGAGAATTGCAGTCTGTAGTGCAGTTCCCAGCCTTTGCTCGAGAGAGACTCGACCCTGGCTTAAAACCATTCTTCAATACACCTGGCTCCGCCAGCTTATTGCACGAGACAAGGCAAAACAACCTCAACTGAAAAACCAACTAACCAAATCACACGAATCGTCACTGCCAACAATTGGGCGTGACAGCGCTGATGCCGTAGCAAAGTGCTCTGCGGAAACTTAAAGTGGCAATGACATCCACATCCTGGAAAACCCTCCTCCAGCTTACCTACTAGTAGATACTCTAAACACCTGCCAACCAGGGTTAGACAGGCTCTTCATTTTCTCAGATCTCGATGCTGTAAAAGCACACATGCACGTCCAATACAAAAAAAACAGTCCTAGATCAAAAAAGGTTCCAAACCATCAGTCCACAAAGTGCCACACAAAATACCAAGACTTGATCAAGAAAGGCATTGTGCTCATTTTGGAAAAATGCTCATTTTGGAAATATGCAAGTGTCACCTCTGGAGAAAAGAGAAACATCATGCTTTCAGGCTGCAGTCATTCCATAATAAGTAAAGTGATTATAAATAGGCATAACGCTGCTGGATAGATGATTATAAAAGCAATCCGAAAAGGTAAGCAGGGTGCATGCCTGCTAGCACAAGCAGACGTAGGCAGTCGTGAAAAATGGTACAACAAGGCATTATACGCCCTTCAGAGGAGACACAGATAGGAATGATTTCAACCTTGCCTTACCTTCCAATCTCAATGCACAACAGCGACTGAAATTTAGCAACCACGCCCCAAACGAAGCCCAAACAACACGTATCAAACTAGGTCTGCCAATAATGCAAGAAGAGTTGCCTGTGTTTACCTAGCAGATGGCACTGCCAATCCATATCCCCTAGCTATGAAACCAAGAACATACAACCAAACAAACACAATACATTTAATCAAGATAAAGTACTGTGTAGACACTTCCCCTACTCAACTAGCAGAAAAGGAACGAGAACAACATCAGCTGCTAATGCCTCGCTTACTTGGACACCGTAAACCCCTAACACGATCCTGCTAGGAGCAACAGGAACCATGTACAGCAGCCACACAAGGAACCCACTCCACAGCCTTGGAGTTACTGATCTACGTGCCACGGCACTCATGAAAGAATTAAGCCTACATGCAATCAGATCCGCAGCAAAAATCATACAGGTGAGGGCGAGATATTGTACATAACTTCTAAAAATATCTAGCAATACTCCTGGTGGTGTGCAGGCTTCTGCCTCCCAACCACTTGATCCCCACTGAAAAGCCTCAACTTATTAAAATCTCCAGGTGAGATGTTGTGTGTCTCTGCATCCATTGGGTGGTGCAGAACACAAAATTAAATCCTTTCCTAATTCATGCCGGTAATGTTTACACTATCTGCGTTTTTTTCTTTCTTCCTTTTGAAACACGTCATGTACAATTTGTCAATTAGGCTACCAAACTTGTCCATACCAGACGAGCATTTTTTAGTGCTATTACCAGCTCTTTGTCAGGAGCCGGTTTCAGGTCAAGCCTGCAACCCTCCTGATTCCCAGTGATATTTCCTTTTTCCTTTGGCGGAGGAGTTTTACAGTACTATTAGTAGTACCAGGTACTAAAGTGGCTCCTTTTCCTGAATTAATGAGGGGAGTGATCTTCACTGCCATCGGAGTTGCATGATGGTTTCAGCTGGGTTTTGAGTATAAAACATGCATCCCCGTCATTGCTCACAAGCCCTGGCAGTCTAGCCAGCCATAAAATTGGTTAATAAAAGTCCATGTAGGACTTCTTGGAGCAAACTTTTCTTCAAGCGATTTGAGATACTTCTTGTAATTTAGAGACATGAGCTTCTTGCTTCTCAATGGGATTTCTTCAAATTTTAATGTTTTGTTATATCTCCTATTTTCTTTGCCAATAATTAGTGAATAATATTTCCTTATCGGTGCAAGAATTGTTGCCACTTGATTGTATGCAAACAGGAAAAGGCTTTGTCGTGATAGTGTAAGCTCTTTATTTGTAAGCGACGTCACTTTTTCCAAATGTTTGTATGTTCTATACGGCAGAAGCAGCCAGTGTTTAATGAACATCTTTACCAAATGACAGGCCTGGTTTCCTTTGGTCTTACAAACAAGTTCTACAGAAACTGAAAAACTAGTGCTGTTCCAAGACAAGGAAGCGCAAGCAGAAAATGAGAACGACCCACAAATGCTGATCCGGACAATTTTGTGCTAACAAACTTTCCGTTTTTGCAACCAAAGAGCTTAATAGATGCAAGCAATTATAGCAGGCTGAAGTGTGTTACAATCTCCCTAAATGTTTGACGTCTTTTTCAAGCATGGAAAGAAGGACCGTTCTGTCCGTGATGATTATTTACTTGCCGTCCAGGAAACGTGTGTACCATATGCCTGCCAACGCTAACTCGATCATACACCATCAGGATGATTGCCGCAGCTGTGATAGCAGGGCAGCAGATAAGCTGATCAAAGACTGGACGTGAGCACGAGGCACAGACACACGCTCATCTGGGCCTGCCGTGATGCTCAAATGCTCTGGCGGATCTCGAAAGAGGTCCTGTACAAAGACGAAAGCAAAAAGAGTAATGAATGAGAAGCAGAAGGAGCCTTTTGCAAAATGGCATGTGGGCCATGCTGAAAGGAGGGCTCCAGCAGCTGCTTGTACTCACGTGAGCTGCAGCGAGTCCATCGTTGTAAAGGTCCTGGTAAGCCCTGCAAAGGGGGACCTTGTAGCTCGTCGGATGATGAGGGTGTCTCTTTAGAGGACGTTCTTCGCGCAAGAACACCTCAAACGAGGCATCCTGGAAGAGTGTGCGTGGCAAACAATTGCAAGTTGCAAGCACAGCGCGAACAAAAACGGTCCCAACAACCTTTCGACCTCAAAGAAATAAACAGGATGTGCACGGCAAATGACAAATGATTGCAGAATGCTGGCGAGAAGCATTTGATATTAGAGCATGCTGATCAAAACAAGAAATTTGCAGCTAAGATGCAAAATGCATGAAACGGTTTGCAGCGGTGATACAGCAACTGAGGCGTCACGCTACAAAAGCCTGCTGCACCTTGCATGTATATGACATGTGAGACACCTAACAAGCGCACAAAAATGAAGAGTTCTCTACTCTATCACCTTAGGAGTACGCTCATCTGCATCTATGTCGCTGCAGTTTGCGCTTCGAGAGTCGACGCTGGATCCGCTTGTGATGCTGCTGAAGTCCTCGCTAGTGGACGAGCAGGCCAGCGGCATTGCCGCTAAATCCTCAGAAAGTTGCTTCGGAAGGAATGTCGGGAGCTGTGGTCAAAATCGGTGAACACAAGTCCAGTTTATTTTGACGATAGAGAAAAGGTTGCCAGTTTGAAATCGAGCAAAGATTTGAAGAGCTTGTTATACGACAGGTTCACCATCTAAACGTTCACACTTCTGAGACTTAAGCAGCAGCACAGAGATCTGCACTGTCAACTCTACACTGCCTGCACGTACCTTATGCTTTTCTGGTCGGGTGATATACGAAGATGCGTAGCTGCGGTTTACCAGGGCTGCCAGTGCTGCCTCCAGACGTACCATGTCGATTTCCTCCATGGGCTTGCATGCCTTATCCTTAAGCAAGCGCATGGCATACGCCTGAGGGCACTTTACGGGAGGCGCAAATGGAGGCCTCCACCTGCTGCCACCGCCCAGCTGCTGCTGCTGCTGATCCTGTGCCTCCACAGCTTCCAGGAACTGCTCCGCTGCACCCTGCCTTAGGGTAATGTACCCGATGATCCAGGCACAGATCTTGCGGAGATGCACACCGTCCGGCACCAGGATGCAGGCAAGCTCCCTGAAGCCTTCGTCGAACAGGCGATCGAACAGGGCGCAGGGGCTGTTGTCAACGTCGTCGCCCCAATCCTCCGGCATTGCGAGCATATTATAAAGGGGGGTTCCGGGGCCCAGCTTGGGGTCCTTGGAAAAGGAGCGACAGATGGCAGGTGGGAAGGGGGAGGGACGGTTCCACGCACAAATCGTGAGGGCGCTACACATGTTTTCCTGGCCAGGTGGAGAGAGGCCTGGGTGGCAAAAACATCACAAGAATTACATGGTCTCACTGGGCAATCGGCCTGACGAGAGGTTGATCATGCAGAAATGATGCGTTGTGAGCTCAGGGTGGGTGCAGACTGCATTTTGTTGGTGTTACCTGCTGTGGTCGCAAGTTCGTCAGGTGGAAACAGGGGACAACGAGTCCTCGGACAGGAAGGAGAATGGGCTGCGAGAAGAGGGTTCTATGTGTCCATTTGCGTGTGAGAAATGGATAATATAATTATTACTTGTGAGGGTTAACTACACTGAGCGGTTCCTTTTATTTCGGTTACGATCAGGAAAAAAACCGGTGAGCTTGGAACAAGTCCGGAGAGCATACTAGATATATATATGTACACCTTAAATCATCTGTGACTGCTGTACCTGCAACATTGCAACCAAGATGTTTCCTGGCTCGGTTTTTACCTGGCTCGCTCGTATATATATTCTCAAACTCAATCAGAAATTTAAAGACCTAAAATATTAAGTCCAGAAGTCATAACTCACCCGTCCGTACACTCTCGAGCTTGCAGAGAAAGAAGAGGCAAACAAAGTGAGCACGTTGCATTGCCGCCATTGAGTTTGTCCCCGAGCATTGTAGTCAGAGCACACACATTTATGCCTAAAGCCACACTTGGCAAGGTGTGCAAGTGTCACTTGCACACCAGTAATTATACAGCTGCCCCCCCTGCCCCATACTTACACGCAGGTATCAGCAGAGGAGTTTATTTCCTGGGCCTGCAAGTGAAGATGATGAAGCGCTCTTGTTTACAGCAGCCAGGGGCCTATTGGAGCCCCATCCGCTGCCACTTTGCAGACGAGCCTAAGCTAGCCCCAGGCACGCCCCTGTTTCGGCAGCTGCAGGAGCGGGGGTGGAGTGACAACAGCCCCTGTGCATTGTTCGACCGCCTGTTTGACAGCCGGTTCAAGCTGAGCGTCGACTCTTTGGGCGTCGATCCAGCCCGCATCCGTCTTATCTGCGCCTGGATCATGGCGTACTTGCATTACCGCGAGTGTGCCTCTGAACAAGCAAGCGAGGCCCTCACTCGAGCCCGGAACAGCACCAACAGCTTTGGCTGGCAGCCCCCACTAGTGTCACCCATCATAAATTTGCAAGGGTTTGCGTGGCGCTTGTTTTCCGGCAATATCACCACGCCCGAGGCCGAGCTTGCTGACGAGAGCCGTTTGAAGGACCATTGGAAGGTACTGGAATCTCGGTCAGACAGCCACGACACTCATTACAGGCAGCCACAGCAGGTAAGACGCAAATGCTATTTGCGCTGCCAACATTATTTGTGGCTTGTGGACTTGATGCTGATCCTTGGAGCGCACATTCATGCAAAGTCTATCAGCAGAAGTCCTAGCTCTGGGAGGATGTTTTGAAAATGTAATCACA
>Ga0307947_1001525_pt1 | contig 18338 bp, 20 predicted proteins | sample OrgLakmetagen232_FD_201840 | JGI IMG/M metagenome (GOLD analysis project Ga0307947, IMG submission 201840) | Saline water microbial communities from Organic Lake, Antarctica - #232 | ecosystem: Environmental > Aquatic > Non-marine Saline and Alkaline > Saline | place: Antarctica: Organic Lake...
TTTGCTCCTTCGAGCTCTGAATTTATTCCTTTCTTAACTTGTCATCACAGTATCACTGATTTTGAGATCAATGCATTTCTGAATCAAGACTCATACAGACTCCTCAAGTTTGTGTCAGATTTAGTTTTAATTTGCGACACTGGTTGTTTTTGTTTCACCAGCCAATTGCCATCAGCCAGAGACTCGGGCTGTAGGCCATCCTTGTAACCCCCTTGTAACCCCCTTTCCCTTGGTCCATTTTCTCTTTCATAATCACTTCCTCTTCTTCAAACTCATATTGGATTTTCCCCCCTCCTGCGCTGTAACCCCACCTTACCGTTCTGGTCTGCTTATAGCTATTGTTGTGTCAATGATGAAAACACCATTGCATGGCAAGTTAAGAGTCCGATTGTAGGCTTCTATCTCGTTTTTTACATTAATAAGTCAGCAGGCTGATTCAAACAAGACATCTACTTTTTGGCCTTGGGAGCAGCAGCCTTTGGGGCGGGGGCAGCAGCAGCAGGAGCAGGCTTGGCAACCTGGGCGTCCATGGCTCCTCCCTGCGTAAAGATGGCATTTTTGAGTAAGGAGTGAGGAAAGACAACAGAGTAGAACACTGACGGATAACAGAGGCAGATAGAAAAATGTGTGATGTTCCGGCATCTCGATTGCATGATGTTAACTTAGCGCAACAAATTTGCTCTCAGACGGAGAGGAACAAAACATGCATACGCGAGACACGAGAGGGAGAGGGAGAGGGAGAGGGAGAGAGGGAGAGGGAGAGGGAGAGAGGGAGAGAGAGGGAGAGAGGGAGAGAGGGGGAGAGAGAGAGAGAGAGAGAGAGAGAGATATGTAGGTGTATGGTGACATAAGCAGGGCACTATCCCGAGACTTTGTTATATATGGTTATATTGTATATTTATGTATCGAAGAGGTGCAGCGTATATATACATGATGAATGTGTCAAATAGGATGTAACTCTAAGGCGTTGCAATCCTTTAATCCAAGCACGTGTGCTGCTGTCTCACACAACTTTGCAACTCGCTGCCGACTGATCAGGTCTGCCAGCACAACACATGCAGCGGTACTGCTCGCGATAGTGCTATGCTTTGAGTGATTGCCTGAACGACGATTAGCAGTCAATGAAGAGGTGGCACCTCATACTTTGTACCATTGTTCTTGCCTTGTTGCCTGCATTGGCAGCACAACTTTCGTTTCAGTGGCAACCGGAGTTTTTGAGGCGCTTATCTCTCACACCGCCATGCATTGCAGGCGTGCGTTTTGGCTGCACAGCAAATGCCCGTATGGAGGACAGTAACGGGGGCCTCAGTAAAAACAGGTGTTTGACAAAAGTACCTGTCACCTTCAGTGCTATTGCGACTACTTGAAAGTGTTCTCCTGTTGTAGGTGGTAGCATTGGCCCTTATGCAAAAATGACCTGCAATCGCAGTCCCCGACTGGTGAAAATGTATTTGTTTGGGGGCATTACCGTGCCTGTAGTTGCCAAACTTCTCTTGCATATGTATTTTTGTGCACAGGAGCAATGAGGAACCCAGCACCTATTTCAGCGAGAGCCACATAATCTCAGATGGACGATCCCAAGTTGATGTCATGCCGACATGGAGCTCAAGCCTTTGCTCAAAGAGAAGACGCTCCATGCGCAGATCTATGTCGGCGGGTCAGGTCACACAGCAGAGATCTAACAGACGGATCTCTCTTCGCATGTGCGTGTTTGATTGCATGTACACAAATGGGTGTTGCTGTTCTCTCAAATTGAAAATCGAAAATTGATATTTAACAGTTCAACCTCCGGATTTCCCTCAGCAGGTGTGTGTGTTCATAATTTTGCAGCTGTTTGAGATGCTGTGGATGTGGGTGAAACAAACATCAGCAACCCCTTGAACGCTAGTAACGCAGTGAAACACTCAACTTGTGCGATTCATTTTGCACTACTGTCATTTCTAATTGCAGGTCTGAAGTTGCATTACAGCACTTCACACTCTCCAGCCCTGATGAGAGCTCACGTACAGTAGCACTGCTCAGGTCTATTTCACAGGTACGACCTGCTTTGTCTTCCATACCCCGCACTTACTCCACGCTCAGACACTCTTTCTGCAATCATCACACCCTGATGATCTAACCTTGCAAACTTTATATTCATATATTCATATCCTGTAGAACAAGGTAATTGCCTTGCAACAAAGCAAGGAAAATGAAGCTGCAAGCCATCATCATATGCTGGATGCATCAATTTTATGGATAGCCAATGCTGCGAAACTTCAAGTTGTTGGGTCACAAGAGAGAGATAGTAAAACGTTTCTTGGCTACCTGACATGATAATATTTGTGCACTTATTGGCGACCTTTATTCCAAGCAATCTTGCTGTCAAAATGTCTATTTGAAGAGTCTGGGCATTTACAAAAGAGGGAGAGAGAGAGAGAGAGAGAGAGAGAGAGAGAGAGAGAGAGTGTGTGACGTGCCCCTTCCAGTAATTCTTACATGTTTTATTAGAAACCAGTTTTTGGCCAAGTTTCCAGTAATTCTTACATGTTTTACTAGAAACCAGTTTTTGGCCAAGCCTACAACTCTTCAATTTGTCTATACTTGGTAAATGTGTGAGCTGTTCCTTATAATGCGTGATGCTTTCTTACATTATTGTTCACGCAAGTACGCTCATACAAACGTGCAGGCCACTAGTGCGCAAGGCTCCCTCAAGCCAGTCCTCAGATCTGCGCCATGTAGTGCAACCGACCAAAGGACTGATGAAGCATCAATTGGGTTCTTAGACGAAGAGTTGCAGCAAGAGTTCCATGATCAGAAAGGTGGGTGCTGTTCTATTATGCTTTTGCTGACAAGTGCTTACTAAGTGCTTAGACAAAGCTGCTTATTGTAGCAAAGGAGGCTAAAGGAGGGAGGTACTACGTTAGTTACATCCCTGTGCAGTATGTGCTGGTGTCAACCTGGGCTCACGTCCTTTTCTTCAACTAATTTGGCCATAAAGCGGAAGCTGAAGAAGGATGTCAAAACTAGTGGTCTTGTAAAGTTGATGCATTATACAAGCACTCATGGGAGAGAAAGCAAGCAAGTTTGCCAATAATTACCTTCCATTGTCACCTGTAATTCAGCTGCATGTCACGCAGGAAGCCCAGAGTCCTCGGCCAAAGCACTGGCCAAGCAAATTTATATTTTACCCTTTCCGTCTGCATCATTTTAACTTAGTCTTACTCACTACAAAGTTCACAATTTTACACATTTGGATGCACAATTTGCAGCGTTGCCTGATTCTTCTTTCCTTGAGGTCCCAGCACCCCAGTTCCCAGCTCGTGACAGTCTAGAACAAGAGGCAAGCAGCCACGCCATGAAGACCCTGAGGTCATTTGACATCACGGTCTCAGCGCTGGAACCCTCAAAGGGCGAAAGGTGAGGGCTTTGGTGACCTTTGAGCTTGCTGCCATCGGGGTTAACGACTTAAGCACCTGGTCTTTTCACATAATGGCTTTTGGTAAATGTCTGACAGAAACCACCTAAAAAACGACTCAACACATCAAGCATTGACTTATGCACACTTTGTGCACTCATGTAGGAGTCCTCTTCTAATCGTCATCTACAACTCAACGGCGCACACGTAAGTTGGACTTGGCCTGAAGGCTCAACCCTGCAACTGGAATCAATCGATTTGTGCTTTGTAATTTGCTTGCATGCTTTCATTTGTCACAAGAACCACAAAGCAAAGCTGACGTGCTGTACAATCTTATTATGTTTGGCCTTGCAGGGAAGTAGTGTCGACCCTGTCCACTTTGGCAGAGAGCCAGTTGGAGCTGTTGTCCTCAACTATGCCACAGCACGTCATCCAGGTACGAAAGGGTGGCAGTCTGTGGTTGCCAACAAGCTTCTGGGGCCACAATTTAATTGGATGCTCTTTGTGTGTGCCACAACGCGCCATTCAAGGTGCAACCACTGATTTGCTGCTGTCCTCCCTTGTGCCAGCACATGCCATTCTAATTGCGCAACATAATTAGCTGTCCTCATGTATATGCCACAACTCACCCTGTCTGTATCACTGTGACATTTGCTGCTGCCCCGGCATATTTCACAGTATGTGCAGTTCCCTCTGCGTGCACAAAACATCTGGTAACAAAGCGCCTTTTTACTGTCCATCGTCTTTTTATCCTTCTGATCTAGTGCTGCTTCGTATGTCAAGGACTCAAATCCTCACCCGTCAAACATACACTCAGTTCTTGGTCACCGAAAGCCAAGGAGCAATTCCCAAGCATGTGGGCCAGCTGGCAAGGCACCACGCACAAGTCACCCTCATGTTCATGGACATTCAAGGCTTTACTGCAATGTCAAAGGTGGGGAAAGAGGGGAAACAGGCGTGCTCGTAGATGCGAAGCCAATGTCGTGTGGCTGGGGCAGTGATTTGCACGTGTCTATGTGCTTCATGTGCTGAGTTGCCACGTAATACGTAATACAAATGTACATGAAATACTTTCAACACGGATTTAGCCTATTCATGAGTTTATATATCCTTATATGTGTATGTACGCCTTGGCTGCATTGGCTGCCAAGATAATTGCTGCCCTATCCCAGTTGCTAACGCAGCCTGGTTAAAATAACCAACCACAACTTGCCTGCAGCGCGTGAAGCCTGAGGAGGTCATGGTGTTTTTGAACACGCTTTTTTCTCTGTTTGACAAGCTGACAGACGTCCACAGAGTGCACAAGGTGTGGACCCCTATGTTAGTGGCTTGCGTACTAGTACCCTACCTCATCCTAGCGCAGGCTCTTGCTGTAAGGAGTCTTGACAGTAGCTACGTTGCTTACAACTGATGCTGACAAGGTGCATATATATTATTGAAAATTGACCTAACTCAATACATCACATACACTGCCTTCCTGTGTTGCAGGTTGAGACGGCAGGTATGCTATGTTCAAGTTGCAAGACATGGTTCAAGCCAGCAAACATGCTGGGTAACAACAGATTAAAGAAAAAGGGGCAGCCCGACTAAACCTCGCCTCAAGAGGCTTTAGCGTTAGTGTTAGAAGGATGCTTTACACAAGCATCAAGTATTTACTAGGTTCTTTTAATGGGGAAGCTGTTCATATTTTGTGCTTCCCTGCTCCTGGACAATGTGCGTATCACATATCTGTCAACCTGCAATGCCGTGTATGCCATCAAAGCATGCTCTTAATATCACTTCGCCATTGCCCATCCTCTGTTCTGTCGTCACCAGCGGCAAATGTGAGCGCGTCTTTGCACCGGAGGACTTTTTTTTATACCTAGCTCCTGCAGTGCTACTTTTTAGTGTGTGCTCAGAAATGCCTCGTCGGTCTGCTCCCCTGTGACTGCAAGCAAGTTTGATCACACATCCAACGCACGGCACACAGCTGACAACGTCACACATGCACGTGCTGACTCCAGGGGACTGCTATATTGTTTGCGGTGGCATTATGGAACCTCAGCCGTCTAAGGGTGGTCTTGGCATCACCTTGGCTTTGAACGATGACCCTGCTAGCTCTGCACGGTGCGTAAAAGCAAAGCCAAGAGATTTGTGTGTATTGCAAACGGCTTGGCTCTTCTGCATGATCATGCCTACGAACCTTCACCCTCTTGGCAACCATTCCTGTGCTGCATCTTGGATTGGGGGGCTGAAAAGTCAATTTGTCTTTCCTTGCCTAAGAATGTGGGTTGTATGGTTGTGGACTGTCATTTTGTTGCCTCGTGCTGCAGGGCTCCCAAAATTTAGTCAACTTGCTCTTCGTGCTTTTGCCCACGCCCACTGTGCATGCACATTCCTACAAGTTTTAATGAAAACTATGCTTCCTGTGGGTGTGCATGACAGGCGCGTGATGGACTTTTCCAGAGACCTCATAGAAGTGGCAAAAGAGGTTAAAATGCCCCGCTCCAGCGACCCGGTTCAAGTTAGAGTCGGTTTACACACAGGTGTGCATTGCAAATGTCTGAATGACACCATGCAACAGTGTAATATGTTTGGAATCTTTTTCAACAATACTTTCACTTTTGCTTAACTCTCCTCCTCCTCCTCCTCCTCCTCCTCCTCCTCCTCCTCTTTTGTCACAGGTGATGTGTCCGGCCTCATTGGGTCAAAGCTGCCAAAGTAAGGGTCAAACGCACGTGCACTTGGGTGTATGAATAAAAAAGAACACATGTGCAGCATTGCTTTGTATTTCAGCCCCATACACTTCTGCTTTAAAAAACATCCGGTCCTTGCATGAGTTGTGCGCGTTTGTATAGAGTGCATTCCTTCGCTCTTGTCTGAATTGAAATATCAACAAGGGCAACTTACTTTGCCCTCAGCCCCCCATTTGCCATTGCCCACGGTTACTTGGTAATATCAAAATTTCCTCTTTGCCGCTGCTGTGATTCGTTTGTTTTATCGCCATACCCCCAACTCAAATGTTCAGGCTATGAGCTGCACCAAAAATGGCTTTCTACACACCTGTTGTCAGTTTGTAGGTCGTCCCCGTGCAAAACCCCCCCAAAACAGGGCCAATTAGCTTTTCACCCAGTTCAAAGCCCCCTATACTTCATCTGAATGCAAGATACTTGATGTTATATCGAAGCCATTGACATTTGCTGGAAATTCGGCATTCTGGGGGCTGTGTGGGGCCCAGTGCGTACTTTGCACCCACTGGCTGCTTTCAGAGTTGCAGGGTGAAATATAGCTTACTATAAAATTGAAATGGGGCCAATAGGTGACCTGGCTAATTTATGGTGGAAATTGTTCACCCCTGACAAGCAGCAACTTCTGTCTGTGCTATTTCGGCTTGATATAAAATCCCTACTTTTACACCAGAGTTGCGGGGTGAATTATCAAGCCCTATAAATTTTAAAGGGCGCGGATTGGTGCAGTGTGTGAGCAATGGTGTCTGTATTTGACCCCTGACATTTAAACTCTTAATTGCGAGCCATCCACTAGGTCTTTCTGCCTCCTATCTTTGCAGGCAAGTTAAGAAAAAATTAAGCCATCCAACACAACTTTCAGCTCCCAAAACGGTGGAGTGGTTGGGGAGATATGCCCAATTTAGGGGTATTGGCCCTATTTGCCCGGGGAGGGGGGGGGGTGCATGGGGACGACCATTTATACGGTTTTCGCCAACCCTACTCATTACGCAATTGCACTGCTCAGCACTATCTACCTATGCCACTCACTGTCACAGTGTGCCTCATTTCTCATTTGTCTGTAGTGGCACACATCTTTCACTCATTCTTATATGTAATGCTGATAGCGGCCGTTTGCTTTTCTTCAGTCCGATTCCATATTTCAGCTTAGCTCCTACACTTGTCTGACTCTTACCATTTCTTACCAACAATCACTGCTCTCGATCCTCTTTCAATAGTCTACAATCATCCCAGATTGCCTGCCATGTACTCAGTTTGTTGCTGTCAAGGGTATAGCAAGTTTTTGCTATGCTAAGTGCAAAATTTGCTTCAGTACATTTGGACTTTCATTTATTCACCCGTCGTCCGACCTAAAGAAAAAATTTGCCCTCTTTCAGAGTTCTTTAATTGTTATAATTTTCTCTGAAACATGCTTACAGTGTTCATTAGAGTGCACAAAAGAGAATCTTTAAACCTTGTTCAGTGCTGATCCCGTTATTTATGAAGACCCGACCCTACACGATAGAGCTCCCTTGCACAACCTGAGCATCACCAACAGGACTTTTCTGACCTGTGCTTGCAGGCTCAGCATATTTGGTGACCCCATGAACACCGCAAGCAGGATGGAAAGCACAGGTGGGTGCGTAAGAGGGTGGTGCAGGTTGTCTTTGTCTACAGTGCATGAGGAAAGTATGTGTGTGTGCATAAGAGGGGGTGTAGGGTGCTCCTGCCAAGCGCACCATCAGAAGCTAGAAATGATGCACATGCTCCATCTTCACTTGTTTATTCACAACCATCTATATAATTGTATGCATATCTTGAGCCGTGGAGGTCGTGGAAGAATAGGTCAAAATATGTGTGCTTGCCCCTTCTGAGGTGCACAGGGAGCTACTTGTGGACTTGCTACAGTAAATGGTAGACAGTTCTCATCCATCTTTTCTCACAAACCTGACAGTTGCTGATGGTAAACACGAACAATGCAAGCAGAAAAGGGAACTTGAGCTGTGTATTTGCAACCTAGAGGTAGAAGATCCATTTACCTTCTCCCTTTGATGTTTTGTCCCTAACCCTTTTTTACTTTTTTATGTCCTCAATCGCCTCTCACAGCACTGTGACAGGTAGCTGCCCTGATAACCTAGTCGTCTGTGTCCAGTCCAGCTTTTAGGGGTCATGGTTTAAAATTCAAACGAGACACCTTGAATTTGCAGGTGTGGCTGGTCGCATCCACGTGTCTGAAGCCACCTACAAGCTTCTCCCCCAGGAGCAATGGGAACCAACAGGGGGTGTGGAGGTCAAAGGCAAGGTGCGCAAAGATTTTCATGGTTGCCCGGAACAGGCAATGCTCCATGACCCAATTAGATGGTCTAGAGCAAACAACAAAGGTTGGTCAGGATCGTTTCACTGCATATTAAGGGCAATTTCCCTGTTTTCAACTTCTGTCACACCCTGAATAACCCAGAAAAGGAAGAACAGAATAGAGATGAATTAGAGGATTAAAAGAATAGAGGAACACTGACAACTAACTGCCAAATTCCTGGGTGGTATGGTCCTGGCTAATTCTACAAATAACAAGCAACACTTCAGGCTATCTGCTTTGGGTTCAGCAGGTTAACTTGCTGGCTCCTTTGCCCCTTTTGTTTGTGATGCTGCACCGTCCTAACGCATGCTTTGCCTTTTTGTTTCATTTGCTGGAGTGTAGGGTCGAATGCAAACATACCTGTGGGTCCAGCCAGTTATCAAGAATTTGCTCTCCCTTGACCTCAAACGTGCTGCATCGTATGAAGAATTTGCAGCGCAAACGGTTTCCAGCCCGTTCGTGGAGCACACACGCCAGCTTTACAAGCATGCACATCAAGCTACTTCCAAGGTCACAAAGCAAGAGGGTGCACTTCCCAGATAATGTCTTCTTCTCCCCCTTATGCGTGTTTGTGAGGAAGGAGGTGTGAGTGGTCAAATGGCTAGAGTCTGTTGCTCGTAACAAAAAAAAAGACGTTTGAAGGTTGAGGATGTGGTGATCATTGCAATTTGCCAAGATGTTGCAAACGCATGATTAAAAGCGCTGTGCGCTAATAAATTGGTATCTTTGGTTGGAAATCTTTTGCTAGCCTTGCGTCAAATTGTTCGTCAAGTCAGTTGCTTTGCCAACACACACTTATTTGCTTGCGTTGATGGATGTCTACAAAGTAAGAGCTTAGAGTCAAATTAAATTTTCAGCAGGCACGCTTCATTGATTATTTCACAGCACATTGGTACGTTGAGTAATTCTTGGCTACCATAAAATATTTAAGATGCAATCTATGTGCTGGCCTCCCATGTGTTGGCCCCCCCATGTGCTGGCCCCCCAATTGGGGATTCAGATTAAACTATACCTTAAATATACAGCAAGCGTTGATTCATCTTTCTTAGCGCACTGCCGAGTTCATGATGTGACTTGCCATGCGTTTTTAGTAAGGGTTGGTGGTTGCTTTGTTCGTCGCAATATTAGCGGCGACTTTTTGAACTTCTCATGCCGATTTCTTATTGGTTATGCTGGCGCATAGAACAAATTGCATAGACCATGGTAAGGAAGTGCACCAGATCAGGTGCATATCGCCCTCATTTATAAGGTAGTTCTGTGATAAACCCAAGAGGCATGGTGGCACGCCAAGTGATTGGCAGCGACGAGTTGTGATAGTTTGTTGGTTGGTTGATTGTTGAGGGGTTTTGTTGTCTGTCCAATCAGTGGCAGCGACGAATCATTTTTGACAAGCAGTTTGTTCAGTCAAGAGTTTTGTCTTGTTCAATATGCTGGATGTGCCAGTCTTATTGACGCTGTTGTCTTGTTCCACAACCTGGTTTTGCCTGTCTTGTGATAGTCCTCTGATTTGATATTACTGATTGACAACAGATGAGCATTATAAAAGGTGCCATTAGAAGGGAGGAGGCCCTGTACCGTGTTAGGATTCTGATTATATTACATGCAATATGTAATGCAACAAGACCGAGGTCGTGAGTCCCAGCTCAGGAAAGGAGCAGCAGTGTGGCAGTTACCCAAAGAAGAGGAATAGCACGAGCAGAGAGAGAGAGAGACACACATGAGTAGTCACAATAAAAAACTTGTGGTCCGTCTTTATAAGATTTTTTTTGGGTGAGCGCACGGCAGGCATGGAGACAAAGGGTGGTTGGAGAAAGCAGGGGGGACAACCAGCCTGAGGTTGATGAGAAGAAGGGCAAAACGAATACGATAAAGTCAAGCACGGGAAAGAGAGAAGGAAGGAGAGCCTGCGTACGATGACGATGGTAAAAGCATTAAGAACCACAGCAAATTAAACTCACTCTGCTGAATGATATTTCCGTCTTGGAGGGTTTTCCTGGTCTGAGGGCACCGCCAATGCTAAGATTGAAATTACATAATTACATGGAGGGACCTTAGCCAAACTGTTCGGCTGATCGGCCTGTGACTGGTCCACACCAGGCAACAACTTTTTTACCTACAAAGTTTACTAAACTTGAAGGTTTACAAAAAAAGGCCTTCAGTCAAAAATTGCGACTACTAGCCTGCTCATAAAAAGGATTCAAGGAGGGAAAATAAAGCTCGCTATTGTTCTGGTTTAATAAAGTTCACACATCGTGGGCTCCTGTTGGGGGAAACAGAGATGCATATTTCCTGTGGAGAGAAGTCGCGTGGGGATTGGCGCAGTGGAAAAGAACATGCTGCTCATCTTGGACATCATAAGTATCGCACAGGTCACAGGTGGGGGAGTTACTTTAATTCCATGTCGCTGTCTCAAAACGTAGGGTGTGAACACGAAGTCTGAAACCAGCTGTACTGCATATGACATCACGAGGCAGGTTGAGAAACATGTATTTGGGAAGGACTCCTACATCGGATGTAAGACGAATGAGTGACCAGAGCCCTTTTTGTAGGAGCACACCATCATTGGTGATAAGTAAAGTGTTTGCTGTTGTGTTCTCTCGGATGCGTTTCAGTATGATGTTTCCAGTACCCCAAGTGTCTCTCCTGAGGTCTATGACAAAACGGCTGAGATCAATGGGTTCACAGTTTTGCAGCTTTTGCTTGTAGATATACGATTCTTGTGTCAGACCATCCATGGCAGAATGAACATGGGATGATCAGCAATTATTAGATCGTGTACATACCTGCATGACAACATGTAAGATCTTTTAGTCAGAGATCTGTACAGCCGCATTGCCGCGCGAAACCAATTGAACTGTAGGGGTGCCAATCCACACCCGTGCATGACACACCATGAAGCCGTGGTGTCTCTGACCCCCAATATCCTTTTCAACATTGCCAACAGCCATTTCTGTAGGGGACTGTCCATCTCTTTGCCTCGTTGTAAATAAGGAGTGTTCCAAATCTGACTCGCATACCTACCATAAGCTCAGATGTTGAACACAGGCACATTTGAACCAGATGAATTGAAATGAACCACCTCAGACTTCGCAGTATTAATCGTAAGATGCTTACTCCCAGTGCAAACTGTTAAGCATTGCCGTGGTCTGCATCATTAACCATCAGAGTCAAATCATCAGCATACAAAGTCAAATCATCAACATGTGCGTCACAGAGGAATCAGTTGTGCCTGTGACAGCGCCTTGAACACCTTCTGAATCTCGTCAACGTCATTAATATACAGAGAGAAAAGCAAAGGGGACAAAGGGCAGCCCTGCTTCACACCTGTGTTAGGGCACACTCGAGCAGTTTTCCCTCCATCCTTCAAAATGTATTAATCAGTGTCATATCTTGAATAATGGACAAAAAAGAAGCGGCTGCTAATGCTAATATTAGAAAAGAATGAGAATGAGAATTTCTACGCAGGCAGTGAAAAAACACTCCCCACATTTAATAAGGAAAAGGAGCCACTTTGGTACCGGGTACCGTAAAACTTCTCCAAGAAAAGAATAAGAATAAGATCAATGAGGATCAGGAGGGTTGCAGGCTTGACCTAAGGCCGTCATCTGATAAGAGTTGATAAAAGTGCTGGGAAGGGCACCGCTAGTATGGACAAGTTTGGCAGCGTCATTGACAGAATGAACATGAAGCTTGGAAGTAAGTTTCTTAACTCTTTAAAAATCAAGGCCCAGCTCCTTGAAAGGCTCCAGCGGGTCCACCCCCCCTCCCCCCTACAATGATCACCCTCATTGACTGCATTACAAAACCGCTTATGAGCCTAGGCATTATTGGTTTTCGCAATCTCACGTCAGCAAACGAGGGCCACGTCATCTCTGGGAAATAACTTAAAGATAAGTAATCCCGAGTTTTCAAAAAGCACATTGTAGCACTTAACAGGCTTGCAGCCATTGCCAACATGCCAGAAACTGAAGAGCTAAGCACTGCCTCCATTACACAACTCCTTCAAGACAGAAATACAAGTCAAAACACCCCGCTTGTCCATTGTAAAATAAGAAATCCCTCCTTCACAGGCCTCCTGGACACTCATGCCAATACATTGGCTCATTATGATAACGTGCCCCCTGATTTTGCAGGGACTCAGCCTCAACAGAGTGTGCTCACCCATGCAACACCTGCACCACAACCATTCTCAGCAACACAATAAAGGCATTTTATTACCAATAACATCATTAGACGGCCACCTCCCACACGCACAGATCTACCGGCAGATACTAGGCGATTTACTCAGGCTTCTGTGTTTGAATCTTGCTCAGAACCACACATGTCCTCTTCTCCCGCTGCAATAGCAGCCCATGCCCATCAGAACTCCAAAAATATACCACTCAAAACGCACCAACACCTTCATCAATACAAACATTCTCTCCAGACGCCAATGCTCGGCCCAGGAAACGCACAACATACAACAACATACCCCACACGGGGCCTTCCCAGACACAACACCATCCCACCACAACAATGATAGCTGCCCCTCCATCACAGACCCCACACTCACAACGCTACTCACAAAGAAGCTCCCGCACCAAACTACAGCCATCGAATGCCTGAATGAACTCACACCTACTACCCAGCTTGCCGCTCCCCCACAAAACCAGCCAGCACAACATACAACAACATACCCCACACGGGGCCCTCCCAGACACAACACCATCCCACCACAACGATGATAACTGCCCCTCCATCACAAATCCCAAGCTCATTACGCTTCTCACAAATTAGCTTTGGCCCCACACTACAGCCACCGATTGCCTGAATGAGCTCACACCTACTACCCAGCTTGCGGCTCCCCCAAAATACCAGCCAGCTAAACATGCATGGCAGACACATCCTGCTCCCCAACATACCACTAAAAAGAGGAGACGCAGCCAGATAGTAAGCCAGCAACATCTTCTCAACACGCAAAACTTATCTCCTTTGTAGGGATAAGAACAACCAACCAATAGCCAACCCAACAAACACAAAACTCGCTCACATACCGCTTGCCACAATCACCCCGCAACATAGACGTTTACACAGACAACTACCTCCTCCATCTCAAAAGACAATATTAACAACCCCTTCACACAGCAGATGAGTAACATAAACCCAACCTACCGCATCCACAATAACCCAACCTTCGGGAATATGGACTACATAAAACCATATGCACAGCACAGAAACCAAAAAAAAGAAGATGCGAGCTCCTTGATGTAACCCAATGCCTACCTAGCCTGAGTCTGACCTTCTTATGCATTACCCACACCCAACAAGAACTCTGGACGTACAAGAAAGACAAGGCCTTCTCTATGACACCCACTGAGGCCATAAGCATGCTTTATCATGATGATCTGGACGTCCACCACAAAAATGATTGGAACTTTTACACTTGCAACAAAAGGGGTAGAGACGCTGGATCCCCAGAAAGACGACGGAAGCAATATCACACACACTACGCTCCTATGTTTTAGGAAGATGGGCCCTACCCCTATTCAAAGCTTTTAGATTGGTGCCCAAAACCACCCAAGCAGCTGCTCGCACTAATACTGCATGTGCATCCTTTAATTTAAAGGATGCACATGCAGTGTGCTTCTACAATTTAGGACTTGAATCACTGGATCTGCTCCCTCCCTTTAAAGACATGTACATATGCGACGCCTGTAATCGTATCGTACTTACCATTGGCAGTGCCAACTTCATACCAATTGCTACAATGTCAAGAAGCGAGAGGCTATTGACACCAATGACACATGGGCCTGCCCAGTCTGTGTTAACCTAAGCAAATTATAATGAAAAGAAAGAACGAACCTTTAGATCCCTCAAAAGAGCTGGTGAAAATCTTGTGGAACCCAACATGGGAGCCAGAAAAATTGTAAAATACTTGTGAAAGCTTTAGACGCAGCCTTCAAAAATACGAAGAGCATATCATGACACCAAATCTAGTGCAACCTGCTTCAAACATACACTTAATGATCTTCAAAAGCATGGGCTTTCTGCCAACCAAGAAAGAAACCCCTACCAGCCCTATGACATCAAACTTTGGAACAAAGTCAATTTTAACATCCAGCCCACCAACCCTCAAGCAGACATTGTAGCACTGGGCGCTGCGAGTACTGGATCACTGACGTTGACCTCATTAAAGAATTAAGGAAACGACACCGAATTTCCCTCAGACGACCCTTTGCTCCCAGAAGTGTACACTGCCACAGTACCCTGCATCTGCAACGTAGAAGGAATTTGCAAATGCATGCTCATCCCTGAGCGCTTCAGCATTCTCTTTAAAATGGCAAAATACAGCGACTCACATGACAACATTCACCCGCCCCCAAGCCAAAAGATCAAACACTCATTCTCACGGATGCTTCCCCCCACATTCCACCAAAACAGAAACATTATAATCACTAGTCACTAAAGAGAAAATGGCATCTCCCCTTGACCATGACCCCACACTCCCTCAATAATACTGGAGTGAACACCCAAGAGATGAGTAAGGCCTTCGGGGTAAACTGCAACGGCTTCTCCTCCAAGTGTACTGGTTTCTCTACTTGCCATCCCATTTACCATGAAAACATAATGTATCTAGCAACAAGGCTTGCAATTTACTCTGCTGCCCTTAGCACAGAGGCAATGGCTACCTTCATGTTTCTCCCCTCATGGAATAAAAGGATGACACAGGTCCCTGCGCATTGCTCTACTGCAGATCCCCGTACCCATGTACATTCTTGGGCTCAATACCATTAAACCAACTGCAATATGCAGAAGTAGCTACCCTTCCGGAACAGAACACAGACGCCTCTTCCCAAACACACTTGGGATATGCAATATATCATTGCTATATGGAATACTGAAGGCAGAAACTGCCTCAATGCTTGCAACAGAAACTGGCTAAAAGATCTTGCCAAAGAAATTCCTGAGGCAAAGTGGGAAATCATTTGCACCCATAACTATCCCTACCCCTCTGCAATTATTAGCACTGAAGAGACTCCTGGCCTTAATGAAAGAAGGAAACTACCCAACGACCTCCTTTGTCAAATCCCACAAGACTCCCAAGATAAAAATAGTACCCTGGACCCATTTCAGAGCTCTAACACAATGAATCAAAACAGCTTCAGCCCAAACCTGATCCATAAAGTGCAAGATTGACGGGACTGGACCTACACTGATGGCAGTTTTAAAAACACAAAGAAGGGCTAGGCACAGGATTAGGTGTATACCACCCTTGCATAAACGTATCCCATTACGTGAAACCAAGAGGTGTAGGTATAGCCAATACCATTTCATGTGCAGAGATTGCAGCTAAAGCAGCCGCAATCATTCACGGCTACTCCCATATAGCCACAGATATCCCAATTTTGATGCACCGAATAAAAAAGCAGCTCCCAAGCCCAAACTTCCACTGCCACCACGTCCAGGGAGATGTCCTCCAATCCATTGCCAAAGCAATCCACCAGCTACAATTGCCCATTCATTTCTAAGAAGTCAAGTCTCACACAGGCATTATAGGCAATAAAAATGCTGAGGCTCTTGCTAGAACGACAACCTAACTCGCCCCCTCTGCCTTCAGCTAGACAGTGCCCTGCATAACTATTCCGAGTGGCAACGGACGCATATAAGGTAAGTTACAAAATGATCGTTGATTTGTACCTTTGCACGCAGCAAACGGCTGGATATGCAAAACCTCCAGATTCCTGGGGCAGTTGTAACAAGAAGGTAGGCCAAAGCGGCTCTTTCCACCTCGCTTTTAGACCAAAACAGATTTACTTCCAGCCGCCTTGATCATGCCAAGCCTACAACCCTCCGTATCCTCATCTTTCTTCTTTGTTTGTTCTATGGCGTATTAGGGCTTCTGCCCTCAATTTCTTGCCATGAAAGTAACGGCGTTGTTGACATTTATGATCTGCTGCTTCAAAGTAATGTTGAGCCCGCCATTGGGATCGAGGCTACTTGCCTCACAGCCAGCGAGCTTGGTGAGGCTGATGAGTTGGCCAAACTCCTGTGATTAAGTTGCTTATTAACATCAGCAATTCTTTTCTTATCTTCTCTCGCCGGGAAATTACCCTGCTTACAAAACTTGGCTCAATTTTGTTTGCATCGTGAGATGGCGCTGGATACAATTCTATTCATAATTGCTAGGAAACTAGGTTCTTCCTATCCTATGCAATTGAACACCGGTGTTCAAATGAGGCAACCGGGTCCTGAGCCCGTGCCCGAAGCTATCAGTTGGTGATCTGAGGAAAAGGAGAGGTTCTGCTACACCCCAACTGCCCAGACAAGAAGGAGGACTCAGCAGTTTTGTACCCAAGTATCGACAGTGGTCGTTTTCGCCGTGATCTATCTATCTACGCAGCCTCATAAAACAGCATGATTGAAATCAAAGATCTGGTAAGCAACTTCTTCTTTATTTCACCGTCACTATGGCGAGTTGCAATTTCATTGTCGCGCCAAAACTTTTTTTTTTGGCCCAAAACCGGCAAAACCGGAAAAAAACCGGCAAAACCGAGCCAAAACCGGATAAAACATTAAAAAACCAAAAAAAACCTAAGGCTCCTTGTCGGGATGGACTAGGGGCGTGCAGCTGAATGCAGCCGTGCCTCCTCCTCCTCCCGCAAGCGCGCCAGGTCACCTTCCCCTCCCGCCATACCATCATCCTGCACCAGCACAGACCCTGACGAAGAGGAGGAGGAGGAGGAGGAGGAGGAGGAGGAGGAGGAGGAGGAGGTGATCACTCATGAGTGATGAGCTGCTGCCCGAGGAGCAAGAGGAGGTGACAGCCAAGGCCACAGCAGCCATGGCCGCTGGCGCTGCCCTGAGCCTGCTGTTTGCCAACGCTGTGCAAGCAAATGGGGTCCACATCTATGAGTGAGCTGCGTGTGCCCTCTTTGCCTGTAGGCTCACGGACTTCTTGATGGTGCAGGAAGGCTCCCACAATCCTCTCCACTGTCCGCTGCAGGGATGACCTCCTAACTCTGTGGCAATGTTGCTGCACCTTTCACTACAAACAAGAATACAATGCGCTCCCTAAGATGCTTGGAGTAGGGACGGTGCAGGCACCAGGAGGTCATCCATGCTCCTTCTCCTCCCCCACTCTTTGTTTGACTTATTTGACTAATTATAGGTTTTCCTGGTATTCCGTTTTTTGAAGAAAAATTTTCCGGTTTGGGGGTCGCGACATTGAAATTGCAACTCGCCATAAAGATGGAGCGATAGATCGGGAACTTGTCGTTGAAAAGAATTGACCAACTTCAAACGAGGCCCAGCCGGAGCTCATTAAGAAAAGGGATGGCAAGGATGGCATTCAAAGGACCTTTAAGTGCGTGCTGGGCTAAAATAGTGTGAACAAATTTTGTAAAATAACTTAAAGGACAATGCAATCTCCATTCGCTACAAATACATCACCATCTCCTCTGTTCTGCAGTGCACCTTCCTGCCTGCAGCATGCGCCTCAGGGATATCCATTGGCCCAGAGAAGGACTGCAGAAAGGACTGCACAGTTTCAAACCCGCTCTGAGCCACAAACGAGAAGAACACTTCTTAGCATTGCGCCTGTCGTATCTCTTTCTTTTGGAGACCTGCTGAAGAATGAGATTCAATTGTGGAAACAGGTAGCTGTTTCTCCTGAGAAAGGCTTTCATGCTTTTCATGAGTACACGTACACACCCACATATTTTCTATAGCACGTGTGCGCACACACACACACACACACACACACACACGCACATACACACACACACACATGCATACACACATACATACATACACACGCACGCACACACACACACACACACACACACACGCACACACACACACACACACACACACACACTCACACACACACACACACACACAC
>Ga0307947_1001527_pt1 | contig 18329 bp, 25 predicted proteins | sample OrgLakmetagen232_FD_201840 | JGI IMG/M metagenome (GOLD analysis project Ga0307947, IMG submission 201840) | Saline water microbial communities from Organic Lake, Antarctica - #232 | ecosystem: Environmental > Aquatic > Non-marine Saline and Alkaline > Saline | place: Antarctica: Organic Lake...
TTTGAAATCTTTAATGCAGCTATACACAGAGTGAAAGAGTGTGGAATTGAAAAAAGGATTTATGACAGGCCTCATGCGATGGATGTTGTGGCTTTTCAAGACATATGCGTTGTCAGCTGGCATGTATGCCTGTCAGATTTGGTCTACGCAATTTCTGAAGCATGACAACGTTTTCAGCAATCCTTTGCAGGTCGCACACATGGCGTTTAAAAAGAGAATTTTGGGAATTAAATCTACTTCTGCAAACTGGTGTGTGCTTTATAAATGCACGCAGGAACCCTTGCAATTTTACTGGTTCGGGTCAGCTGTCAAATTTTGGAACAGGATGGTTGATTCAAAAAGCAATACTTTACGCGATGTGATGAAAGCAGATATATCCCTTGGGAATTCTGGTGCTTCTAATTGTTGGACTGCTTTTGGTGATTTGCAAAAAGGCACTGTATACAGGAGTGAATTATTACATTGCAGGAAGCTGAATATTTCTAATTTGCGCATAGGCTTGAGATTCTGGCATCAGGCAGTTTGGAGAGAGGCACATGGTCAAGATCCTTGCTCTTGTTTAAAAAAGTCTGTGCTTATCACAACTGGTTTGCTTTGCCTGAGAGACGGTTTCTGATGCACGTGCACCATTTGTCTTGCCGGAGTATTTGAAAATGGTTCTGAGCAAAAGCATCACGAGGAACGTAGCTCGGTTCAGGATTCGAGGACATGGGTTGAAGTGTGAAACTGGTTTATACGGCAGGAGTCCGGACAGGAATGCACGTGTTTGCAATTTGTGTGAAGACGGGGATATTTAAGATGAGAAACACGTTATTTTTTCATTTATGGGCACCGAACATTTACGGCACCAGTTCAACCATTTATTTGATGACATTTCTGGGTAGGCTAGGTTGAGCAGCCATGCCAGGCTGGGGGCCTATGTAATCCAAACTAAACAATAAGAAGGGAACAAGGGCAGGTTGGAAGAAATAAAAGAAAGTAGGGGGGGCAACCAGGTTGATGAGAAGAAGGGCAAAACGTATACGAGAAGGTCAAGCACGGGAAAGAAAGAAGGAAGGAAAGCCTGCGTACTTTGGTGCCTGCTTCCTAAAAACAAGGTTAAGGAAAACAGGGCTAGTAAGGAGTAAAAAGGCAACGGATCGAAGAGGGCACATCTAGCTACACAACCACGAGGCACTTAACAGGCTGATGAGGGGAAATTGCCACTGATCTAAAGCATGGCAATTTTGCATCTACTTCTAGAACGCCGCCTTTGTTGGGTGGTGCAGCTGAGGAAACACTTTTCCTTCCTGTTTACACCTTTTTTTGAGGACTTTTCAGCAGCCCAACCCTTTTTGCTGCAACAGGTCAACAACCAACTTGTTCATGATTTCCTTTCTCAGCAGAACAATAGACTTTTTCTTTTTCTTTCTGAGCTTATGGAATTATTTGTGGCTGGCCGAGACCAGTCAGCAGCCGATCAGCCAAACAACCTGGCTGAAGGTCACCCCCCATTGTAACCATTGTAACCATTCATTGTGTGGTGCACCGCAGGCCGCTGGGCAAAAAATAGCAACCTTTTTAAATCCTTGCCGGAAGCATTTATTTCCTAATAAATCTTCTCTTCCAAGAAGCCTCCGTTACTCGCCACACTATCCTCTTGGGAGTAAGGTCTAATGTCTGCTTTCATCTACAACACACACACTCAGTGGCGGGCTCTTTTACAGTGTGGGTCACGATTCTCTGAGCCAGGAAGGCTGCACAGCTCTTTCTTGAAGGCTATTACGACGAATCATGGTACCAGCTTAAGCATGGATTGCAAGTATGAGCCATATATCCCCCATCAAGGGAGGTGTGTTTAACGTCTCCACCCTCTCCACGCGAGAAGGAATCGACGGCTCAAGCAACGCCCAAGAGGAGATGGTTATCAGACAAGTCTGAGAAAAGAGCGAGTTTGTTACAAGAGGACCATCTAAACTGGCCAAACAACCAAATAACCATAAAACCGTTGCTCACGTTATAAATCCAGAGGAAATCACACGATTCGTCCATGCCACTGATTTAGCATGACAAGGCAAAGAGGTCTTCACTCCCTGCTGTTCTTTGTTCGCTACAGTAGAAAATAAATGTACAGTACGTGCGTTGTTCATCCAATTTTTCATGTCACACGCCCAAGGCTTTCGTGCCGTTGATGACAAAGAAGTCAAAAGTCCCACGCCGGCAACTCAGGGAAAGCCTTGAGGGCAAGGGAAGGCAATGATTGTGAGAGAGTCAAGTTCAGCTCCTAGGAGCGAGAATTTTATGAGTCAACTATGTCAATCTGGAGAGAAGCCCCCCATGCCATCCTCATCTTCATCCTCGTCCTCGTCCTCTGAGCTGGGTCCCTGGCCAGGTGCCCACACGTCCTTGCGCTGCACGTTGTAGCGATTGCGCAGCTCCCTGCAGGCACACAAACATACATAGAATCGGCCAGAACCATAAATATATATATACAGGTATATGGTAATAAATAATGTATATACAATAATAAATAATGCACAATAATATACCGGTATAAATATATATATACAGTGTAAGGTAATGTTAGCAGGGACATGTCCAAATATACGGTGCAATGGTGCAATACAATGCATGCTTACAATTATGGCTAACCCTGTAAATACAGCGCAAGGCACAAAGAGTGCAAACATCTGGCTGCAGGTACCCACATGTGTGTGTGTGTGTATATGTGTGTGCGTGTGTGTGTGTGTGAGGTACCCACGCGTCCTTGCACTGCAGGTTGCCGCGCATGCGCAGCTCCAAACAAACACGCAGTATCAAAAAAGCGTACAAATGCTATATACCTTACATCCACACATCCTGCCATCTACACACCCTGTCATCCACACATCCTGCATCTACACATCCTACCACCCACACATCCTACCATCCACACATCCTACCGTCCACACATCCTTCCACACATTCTGCATCCACACAGCTTGTATCCACGAATCCTGCATCCACACATCCTGCCATCCACACATCCCGCCATCCACACATCCTGCCATCCAAATATCCTGCCATCCACACATCCTGTCGTCCAAATACCCTGCCATCCACACATCCTGTCGTCCAAATACCCTGCCAAGGCACTGCAGCTATTCCGAATGTAGCATCAGACGTGCAAACCGAATACACGTTCTGCATCCACACAGCTTGTATCCACGAACCCTGCATCCACACATCCTGCCATCTACACATCCCGCCATCCACACATCCTGCCATCCAAACACCCTGCCATCTACACATCCTGCCATCCAAATACTCTGCCATCCACACATCCTGTCGTCCAAATACCCTGCCATCCACACATCCTGTCGTCCAAATACCCTGCCATCCACACATCCTGCCATCCACACATCCTGTCGTCCAAATACCCTGCCAAGGCACTGCAGCTATATTCCAAATGTAGCATCAGACGTGCAAACCGAAAAAACGTGCCACAAACGGATATGTGGTGCCACAAACGAATATCTATGCTACAAATGAGGAGGTAAGCCTCAGACACAAGTTCTCACTCATCTTCCACCACTCTGATCAGAGTACCACATAAGCGCAACACATGTGTGCCAGGAGTGAAGGTCATCATTCAGGGCTTCGTACAAGGGCCAGAAGTGAAGGTCATCATGCAAGCGTAACATACAAGGGCCAGAAGCGAAGGTCATCATACAAGCGCATCGTATAAGGGCCAGGAGTGAAGGTCATCATGCAAGCGCATTATTCAAGGCCAGAAGTGAAGGTCATCACACAAGCGCAACATACAAGGGCCAGAAGTGAAGGTCTTCATACAAGCGCAACATACAAGGGCCAGAGGTGAAGGTCATCACACAAGCGCATCGTATAAGGGCCAGAATTGAAGGTCATCATGCAAGCGCAACATACAAGTGCAAGGAGTGAAAGTCATCATACAAGTGCAACATACAAGGGCCAGAAGTGAAGGTCAACACACAAGGGCATCGTATGAGGGCCAAAATTGAAGGTCATCATGCAAGCGCAACATTCAAGTGCAAGGAGTGAAAGTCATCATACAAGGGCATCATATAAGGGCCAGGAGTGAAGGCCATCACACAAGCGCATTATACAAGGGTAGAAGTGAAGGTCATCGTTACAAGCGCAACATACAAGGGCAAGAAGTAAAGGCCATCATTTAAGTGCATTATACAAGGGCAACCACACAAGCGCAAGGCCCGCACGAAAAGTCATTAACCGCCAGGGGAATGTTTCATACGTAGGGTTGGCCAAAACCATACATGTTATAAATGTAGGTATTAAATAAATATAGGTATATACAGTATTTTTAGCAGGGAAATCACCATGCATACGGTCATATACGGTGCAGATATACGGCTCTGGCCAACCCTATTCATACCGTCATTTGGGACGTTCAATATGGTGAAATACACGTTAGATACGATACGCCGTATTATACAAATATGCCGCATAAAACATATGAAACATCCCTGCTGGTAATGGAAAAAAAGGGGAAGCTTTGTAGGCATATCAAACATCGCCAGAGGAAGATTCCCTCATTAATTTCTCTGTTGTTAGATATCATGTTTATGGGAGCGTTTAAGCGGCTAACCATTTCTCTTTTGTTGGATATCACGTTTATGGGAGCGTTTCAGCGGCTAACCATTTTCCATTTCGTGATGTGTGTGGAGCGGCATCTGATGCCGATATATTCCCCCCTATTTCAGTCTCTTAAAAGCTTGCCTCTCACAAAGCAAAAAGGGCACGGTTTATCTCATAACATCGAATTTGTATAAAGGAGTTGCTTCTCTTACTATCTGGACCTCCCTAAAACACCTGGAGGTGCTACACTGTTTGCATTGTCACCTCATTCTTGTTATATCCCGTTCCTCTCTCACTGCATGCACTTCCCACACACATTTCTTTATGATTAAGCCACGGATTCCTTACTTGTATTCTTGTCCTTCATATCCCGTTCCTTTCTCACACTTTGGTAGTTCCCACGCCCATTTCTCTTGTTCCCTTCCACTTACACGGATGCTTGGAAGAGGGTAGTGTAAACCTTAATCAGCAGCCGATCAGCCAAACAACCTGGCTGAGGGTCACCCCCCATTGTAACCATTGTAACCATTGTAAACCTTAATCAGGGTAAAACAGAGAAGTGAAAGCGCCACAGCACCACCATTGTAACCATTGTAACCCTTGTAAACCTTGTATTGTAAACCTTCATTAAAATCAGGGTAAAACAGAGAAGTGAAAGCGCCACAGCACCACCACACTCACTTGCAAGGCACGTAGTACCCCCCCATTGTAACCATTGTAAACCTTGATCAGGGTAAAACAAAGAAGCAGAGAAGTAACCATTGTAAACCTTGATCAGGGTAAAACAGAGAAGTGAAAGCGCCACAGCACCACCATTGTAACCATTGTAAACCTTAATCAGGGTAAAACAGAGAAGCTTGTAATCATTGTAAACCTTATTCAGGGTAAAACAGAGAAACTTGTAATCATTGTAAACCTTAATCAGGGTAAAACAGAGACGCTTGTAATCACACACACACACACACAATTGTAAACCTTAATCCGGGTAAATAGAGAAGCAGAGAAGTGAAAGCAACACAGCACCACCACACTCACTTGCACCACAGCACCACCACAGCGCCACCACATCGCCACAGCACCACCACACTCACTTGCAAGGCACATAGTCCCCCCCCATTGTAACCATTGTAAACCTTGTAAGCCTTGTATTGAAAACTTTGATTAAAATCAGGGTAAAACAGAGAAGTGAAAGCGCCACAGCACCACTACACTCACTTGCAAGGCACATAGTCCCCACGCGCGTCTCTCCCCAGAAACAGCATGTACTCAAACGGGTGCTTGAAGCCCTCATCTCCAAATCGCTCAAGCCAACTCATGGGCTCCCCCAACTGAGGAGGACCACTGCTGCGGTAGAGTGGTGTGTGTGGTGTGTAGAGTATACAGGGTGCTTTGAAGCACTGTGGTGTGTGTGGTGTGTAGAGTATACAAGGTGCTTCGAAACACTGTGGTGTGTGTGGTGTGTCGAGTATACAGGGTGCTTTGAAACACTGGTGTGTGTGGTGTGTAGAGTATACAGGGTGCTTTGAAACACTGTGGTGTGTGTGTGGTGTGTCGAGTATACAGGGTGCTTTGAAGCACTGTGGTGTGTGTGGTGTGTAGAGTATACAGGGTGCTTTGAAACACTGTGGTGTGTGTGGTGAGGAGGTGTGTGGTGAGTGTTGTCTTAAATGGTGGTTGTGTGGCACATGCATGCTTGTATAAGTGTGACATGTGTGTGTATGTGTTGTGTGTGTGTGTAAACTGTACACAAAGTGCATAATGTGCGTAGGCATGTACGTGTGCACGTTTGTACGTAAGTGTGCGTGTTAGCACGTTTGTACGTACGTGTGCGTGCTAGCACGTTTGTGCGTACGTGTGCGTGTTAGCACGTTTGTACGTACGTGTGCGTGTTAGCACGTGTGTACGTACGTGTGCGTTTTAGCACGTTTGTACGTACGTGTGCGTGTTAGCACGTTTGTACGTAAGTGTGTGTGTTAGCACGTTTGTACGTACGTGTGCGTGTTAGCACGTTTGTACGTACGTGTGTGTGTTAGCACGTTTGTACGTACGTGTGCGTGTTAGCACGTTTGTACGTAAGTGTGCGTGTTAGCACGTTTGTACGTAAGTGTGCGTGTTGGGTCACACACCTTGCTTGCTTGGTAAGGCTCGTGGTGTAAGGTTTTAATAAATCATGTACAAGGCTCTTGAGCTATGTGGATCACTTTTAATAAATCATTTTTATTGGATCACTTTTAATAAATCATGTACAAGTTTTTGAGCTATGTGGTACACTTTTAATAAATCACGTTTAATAAATCATTTTAATAAATCACTTTTAATAAATCATGTACAAGCTTCTTGAGCTATGTAGTACACTTTTAATAAATCACTTTTAATAAATCACTTTTAGTAAATCATGTACAAGGTTCTTGAGCTATGTGGTACACTTGCTGCATTGTGAAGGAAAAAACCAAAAAGGGGACATGGTGCCTTGTTGGAAATCCAAATTGAAGAAGTCGTGGATAATGCACGCAAACAAGCATGCCCACACATAGACCCGTCCATCCACATACACCCCAACCCCCACACCCACAACCTCACGCATATCCATGCGCACACACAAACATGTATGTACGTACATGTATATATCAGGGTTGTTCGGTTCGGGGTTCGGTCAAAGGTTTCGGGTTCGCAAACTTTCACGCACTCAAAAAATGGTAATCGCGAGCTAACAAAGGTTCATTGAACATTAAGCTTTAAGCCCCTTTTTTGCACAATAATATTACAATATACATATTTGAGACATGTTTCTTTTAGCATGTGTTGGACGAGGATGACCACAATTTTTTTTTGCAAAGTCCTCCTTTCTCAACATTGCACATCGACCTGCTCAAACAGTTTGAGACTAAATAGACCTTCCACAAACTCTATCAAACCCTTGCTCCCTAAATCAAACTGAACAACCTGGTATAAACATACTCACGTGCATGGCTACAAAAAGTCCAAACACCACAATTACTCACACATACCCGCTGGAAGGCGGTGCTGCTGATAACGGTGCATCTGTTGGTGGGGCAGGGGTTTGTACCGCTTGCTGGGGTTGGCCAGGTCCTGCCATGCCCTCAGGCCCTCCCAGCTCAGGGGCCCACAGCACCTCCTCAGCTACATTGTAGTGTGTGTGTGTGTGCGTGCGTGTGCGTGTGTGTGTGTGTATGTGTGTGCGCCCTCACAGCTCAGGGGCCCACAGTACCTCCTCAGCTATATTGCAGTGTGTGTATGCGTGCGTGTGTGTGTGTGTATGTGTGTGTGTGTGTGCGCGCCCTCCAGCTCAGGGGCCCACAGTACCTCCTCAGCTATATTGCAGTGTGTGTATGTGTGCGTGTGTGTGTGTGTGTGCGTGTGTGTGTGTGTGTATGTGTGTGCGCCCTCACAGCTCAGGGGCCCACAGTACCTCCTCAGCTATATTGCAGTGTGTGTGTATGTGTGCGTGTGTGTGTGTGTGTGCGTGTGAGAGTGTGTGTATGTGTGCAGGGTTGGCCATAATGATACATGTAACACTTTCTAAACAAAAAAACATGCATGATTCTTGGCAAGGTGCTTTCCGTGCATACACAGTGTATAACTAGGGTTGGCCAAAACCGTATATATACACCGTATATGACCGTATATGTGGTGATTTCCCTGCCAAAAATACCGCACATACACCGTATATATACACATGGTTCTGGCCAACCCTGTATATAATACATTTGATCTGGGACGATCAGACAAAGGCAGCGCATCAGTCATCATTGTGTACTCTGTACTCAGCACTCTGTATTTTGCATTCTCTGCATTCTGTTCTCTGTACTCAGGATTCTGTACTCTGTACTCAGCATTCTGTACTCTGTACTCAGCATTCTGTACTCAGCATTCTGCTCTCAGCACGTGGCTCTTTCAACCACACCAGCACGCCCAGGTACGTACGTATGCCACAGACGGCAGTGCAAAATCACACAGCCATTTAAACAGACAGCCTCAATTGAAATCATCCACACAACCACCACAACCAAAACCTACAGACACCTCCACCGCAGGCCTTTCAGTACAGTTAACAGCCAGTTCCTCCCAACCCCACCACAACCACCACGTCCAAAACCTACAGACACCTCCACCGCAGGCCTTTCAGTACAGTTAACAGCCAGTTCCTCCCAACCCCACCAAAATAAACAAGTCCAAAACCTACATATACATCCACCACAGGTCTTTCAGTACACAACAGTTAACTCCTCCCAACCCCACAAAACACACCATGCCCACAACCCACCGACGCCACGCTCAAAACCCTTCAACACACTATCCACAAACCCACAACCCACACCATCCACACACCCACAACCCACACTATCCACACACCCACGACCCACACTATCCACACACCCACAACCCACACTATCCACACACCCACAACCCACACCATCCACACACCCACAACCCACACCATCCACACAACCACAACCCACACCATCCACACACACACACACACACACATACACACACACCAGCGTACGCCACAGGCGGCAGCGCAAAATCAAAGGACCAGTCTCGCACGTCCACTAAGATTTGGTAGAAGGGTTGCTTTGGTCCTTTGGAGAGGGCAGACACTCCGGCGGCCTCAGCCCACTCATCCGCCTCACAGCACTGAGCGTCCCAGCCGACTACAACACCCCTGCGCACGGTTGTGCGTGTGAGAGTGTGTGTGGGTTAATCAGTTCATCCGCCTCACAGCACTGAGCGTCCCAGCCGACCACAACACCCCCACGCACGGTTGTGCGTGTGTGTGTGAGTGTGTGTGTGTGTGTTAATCAGTTCATCTGCCTCACAGCACTGAGCGTCCCAGCCGACCACAACACCCCTGCGCATGGTTGTGCGTGTGAGTGCGTGTGTGTTAATCAATTCATCCGCCTCACAGCACTGAGCGTCCCAGCCGACTACAACACCCCTGCGCACGGTTGTGTGTGTGAGTGTGTGTGTGAAACAAACACACACTCTCTCATACACACACACTCACACACATAAACATACACATACAGACACGCACATACAGACACGCACACTCACACACATACAGACACGCACATACAGACACGCACACTCTCTCTCTCTCTCTCTCTCTCTCTCTCTCTCTCTCTCTCTCTCTCTCTCTCTCACACACACACACACACACACACACGCACGCGCATGCGCACGCACACACACACGCACGCACACGCACACACGCACACGCGCACACACGCACGCGCACACATACACACACACACTCAAACACACACACACACATAATTACGCACACCTGTAGCCGTGCTGCCTGTGCTTCACACGCTGGCCAAGCCTGAACAGCATTTCTGAGCGGGGCTTGAATTCAGACGCCAGCGATTCTGCATGCACGCATGCCAAGACACATAACTTGCTGCTATTTGCTGACACACACACATACTTTCACAAACAAACAAACAACGCACAACACACACAGACACACACACACATACACAAACAAACAAACAACACACACACACACACAGTAGAGTGGCTACTGTAGACAAGGCCATATAATAAGGCCCTGTTGAGTTTATGTGTGTGTGTATATATATCTATACATGGTGTGTATATATATCTACGCGTGTGTGTGTATATATATCTATATGTGTGTGTACATGTTTGTGTGTGTATGCGAGTGCGCGTGCAATTTGTGTGTGCGTGTGCGTGAATGTATGTGTAAGTGTGTGCCAGTAAGTGATTGTGCGTGTGCATGTGCGTGGTGCTAGACTAGAGTATTTTCCTGTATGTATTGCATGTTGATCCATTTCAGCATTAATCTCAGACCCTGATATTTGTTCTCTAAGAAACAGGGCCATGACGCGTGTGTGAGTGGCAAGCCTCCAGTATTACCCTCTCCTTGTTGCTCACACATGCACACACGTATTCACACACACACATTCACGCATATACACGCATACATACACGTATATACACGCATGTATACACGGAAACGCACACACACAATACACGCACACACGCACCTGCTTTCTTGGCCCGTGTCTCCAGCTCTGCTAGCAAATCACGGATGCGTGCAGCATCGGAGTACCTGCACTTTTTGAGTGTGGTGTGAGTGAGAATGTGAACAAGTCGGCGTGTGTGTTTTGATGAGGTGTGTGTTTGCGTATGTGTGTGAGTGTGTGTGTGTGCGCGCGTGTGTACAGATACGGAACACATGTCCTACAGCATCTCTAGTAACACACAACTGTTTCACAACTGTTTCACAGCTGAACTTCACATATAACATCCGCACCGTTCTTCTTCCACCGCGCGCTGGACCTGCAGACATAACCTGCAGCAATTTCGAACGACACACACACACACACACACGAACACACACACGAACACACACATACACACACACGCACACATGATCACATATAACATCCGCACCGTTCTTCTTCCACCGCGCGCTGCACCTGCAGCCTACAGCAATTCTAGTACGACACACACACATACACACAGTACACACACACACAGACATGTTCACATATAACATCCGCACCGCTCTTCTTCCACCGCGCGCTGCACCTGCAGCCTACAGCAATCCTAGTACGACACACACACATACACACAGCACACACACACATAGACACACAGTACACACACACACACAGACATGATCACATATAACATCCGCACCGCTCTTCTTCCACCGCGCGCTGCACCTGCAGCCTACAGCAATCCTAGTACGACACACACATACACACATACACACATACACACAGTACACACAAACAGACATGTTCACATATAACATCCGCACCGCTCTTCTTCCACCGCGCGCTGCACCTGCAGCCCACAGCAATTCTAGTACGACACACACACAGTACACACACACACGAACACACACACACGAACACACACACACACGCACACATGATCACATATAACATCCGCACCGTTCTTCTTCCACCGCGCGCTGCACCTGCAGCCTACAGCAATCCTAGTACGACACACACACACACACACACACATACACACACACATGTTCACATATAACATCCGCACCGCTCTTCTTCCACCGCGCGCTGCATCTGCGTGCGAAGTCCGAGGCCCTCTGCTGCAAGGGCTCCGCTGTCCATTGCAGCAGATGCTGCCTCGCTGCCCACATTCTCCACTTTGCGTTGGGCCATGGCATCTAGAGCTTCGTCCACCTGTCAAGAATGTGTGTGTGTTTGCGTGTGTGTGTGTTTGTGTGTGTTTGTGTGTGTGTGTCTGTGTGTGTTTGTGTGTGTGTTACATGTAAACCCACCCCCTCCCCCAAAAAAGTGTAAGCAAACACACGCCAAAAAGGTAACAAGCAACACTCACGCACGTACACACATACACGCACACACACGTACACACATGTCCACCTAAACACTCCATGGCGCTTTGCACGTCCACACATGAGAGCGTAAATCACACACACACGTCCACATGCATGCGCGTGCGCGTGCACACACACAATCATACACATACACACACATACACACACACGTACACACACACACGCACACACACACGCACACACACACACATATACACACACCCTTTGGCGCTTTGCGCGGACACCCTGCGCCAGCTCGTACGCCTCATAGTTCAAGGCCCTTTGTAGTTGTACGTCCAGGTCCATCTGCACACAGGTGTGAATTAAGTGTGAGGTTGGCCATGACCGTGTATATATACATATGTACACTCACGTGTACGTTGTAACTGTGAACCTTCAAACAAGCATTCAAACCCATCTGCGCATACCTAAGGGTTACATAGGAGGGGTTGGACACAACTTGTGTATGTGTCTGAATGTGTATTAAGTTTAATGCGCTGTCAAACAATTGTTCGTCCAGGTCCATCTGCACACAGGTGTGAATTAAGTGTGAGGTTGGCCATGACCGTGTATATATACACATATATACATTTATGTGTACGCTGTGAACCCTCAAACAATTGCTCCCAGGCCCATCTGCGCATACCTAAGGGTTACATAGGAGGGGTTGGACACAACTTGTGTATGTGTCTGAATGTGTATTAAGTTTAATGCGCTGTCAAACAATTGTACGTCCATGCACACGTGTGTTATTTAGGTGGGGTTGGCAAAAACTGTGTATTTATACATACATATATCAGCATATACATACATATATCAGCATATGTGAACATTTATATGTATATATGCACTGCAAATATATACATTTAAATGTATGTATGCATTGTGTGTTGTCACAAAGTTGCAACCAGGCCCATCTACACACAGGTGCAATTCTAGTGGGTTACGCCGCCCACACGTGCTCCTAGAAGCGTTCACACATGCATATAGTTGGCCATAACCGTACACACACACCGCATATGAACGTATATTTGGTTATTTCCCTGCCAAAAATAGCGTGTATATCATATTCTGCATATACGGTGCATACGTACGGTTGTGGTCAACCTTAAGAGCACCACATCCACACTTAAGTTTGCTTGGGTCAGCTGAGTGTAATTCTTGGGTCAGCTTGGGTCAGATTAGTGTACTTGGTACTTGGGTCAGCTTAGTACTCGGGTCAGCTTAGTGTACTTTTGGGTCAGCTTCGTACTTCGTCAGCTTCGTACTTCGTCAGCTTCATACTTGGGGCAGCTTAGTATACTTGGGTCAGCTTAGTGTACTTTTGGGTCAGCTGAGTACTTGGGTCAGCTTAGAACTTGGGTCAGCTTAGTACTTCGTCAGCTTAGTACTTAGTCAGCTAAGTATACTTGGGTCAGCTTAGTACTTATTACTTGGGTCAGCTTAGTATACTTGGGTCAGCTTAGTACTTAGTCAGCTTAGTACTTGGGTTAGCTTGGTGAACTTGGGTCAGCTTAGTGTACTTGGTACTTGGGTCAACTTAGTACTTGGGTCAGCTTATTACTTAATACTTGGGTCAGCTTAGTACTTAATCAGCTTAGTACTTGGGTCAGTTTAGTACTTAGTACTTGGGTCAGCTTATTACTTAATCAGCCTAGTACTTCGTCAGCTTCGTACTTGGGTCAGCTTGGTGTAATTGGGTCAGCTTGGGTCAGCTTGGGTCAGCTAGGTGTACCACAAATCTTCATCATTATAAAGCACCCTGAACTCCATGTACATTCCCCCCCATTCTCAAACACCTGGCAGATGAAACACACCATCCGCCCATTCATTTTACCTTGAAAAAACACAACACGATACTTGCCTAGGCAGCGTCATCATTTCCTTGGCTGTGAAACTTAGCAAACCACATGGTATTGAAACCCTTTTGCATCATTTTACCTGGAAGATGAAGTACACCACCTCCTCGTTCACCATCTCTGACCGCTCCACCTCTTTGGGCTTGGGCTCATTGCTGTGTGTGTGTCCGTGTGTGTGTGTATGTGTGTGTGTGTGTTCGTGTGTGTGCGATGCATTGACGCAGGTGTGCATTTGATGGACGAGGCAGGCATGTGACATTTACTATTGCGCACTGACACTCGTGGCGCCTTCCTCTCTCTACTCCTGTGTGTGTGTGTGTGTGTGTGTCCTTCTGTTTCTTTATTGAGCCCAAGCTCCTTTGCATAGGCCTGTAACAGAGAAACGCATTTACGCATTAGGCCGCCTGTTCCATCTGCTTTGTCAGAAATGCGTTTCTCTCAAGCCCCATTGAAACGAGTTTTCATTTCATTGTTCAGTACCCGGAAACAAAAAAGGTGGCTTCCAACTTCTTAGATCACATTGGCAGAGACTACCTTTGCCTGCGTTACTCTTGAAACACATTGAATTGATCTCTTTTCGTTTGTGAAGGAGACAAAGTGGCTTCCTCCTCCTTACGTTATGTGGGCAGAGACTGTCTCTACCTGCGTTACTCTTGAAACCCGTTGAACTGTTATCTTCATTTGGTGGAGGAGACAAGGTGGCTTCCATCTCCTTAGTTCACGTTGGCAGAGACTATCTCTACCTACGTAACTTTTGAAACACATTGAATTGTGGCTTCCTTCTCCTTACTTTATGTGGGCAAGGACAATCTCTACCTGCGTTACTCTTGAAACCCGTTGAACTGTTCTCTTCATTTTGTGGAGGAGACAAGGTGGCTTCCTTCTCCTTACGTTATGTGGGCAGAGACTGTCTCTACCTGCGTTACTCTTGAAACTTGAAACACATTGAATTGATATCTTTTCTTTTGTGGAGGAGACAAGGTGGCTTCCTCCTCCTTACGTTATGTGGGCAGAGAGTATCTCTGCCTGTGTATTTGTTCTTTCTTGCTCTGAGCGTGTGTGATGAGGGCAAGAGGGCACGTCAGTTTCAAGAAGCGCCTCACCCGTCACTGCCTGCGTAGCTTCCTTTCAATTATAGGCATATCCGTGTGATGCGTGCACGCGGGCACGTCTGTGAAATAAGGCACCCACACCACCATCCCCACTCCAACGCATACACACACACACCTTCTCCAAAACTTGCACTCACACCGGCACCCACACCATAACCCTCACCCACAAATACACCCACACCCACACCTACACCCCCACCCTCACACCCACACCCACACACCTACACCCCCACCCCCACACGTACACACACACACACACACACACACACACCTGTTCCCCCCTAATGAGTCCTTCAGTATGCCTGCTAGAGTGGCAGCAGAAACCTCCTCATCCAAGTCATCCTTCTCCTCAGCTGTCGCACCCTCCTCTTGTGGTGCGCCAGCCTGTTCCTTATCAATTTCATCCGCCTCTCGCTCGGCAGCCTCCTCCTGCTGTGAGGTACGTACTTGGGTGAAAGCGTGTGTATATGTGTGTGCATGAATGTGTGCTTGTGTGTGCCTGTGACTCTGACTGTGTGTGTGTGTGTGTGAGCGTGTGTTGTGTGTGCGCATGTGAATGTGTGTGCGTGTGCGTGTGTGCGTGCGCATGTTAGTGGTGTGCACGTTTGCGCACTGTGCCTGCAATTGTGCTTAAAAAGGCTTGCAGCTTTCCTATTTCCCCCTCCTCGTTTACCCAAATTAATTGGGGGGTAGGTCATCCGTCTTATATAACCAGACCCCGCACCCACATACATTGAAACCATTTGCCACCGCACGCCCCACCTTTCTCTTCCTGTCTTTGTCTCCCTCTTTGCCACCCCCTAGGTTAAAGTTGAACAGGCCCGCACAACGCACACGCGGGCGTAGGGAGGCTCTTCTGCTGCTCCCGATAATGCCGTGGCCGCTGCAACTGCATTGAGGGCTGCAAGGACAGCTCCTGGCGCAACTGGTGGCGCCGCAGCTGATGTTGTAACTGCTGCTGCTAAAGGGAACACGGGGTCTATCACGCGCTGCTATGTGTGCTGCACAGTGCTGCCCATTAAAGCGTGGGGCATAGGTGGAGCACGTGGTCATGGCTCCAGCTGGAAGAAGAAGTGTGCGAAATAAATGGTAAGCAAGGTTGATATTGACCCATACGGCTTGCCATTTGAACTTCGGGTGTACGTTTGTGTGTGTGTGTGTGTGTGTGTGTGTGTGTGTGTGTGTGTGTGTGTGTGTGTGTGTGTGTGTGTGTGTGTGTGTGTGTGTGTGTGTGTGTGTGAGTGTGTGTGTGTGTTTTGTGTTTGAGTGTGTGTGTGTGTGTGTGTGTGTGTGTGTGTGATGTGTTTTTATGTGTGTGTGTGCGTGTGCGTGTGTGTGTGTGTGTGTGTTTGAGTGTGTGTATGTGTGTGTGTGTGTGTCACCTGCTGCCCGCAAGGAGTTCTAATAATTCATTATTTTTTTATTTAAATTGATCGAGGTGCTTGCTTCTAATCTTCTCAATCAGCCATGGCAACCTCTCCACCTATGCTGCATGTGCTCCTTCTGTTGGTATGATCAAACAGACGTACATATACACGCCTACGCGCACACACGCACACACGCATGCTCACGCACACTCACACATGCAAGCACGCTCATGTGCACACACGCACGAACATGCACGCACATGCAGTGCCTTGGGCTGATCGTTGGACTCGTGGTTGGAACTGCGTTCTGCGAGACAGCTGGTGAGGCAAGCATGACATAGCGCTTAAGCGCTATGTAAAATGCTTGTGCCTAGTAAGCTTAAGCGCTTCATGTTTTAGCTTATGCGTGAACTTGTGCCTTGTAAGCTTATGTGTGAACTTATGCCTAGTATGCTTAAGCGCTTATGCGTGAACTTGTGCCGAGTAAGCTTAAGCTTACTTGTGAAATGCTCTTTTCTCATTTCAAACAAATGTGTGTCTGTTGTCTCGCCTCTTCTCCTTCCACACACAGAGCACATCTACGTAATGGGGGCTGAGCAACACTACAGCGAGGCTCATTTGAATTCGGACGGGTGAGGCTGAGAGACCTCCTCCTGCTTACTAGGCACAAGTTCTCGCATGCAGAATTATTTCGACCTGAGCATGCTCGCCGATCTTCAGGTACACCCATCCAGCCTATTGTTTGAAACTTGAGTGAGGCATTGTGTTATGAAGACCCAAAAAAAGAGTGGATAAAGAGGAACTGCACAAAGGGGGGAACATTCAATGCGCTGAGTGAGGGCTCCGGCAAATGTGAGCGTTAACTCCTTCATGCTCGCTGATCTGCTGTGTACGCGCACAAGGCTGCACTGCGACCTATTGCCTTCAAAACAGCAATACGCCGCTTTTGCTGCTACGATGCACAGCTCCTTTCAACTCTTATGTCGTCTGTTGTAGCTAGGTGATAGATAGGATGATGCCATCTGTTGTAGCTAGGTCGGACAGGTGTTGTAACTAGGTGATAGGTAGGATGATGCCGTCTGTTGTAGCGAGGTGATAGGTAGGATGTTCTAGCTAGGTCGGATAGGTAGCTAGGTCGGATAGGTGTTGTAGCTAGGTGATAGGTAGGATGATGCCGCCTGTTGTAGCTAGGTGATAGGTAGGATGTTGTAGCTAGGTCGGATAGGTGTTGTAGCTAGGTGATAGGTAGGATGATGCCGTCTGTTGTAGCTAGGTGATAGGTAGGATGTTGTAGCTAAATGGTAGGTAGGGATGATGGAGGTATAGGTTTCATGTCATGCCACGCCAAGGAGCAGGCAAGAAATGCAGAGGTGATTATTAAGTTAATAATCACCTCTCTATTAACGTACTTTGACTTACATTGACTTACTACTTAATAACGTACTTGCCTCGGGCATCTTTTGGTCGTCAACTATCGTACGAGAACTTAATCTGCTAGGAACGACAAGATCGCCCAAGATGCAAAGGGTGGCGACACAGTCTCTGTTTCCTGGATATTACTCACTGTGACTCTTTTTGAATATTTGTGATGCAGATCTGCCCGCAACAGCAGCAGGAATTGTCCCGTGCCTTTTTTGTTGCCGTCTCAATTGATCTGTTTGGTCGTGCAGAACCCAGAAGAACACTTCAAATCCTGATCCATGCCGGTCAAGCACACACCGTGTTCTTTTCTTTTTGTGTGCAGGGTGCAATAGAGGTGCTTGTCCACAGGAGGGACCAGAAGAGTCTGGAGGGAGGGGCATAGCTAGGCAAATTACAGGGCGAGTGCTTTGTGTGTTTGAGAGGCCTGCTTGCTCTTACTAAGAGTATTAGCTTTGCTTGGGGGTTTTGTCCTTCATTTAGTCCGAGGCACTCGGTGGAGGCGCGTTGGAGGAGCTGGGTCTTGATTCTTATAGAGTTAAGAAACTTGCTTCCAAGCTTCATGTTCATTCTGTAAATTATGCTGCCAAACTTGCCCATACCAGACGTGCCC
>Ga0307947_1001528_pt1:0-12500 | contig 18328 bp, 22 predicted proteins | sample OrgLakmetagen232_FD_201840 | JGI IMG/M metagenome (GOLD analysis project Ga0307947, IMG submission 201840) | Saline water microbial communities from Organic Lake, Antarctica - #232 | ecosystem: Environmental > Aquatic > Non-marine Saline and Alkaline > Saline | place: Antarctica: Organic...
GTGCTCACCTCACCTCTGTGTGTGTGCTCACCTCACCTCTGATCACCTTGAGTCTCTGTGTGTGTGCTCACCTCACCTCTGTGAGTAATCACCTCACCTCTGATCACCTTACACCTCTGCGTGTGCTTACCTCACCTCTGTGTGTGTGCTCACCTCACCTCTGATCACCTTACGTCTCTGTGTGTGTGCTCACCTCACCTCTGATCACCTTAAGTCTCTGTGTGTGTGCTCACCTCACCTCTGTGTGTGTGCTCACCTCACCTCTGATCACCTTACACCTCTGCGTGTGCTCACCTCACCTCTGTGTGTGTGCTCACCTCACCTCTGATCACCTTAAGTCTCTGTGTGTGTGCTCACCTCACCTCTGATCACCTTACGTCTCTGTGTGTGTGCTCACCTCACCTCTGATCACCTTACGTCTCTGTGTGTGTGCTCACCTCACCTCTGATCACCTTAAGTCTCTGTGTGTGTGCTCACCTCACCTCTGTGTGTAACCACCTCACCTCTGATCACCTTACGTCTCTGCGTGTGCTCACCTCACCTCTGTGTGTGTGCTCACCTCACCTCTGATCACCTCAAGTCTCTGTGTGTGTGCTCACCTAACCTCTGTGTGTGTGCTCACCTCACCTCTGATCACCTTACGTCTCTGTGTGTGTGCTCACCTCACCTCTGTGTGTGTGCTCACCTCACCTCTGTGTGTGTGATCACCTCACCTCTGTAATGCTTGTAAGGCCCCTTACCTGCATAATAAGTGTATTGCCCCTCACCTGTGTAATTACCGCAGCACCCCTTTGCAAGCCAAACAGTCCCTTTTAACTTTCACCATATCTCTTGCAACCCCTGCACCATTTTGACATTTTGACACCTGCGACATGCGTTGGATAGCTAATTTTTTCCTTCATGTGTCTACATAAAAAGCAGGCAAAGACTCAGTGGGTGGCTCGCTAAAAAGTTTGTAACAGCAAAGCAGATATCACTGCTCACACACTGCACCAATCCGTGCCCTCTAAATTTTAAAATCCTTGATAATTCACCCTGCAACTCTGGTGTGAAATTGAGGGTGTGAATTCGAGCCAAAAGAGCTCCAACCATAATTGCTTGCGTGTCACGCTACACAAATCTAAACCAAAATTCAGCCAGGCCGTCGATTGGCCCCATTTACATATTATATTAATCTGTATACAACCCGCAACTCTGAGAGCAAACACCAGGCTGAAACTCAAAGCGGGTATGGAGCTACACATTTTTCATCTTTTCCCCTTGTGTCCCTTTTGTGAGTGCCTCCCACTCGCCTGCATTCCCAATACCCCTGCCCCAAATTCGACATTGCAGCATTGTTATATAACATCTTTAATGCTTATATCCTGAAGCAGAGGTCGATCAGGGCAACCTTAGAAATGCACCTTTTTTCTGCCAAAGTGGGTGCAAACTACGCACCGGGCCCCACAGAACCCCCCAGAATGCCAAATTTCCAGCAAACGTCAATAGTTTAGATATAAAATCAAGTACCTTGCATTCAGATGAGGTATAGGGGGCTTTGAATTGGGTGGAGAGCTAAGTGAGACTGGTTGGGGGGGGGGTTGTTCATGGGGACAGCATCAGGGCTTTAATGCTGGCTTTCAAATCTTGAAGAACCTTTGTAAGCCTTATAGTACCTTAGCACGGTGGCCATGCAATATCTTGCTCCGTTTAAATTGCTTTCCTGCACACACCATCGATTAAACACACACCACACCCTCTTTCCTTGTACTGTATACACATACATGCACACATTACAAACAATACTTCACGAAAACACACGGACACACGCACTCACACATGATTATGCACAAACACATACAGATGCATGGACATACACGCACACGCACATAAATACCATGCACGTACGCTCCCATCGCGCACCTGACAGACTCATTACGTAAGTAAATGTGTGTGCCTGTGTGACCCTGCAGGTCATCTCGACAGTCCCGGAGGACGCAACAGACACTGGTGAGTTGGCGCAGCACTGCGTTTTGGTGCAAAATGCCAGAGTCACAGAAGTGTACATACACACAAACACAAACAAACACGCACACACACAAGGACACACACACACAAGGACACACACACATACACATACACAAACACACACACGCACACACAAACACACACATACACACACAAACACACACACACACGCACACGCAAGGACACACGCATACACAAACACACAACTGTGTCTCTCGTCGTTTGTCATCCAAACACACGACCAAGTACACAGTCATGTTTGCTTGCCAAGTCACACTGCAAGTATGACCAGAAATCAATATGACTAGGAAATCATCTAAATCCCTACTGGATACTTACGGCTCTGGCCACACATTTGTGCTAAATGGCCTGCCCTGTGTGCATCTGCCTTTTAAAAAAATCAATTGTTTGTCCTGCCACGAGTGGCTGCGCAAACCCGTACGTGTATGTGTGCGTGTGTGTGCGTGCGTTTGTGTGTGTATGTGTGTGTGTGTGTTTCTGCATGTGTGTGTTTGTGTCTGTGTGTGTGATTAATTGTTTGTTAAAGAACACGTGAATGGTGCGGAGGTGCCTTATACCCACGCACGCAGCCATGCCTACTTCTGGTCATTGTTGGCTTGCGCACATTCACAGGTCCAGAGCCCACACACACAGCCAGGAATGTGAACAATGTGGAGGTGCCCAGTGTGGGGGAAGCAGCTGAAGCACGTGCACGCCTCATGGCCAGTGAAGATGACGAACCGCCCAAGGTGACAGCGCATTCCTCTTTTTAATTGTGTCGATCTCACTTTGCAAGTTTTCTTTAGTGTATGGAAAAAAGCAGCTAGGCAGGAGCACGCCTTACCTCCGGTGAAGACGACAAACTATCGCGCAGGGCGATAGTGAGCAATCAGTCTTACACTTTATAATTGCTGCCAAGACAACGCACGCACGCACACGCACGCGCACGCACAGACACACATACACACATGCACACGCACAAGCACACTCACCTACGCCTTGTGCATGCCTTGTGGCCAGCGAAACAACGAACAGCACAAAAGGTGACAGCGTACCTTCACTGAGATGAATGCTCTGTAGATTGTTCCTAAAAACACACATACGCACATGCACATGCACACGCACACATAGAACAAGACCCTGTCCATCGCAGCAAATCTACCCAACCGCATGGCCCAAACTGGTGCCTAAAAAGACACATACACGCACACACATACACCAACGCACACACAGAACAAGATCCTGTCCATCGCAGCAAATCTGCCCAGCCGCATGGCCCAAACTGGTCCCTAAAAAGACACAGCACACACATATACACCGACACACACACAGAACATAATCCTGTCCATAGCGAATCTGCCCAACCGCATGGCCCAAACTGGTGCCTGAAAAGACATATACACACATACACACACATACACACACATATACACACACGCACACACACGCACACGTACACGCACACACACACGCACACACACACACGCACACGCACACACAGAACAAAATCCTGTCCATGGCAGCAAATCTGCCCAACCGCATGGCCCGTAAGCACTGATGCCTAAAAAGACATACACACACATACACACACACATATACACACACACGCACACACACGCACACGCACACGCACACACAGAACAAAATCCTGTCCATGGCAGCAAACCTGCCCAACCGCATGGCCCGTAAGCACTGGTGCCTAAAAAGACATACACACACACATGCACACACACGCACACGCACAGCCACACGCACACGCACACACAGAACAAGATCCTGTCCATGGCAGCAAATCTGCCCAACCGCATGGCCCGTAAGCACTGGTGCTTGGCTGACTACAGTGTGCTGCGCAAGCTATACACAGGCTATGCCTCCACGGTATATCAGGTGGGTGGGGCATAGGTGCAGGCAGGTGAAAATAAATGCGCAACTCTCTGTTGTAGCAATTTGTAAGGGCAGGCTGAACACAGGCTATGCCTCCGCTGTATATCAGGTGGGTGGGGAATTGGTGCAGGCAGGTGGAAATAAATGCGCAACTTTCTGTTGTAGCAATTTGTAAGGGCAGGCTGAACACAAGCTACGCCTCCATGGTGTGTCAGGTTGATGGGGAATTGGTGCAGGCAGGTGGAAATAAATGCGCAACTTTCTGTTGTAGCAATTTGTAAGGGCAGGCTGAACACAAGCTACGCCTCCATGGTGTGTCAGGTTGATGGGGAATTGGTGCAGGCAGGTGGAAATAAATGTGCAACTTTCTGTTGTAGCAATTTGTAAGGGCAGGCTGTACACAGGCTACCCCTCCATGGTGTGTCAGGTTCATGGGGAATTGGTGCAGGCAGGTGGATTTAAAAGCGCAACTTTCAGAGTTTGCAGAGCGCGCAACTCTGTGTTGCAAGTTTGTAAACAAACGAATACACTATCGCGTCAATTTAAGAGTTGCTCTATGAGAGAATTGCTATCTCCATCTATGCGCAAGGAAGTTAACGATGCTCTTATCCTTTTTTTTATTAGAAAGGGTAGGCTGTACACAGGCTATGCCTTTACAGTGTGTCAGTTTGATGGGAAACAAGTGGAAAAAAATAGCGCTACTGTAGCAAAAGGTGCGGAAGGGTAGGCTGTACACAGGCTATGCCTCCGCGGTGTGTCGAGTGGGTGGGGGGTAGGTGCAGGCAGGTTGAAATAAATGCACTAAGAAAATGATGCGGAAGGGCAGGCTGTATACAGCCTACGCCTCCACGGTGTGTCAAGTGGGTGGGGAATAGGTTTAGGCAGGTTGAAATAAATGCACTAAGAAAATGATGCAGAAGGGCAGGCTGTATACAGCCTACGCCTCCACGGTGTGTTAAGTGGGTGGGGAATAGGTGCAGGCAGGTGGAATAAAATGCGCTTCTGTTGCAGAAGATGATGCGGAAGGGCATGCTGAACACAGACTACGCCTCCACGGTGTATCAAATGGGTGGGGGGTAGGTGCAGGCAGGTGGAATTGAACGCGCTTCTGTTGCAGAAGATGATGCGGAAGGGCATGCTGTATACAGGCTACGCCTCCACGGTGTGTCAAGTGGGTGGGGGGTAGGTGCAGGCAGGTGGAAATAAATGCGTTCTGTTGCAGAAAATGATGCGGAAGGGCATGCTGTATACAGGCTACGCCTCCACGGTGTGTCAAGTGAGTGGGGGGTAGGTGCAGGCAGGTGGAATTAAATGCGCTTCTGGTGCAGAAGATGATGCGGAAGGGCAGGCTGTACACGGACTACGCCTCCACGGTGTGTCGAGTGGGTGGGGGGTAGGTGCAGGCTGGTGGAAATAAATGTGTTTCTGTTGCAGAAGATGATGCGGAAGGGCATGCTGTACACAGGCTACGCCTCCACGGTGTGTCAAGTGGGTGGGGAATAGGTACAGTCAGGTTGAAATAAATGCACTAAGAAAATGATGCGGAAGGGCAGGATGTACATAGGCTACGCCTCCTCGGTGTCAGGTGTACGTAGGCTACGCCTCCTTAATCTCAGGTGTCATGTGTACGTAGGCTGTACGTAGGCTTCGCCTCCTCGGTCTCAGGTGTAGTTAAATAACAGGTGCAGGCACGCAGAGGATGGGTGTAGCTCTCTGCAGGGAGAACCTTGCCGTGAATAAGCTGTGAATAAGCTGTGGATAAGCTGTGATTAAGCTGTGGATTAGCTGTAAATAAGCTGTGGATAAGCTGTGATTAAGCTATGAATAAGCTGTGAATAAGCTGTGCAGGAAGAACCTTGCCGTGAATAAGCTGTTATCCCCAGATGGACAGGAAACACAAAACCATGTGTGCAATTCGGCACTTTGTGCGTCGCAAAAGATAGGCAAAGTGGAAATTTAGCTCAGGGCTTGTCCTTCTACCCTCGTATGGGGTTAGCCAGAACCACATATATTGATATATATATACGGTGTACATACGGTATTTTGGGGGATCGTCAAATATACGGTGCATATACGGTGTATATATACCGTTCTGGCCAACCCTGCCCACGTACAAACAGTACGTAAAAGAAGCTGCGCTGCAGATGGACATTTTCGAAATCGGTATGGTCAGAGTCGCCCTCAACTGTGGTACGCATTTGTCTGTGCTCCTGTAAATTGCGGTGCATTCAAACACTTAATACTTGAACGACATGCTTGTGCTCACCCACCTGTGCCTTTTGATGCCCCCCCAAAAAGCACACACCGCACAGTGCACAAGTCCATCGACCGCATGCATGCATGGATTTAAGAAGGTTGTCGTGTGCACTGGACGCGCCATCCTTTGCAATAACGTGTATTTTAAGCTCATACAATTATATGTTCACGCACGCACACACATCCACCTATGCACGTGTGCATGTGATCCACGCTTACACATTCACGTATACACACACACGTACACACTCGGGCTTGATCCTTCACTCACACGCTCATGCGCACATACACACTCACACATACAACACACCTGTAAGCAGCGCTCCTGATCCTACACTCACACGCTCACGCGCACATACATGCTCGCACACACAACACATTTTAAGCAGCGCTCCTGATCTTGCGCAAGCCATATGCAAAAAGTCTTGCGCAGATCTTGCGGGCCATGTGCAAAAGGTCTTGCGCTGATCTTGCGTAGGCCACATGCAAAAAGTCTTGCGCTGATCTCGACTAAGTAAACCATACACTATTAAATTAAATAAAAAGTCTAATCGCAGGCCACATGCAAAAAGTCTTGTGCTGATCTCGACTAAATAAACCATACACAATTACGGCTATTGAACTTAATAGAAAGTCTAATCGCAGGCCATATGCAAAAATTGTTGTGCTGATCTTGCGTAGGCCACATGCAAAAAGTCTTGCACTGATCTCGACTAAATAAACCATACACAATTACGGCTATTGAACTTATTAAAAAGTCTAATCGCAGGCCATGTGCAAAAAGTCTTTTGCTGATCTTGCGTAGGCCACATGCAAGAAGTCTTTGGAGCAAGTCGCCCTCAAGATCTACCACATGGAGAACCTGTGTGAGCTGAACCACTACCAGGTAGGTAACGCTTACAAGCAGAAGCAGGTGCAGATGTAACCACTACCAGGTGCACTTACGAGCTACCACTACAGGTATAACCACAACCAGGTACGCCTACAAGCTACTACTACAGGTATAACCACTACCAGGTATGCTTACAAGCAGATGCAGGTGCAGATATATGCAGATATGTAGATATATGCAGATATGCAGATATGTAGAAAGAGATGTAGATATATGCAGAGATGTAGGTATACGCAGATATGCAGAGATGTAGATATATTCAGATATATGCACAAGCAGACATGCAGGGATGTACGCAGAGATGTAGAGAGACGTATAATTTAATATGATTGTAAATTTGATCAAGTCCCTGCAAACAATATCGTTTATGTACCGTAGGCATATGGTCCTGGCCAACCCGGAAATTTTGTATATTTATATTTGCATTCTAGGCTGGCAACCTATGTGCGTTATAAATAATAAATAATAAATAGGAATTGCATTATGACAGCATTCTAGGCTGGCATCCTCTGACAGTGTGTGCGCTTTCTAATTAAGATATAATAAATAGAAATCCATAAATGTGCATAATAGGCCGGCGTACTCTGGCAGTAAATGTGCATCGTATATAGGTTGCCTGTACATGTGCAATCTAGATTTGGGCTGCTACTGTTTGTGTCTCTGAGAGGAACAGCCCAAATTTAGAATGCACAAGTCTTTTGACAACTTAAACTGCCAACTACTCAGACTTTGTCAACTTCTGGGTCTTCCTTTTTGGGACACTTTACAAGTTCTCGGTTTTGCGTTTTATGTGTATATGTATGTGTGTGTGCATGTGCGTAAACTCTCTGGCATAAAGCCCCACTTTTTGTGAAGGTGTTCCCTGTGTGTGCATGTGTGCATGTGAGTATGTGTGTATCTGTATATGAGTCTGTGCATACGTGCAGTGCCTTTGTGCATATGGGATTTTGGCCCAAGCAGGAGCATGTGTACCTCCGTCTCATCATCAGTTTTTCCCATTCGGGAGCATAGTAAGTGTGCGTATGTGCCACTTTCCTTACGTGTAGGTGTTCCGTGAGGTCCGTCTACATGCCAGCCTGCAGCACCAGAACATCATCACCATCTACTGCACCTTCCAGGTGTGTGTGTGTGTATGTGTGTGTGTGAGAATGTGTGTGTGCGCGTGCGTATGTGTGTGTACTCGAGCATGGGCATGTGGGTACGTGCAGGGAAAGGGAGCCTACTTGGAGTTGCAGGCTCAGCATGAGTTATTTCCTCTACTGCCGCTCAGACTGCACCAACGCTTTTAATCCGCGCAGCCGCTTCTGCTATGCAACCATTTGACCGTTTTGTCAATGCCACTGTGCCATGCCCTGTTGCTTTTGGCTGTGCCTCTTTGTTTGCGTCGCCCCATCGTGCCACCTTGGCTGTGCTGCTGCTGTGCTTGTGCTACAGACGCAAATGCGTTGGCTGTGCCTCTTTGTTTGCATCGCCTATACATTGTCCCACCTTGGCTGCGCTGCTGCTGTGCTGGTGCTTCAGACGCAAATGCGTTGGCTGTGCCTCTTTGTTTGCGTCGCCCCCATCGTGCCACCTTGGCTGTACTGCTGCTGTGCCTGTGCTTCAGACGCAAATGCGTTGGCTGTGCCTCTTTGTTTGCGTCGCCCACATTGTCACACCTTGAGTGCGCTGCTGCATTCCCTGGCTTCCGACACAAATGCGTTGGCTGTGCCTCTTTGTTTGCGTCGCCCACATTGTCCCACCTTGGCTGTGCTGCTGCTGTTCTTGTGCTACAGACGCAAATGCGTTGGCTGTGCCTCTTTGTCTGCGTCGCCCCCATCGTGCCACCTCGAGTGCGCTGCTGCATTCCCTGAGCTGCAGACACAAATGCGTTGGCTGTGCCTCTTTGTTTGCGTCGCCCCCATTGTCCCACTTTGGCTGTGCTACTGCTGTGCCTGTGCTTCAGACGCAAATACGTTGGCTGTGCCTCTTTGTTTGCGTCGCCTACATTGTCCCACCTCAACCGCACTGCTGCTGGGTGTTGAACGCAAATGCGTTGGCTGCGACCCTGAATGTTGTGCCATCTTGCTTATTGTGCCATCTTGCTTATTGTGCCATCTCGCTTATTGTGCCATCTCGCTTATTGTGCCATCTCGCTTATTGTGCCATCTTGCTTATTGTGCCATCTTGCTTATTGTGTCATCTCGCTTATTGTGCCATCTTGCTTATTGTGCCATCTTGCTTATTGTACCATCTCGCTCATTGTGCCCCATGACCATACCTCCTCGGCTGTCCTGGCTCGTTTTAGCTGCTTCAACGCACACACACGCACACACACACAAACACACACACACACACACACACAAACACACGCACACACACGCACACACACAAAACAACACACTTGCACACCCACTTGCACACACACACCCACTTGCACACACACACACACATGCACACACACACAATACAATCACACACACACTCACACACACACTTTAACGGAGGCCTCACGTTTCCTGGCTTGATAATAACTAGGCCCCAGGTCACAAATGCGGGCAACATCCAAACACATCCGTACACATGCACACACACTTGCACACACACACACGCACACATGCACACGCACGTTTGCATGCACACATTTGTACACACACATGCATGCGTTCACACAGGAAGGCAATGACGTAGTGCTGGTTCAAGAGTATGCTGAGGGCGGAGACCTGTATCGTCTGCTGCACAAGAACGGGGGCAGGTGAAAATATAGATAAAATGGGTGCAAGCAACAGCAGCACACACAAATACACACAAACAGTAGCACCCAATCTTCCTATCTGCTTCCCTCATAAAGTGCACACGCGTGCATCTACACATGCATACTTACGCACGCACGTGCGCACAAACACACGCAAACACACACGCGTGCATCTACACATGCATACTTACGCACGCACGTGCGCACAAACACACGCAAACACACACGCGTGCATCTACACATGCATATTTACGCACGCACGTACGCACAAACACACGCAAACACACGCGTGCATCTACACATGCATATTTACGCACGCACGTACGCACAAACACACGCAAACACACACGCGTGCATCTACACATGCATACTTATGCACGCACGTACGCACAAACACACGCAAACACACACGCGTGCATCTACACATGCATACTTATGCACGCACGTATGCACAAACACACGCAAACACACACACGCGCATCTACACATGCATACTTACGCACGCACGTACGCACAAACACACGCAAACACACACGCGTGCATCTACACATGCATACTTATGCACGCACGTACGCACAAACACACGCAACATTCACACACCAATACGCTCACACACAGTCACACTTACATCTACATAGTTACTCGCACATATAACACACATATAACACACACACAAGTTCACACACCAATATGGTCACACACACACAGACCTACATCTGCATTTCTACACACACATATACCGCACACACACACACACAGACACACACACACACACAAACGCACACAAACACACACAGGTTAAGTGAGAGGCAAGCCGTGGAGATGGTGCTGGCACCGTTCCTGCTGGCCATGCACTACCTGCACACACGGGGCATCATGCACAGGGACATCAAGCCAGAAAACGTGAGTGCCTCTAAGACTGTGCGCGTGTGTGTGTTTGTATGCATGTGTGTGCATGTGTGTGTGTATTACCTGCACACACGGGGCATCATGCACAGGGACATCAAGCCAGAAAACGTTACCTTTGAGACTGTGCACGCGCGTGTGTGTGAATATGTGTGTGCAAATGCGTGTGTGCACAGCTAGGTAGTCGACCAGGGCTGTTTTTGGTATACAATGTTTGCTCATGAGAAATTTTAACAGGGAAATATCAACTGCTGTTGCGATGCACGGTGCGTATTTTGACAGACTGTCCAAGCTTGCAATTCTTACAGCTGTCTTGAGCTGCACTATGAAGTCTGATGGCAGAAGGCTATATAAAGAAGAAAGAGAGGCGGCGTTTACATATTTTACTCTGCATAAATTATAAAGGAGGATGGCTGGCTTTGGCGCTGCAGCAAGTGCCTGCAGAAATGTTTTGCATGCTCTGTGCAAGTTTAGAGTCTGATTAAACTTGCACTAATAGGTTTGAATGAGGGATTTAGCTCAAAACCAATCAATCTGTATGCAATTTTTGTGCAAGTCTGGAGGACTTAATCAATCTGTATGCAATTTCTGTGCAAGTCTGGAGGACTAAATAAATTTTGCATGCAATTTCTGTGCAAGTCTGGAGGACTAAATCACTTTGTAAGCAATTTCTGTGCAAGTTTGGAGGACTAAAATGGGACCTACACTTTTTGACTTCCTACAGAAATCCTTCATTTTCCCTGGGCGCTATGCAGGGATTAGGCTCACATGTACCACAGGATCTGCACTTTTTACTGCACACACAGGACCTGCACTTTTTCCTGCACACACAGAACCTGCACTCTTTACTGCACACACAGAACCTGCACTTGGACCTGCACACACAGCACCTGCACTTTTTACTGCACACACAGAACCTGCACTTTTTCGCTGCACACACAGCACCTGCACTCTTTACTGCACACACAGAACCTGCACTTGGACCTGCACACACAGGACCTGCACTTTTTACTGCATATACAAGACCTGCACTTTTTCATTGTATACATAGGACCTGCGCTTTGACCTGTACACCCAACACCTACACTTTTTATGTTCAAAATGCACACAAGTCCTACACTTTATTAGTTCCGTGTGTGCGCAGGTCCTATTCATTGTTAGTTTTGTGTACGCACAGGTCCTGCACTTTTATACTGCACGCACAGGACTTACACCTTTTTTGTTCTGTGTATGGTGTATGTGAAGGTCTCACACTTCTATACTGCATACACAGGACCTACGCTTTTTTTTCTTTTGCGCAGGTCTTGTTCACCAAGAATCGAGTACTGAATCGAGTACTGACTTGTACCACAGAAAATCAAGTACTGGATCACCAAGAATTGAGTACTGAACCGAGTACTGATGTGTTTGCGCAGGTCTTGTTCACCGAGAATCGAGTACTGAATCGAGTACTGAATTGTACCACAGAAAATCGAGTACTGAATCACCAAGAATTGAGTACTGAATCGAGTACTGATTTGTTTGTGCAGGTCTTGTTCACTGAGAATCGAGTACTGAAACTGGCGGACTTCGGACTAGCCATCGATCTGAACGAGGAGCGAGCTGTGACACGAGCTGGGACCTTGGACTACATGGTGCGTTTTGCTCTGATTTTTGGTAAAGATTTGGGAAGGTTGCTTGTAAACACTTGTTCTAGCCATCGATCTGAACGAGGAGCAGGCTGTGACACGAGCTGGGACCTTGGACTACATGGTGCGTTTTAGTCTGATTTTTGGTAAAGATATGGGAAGGTTGCTTGTAAACATTTGTTCTAGCCATCGA
>Ga0307947_1001528_pt1:15000-18328 | contig 18328 bp, 22 predicted proteins | sample OrgLakmetagen232_FD_201840 | JGI IMG/M metagenome (GOLD analysis project Ga0307947, IMG submission 201840) | Saline water microbial communities from Organic Lake, Antarctica - #232 | ecosystem: Environmental > Aquatic > Non-marine Saline and Alkaline > Saline | place: Antarctica...
CACACACACACACACAAACACACACATACACACATAGACGCACAAAAAACATGAATTGACACACAACACAAACACACACATACACACATAAATACACAAAAACGCATATAGGCAGACGCACGCATATGGACACACACACATACACACATAGACACACAAAATTGCATGTAGACAGACGCACGCATATGGACACACATACATACACACAAACACATGTAGACACAATTACATAGAAGCACAAACACACGTATGCATGCACAGACACATGGGTACACAGATATACATAGACACACACGCTCGAGTGCACACACACACACACACACGCACACACACAGCACATCAGCTGCGCAGACAAGGTCGTGTCATTTGTGTCTTTAGGAAGTCCTCATTGCGCAGTCCTGCGGTCAATTTTAATGCTTAAGCTGCAATTACAGGCAATTTGTATTGTCACTATGGCAGTTTTTTACTGACTGTGGCAAAAGATCCTTTGCACGTTAAAATGCTCACGCTCTTGTGATGCCTGAGGGTACATTGTAATGACAGGGTCGATTTACGGCGTCAAATCCGTCAGACCGTATTTGACGGACCGTCATTGCACGGCCCTGATTGTGACCAATTGGTATATGCTTCTTTTATCGCATAGATGTAGGGTAGGCCAGAACCATATATATACGGTGTGTATACGGTATTTTTGGCAGGGAAATCACCGAATATACGGTCAAATACGGTGTATACATACGGTTCTGGCCAACCCTACACATAGATGTTTTAACTTGCAATTGTGCCACGGTCGGTCACAAAATCTTTTGTTTAATTATCACAACAGCCTCAGAGAAATAACACAACATTAAACAACCAACTTAACATTAAATAACCAAAGAAAAGCATGTGCTCTGCCTTGACTTCCCAGCCCATCCATTGGGAACCTGCCCTGTGCCTGGACTTTTTGGTGATTTAAATTTCCTGGGGCGTTCTCCCCCCCTCCAAGTCGCTGACTTTCCACATTTACATGGCATGGTTGTACATCTTTTCGTCGCAGGCGTGCCGACCAGGCTTTGCTTTTTTGTTATTTGGCTGCCGTGTTTCGTTACCAAACCCTCAGGCAATTGATTTCTGTTAAGTACACCTGCCGTTGTGCAAGTTTGTCTCAATTTGCATCAGGGTTGTCCAGATCGAGGTTCGGCCGGAAGTTTAATTCGCAAACTTTCACGCATTTCAACAAATTTGAAAAGTGCTGTTTGGAGTTCAGTCAAAGTTCGATGAACTTTTAAAAATTCTTCAAACCTTACAGCATGCATCTGTCAAAATTGCAAGGGACAGCAGCCCCCTCCCAGTTCAGTCCCACTCTTTCCTTGCAGCAAAAGTGACATGTTCAATTTATATTTTATATATGAAATATGTATCTGTATCAGGCCAGGAAGTTTTTTTGGTGTTAAGGCCAAACTTGTCACACATTTCTGAACTGCTAAGGATTTGTAAAACGCGGCACTTGCACTGCACCTCAAGTTTCTCCTTTTTCTGCTCTACAATGATGACATGGTCCCATTCCGGCCCCTTTTTCCCCCTATAATGATTTATTAACATACACAACCAATTGGGAAGATTTAAAGGTGGGGGGAGGAGCTCAAGGGCCGTTTCCCAAAATTGCTCCTTGAACCCTTCGAACAGTTCGAGGGTTTTAGACCTTTCACAAAATTTATCGAACCCTTGCTCCCAAAAGAACGAACTGAACAACCCTGCTTTGCATGTTCATAACAACGCAGGTTGGCCGGAGGCGATCTTCAGCTCTGCACGTGCCAACCGGACAAGGGGTGCAGCTGTCGCAACAGGTGGGTGACTTAGTACTCCTGCAATGCATGAATAGTCTCATTCAATACATGTAGGGTTGGCCAGAACCATATATATACGGTGTACATGCGGTATTTTTGGCTTGGATATCACCAAATATACGGTGTATATAAACGTATATATACGGTTCTGGCAAACCCTAAATACATGTTAAGCGTACAAGCAGCGCAGCAGTCCCAACAGGTGAGTGACACCAGGCTTTGGCAATGCATAACTGTTCAGCTTCACACATGCCAAGCGTGCAGTAGAATGCGCGACAGCCACGACAGGTGAGTGGTAAAGTACTCCTGCAAAGAACACCTAGATAAATTTAAGTGTCAAGCGTGCAGTAGAATATGTGACAACCACGACAGGTGAGTGGTAAATTTACTCCTGCAAAGAACACCTAAATACATCCAAGTGCCAAGCATGCAGTAGAATATGTGACAACCACGACAGGTGAGTGGTAAATTTACTCCTGCAAAGAACACCTAAATACATCCAAGTGCCAAGCATGCAGTAGAATATGTGACAACCACGACAGGTGAGTGGTAAAGTACTCCTGCAATGAACATCTAAACACATCCAAGCGCCAAGCGTGCAGTAGAATATGTGACAACCACGACAGGTGAGTGGTAAAGTACTCAACACATCCAAGTGCCAAGCATGCATTAGAATATGTGACAAACCACGACAGGTGAGTGGTCAGTACTCCTGCAATGAACATTTAAACACATGCAAGTGCCAAGCGTGCAGTAGAATATGTGACGAACCACGACAGGTGAGTGGTAAAGTACTCCTGCAATGAACATCTAAACACGTCCAAGTGCCAAGCGTGCAGTAGAATATGTGACAATCACGACAGGTGAGTGGTAAAGTACTCAACACATCCAAGTGCCAAGCATGCATTAGAATATGTGACAAACCACGACAGGTGAGTGGTCAGTACTCCTGCAAAGAACACCTAAATACATCCAAGCGCTAAATGTGCAGTAGAATATGTGACAACCACAACAGGTGAGTGGTAAAGTACTCAACACATCCAAGTGCCAAGTGCATTAGAATATGTGACAACCACGACTGGTGAGTGGTAAGTACTCCTGCAAAGAACACCTAGTTAAAGTAAAGTGCCAAGCGTGCAGTAGAATGCGCGGCAGCTAAGGCATATGAGCGAGAGCAGGTGTGTGTGCGCGCATGAGTGTGTGCATGTGCCTTGGTCTTTAACTAAAGGCCAAGGCAAGCCAGTGCACGTCTCTGTAATGTATGTGTCTGTCAAAGGCCAAGGCGAGCCAGTGCAATGTATGTGTCTGTCAAAGGCCAAGGCAAGCCAGTGCAATGTATGTGTCTGCCAAAGGCCAAGGCAAGCCAGTGCAATGTATATGTCTGTCAAAGGCCAAGGCAGGCCAGTGCAATGTATGTGTCTGTCAAAGGCCAAGGCGAGCCAGTGCAATGTATTGTGTCTGTTAAAGGCCAAGGCAAGCCAGTGCAATGTATGTGTCTG
>Ga0307947_1001529_pt1:0-2500 | contig 18319 bp, 20 predicted proteins | sample OrgLakmetagen232_FD_201840 | JGI IMG/M metagenome (GOLD analysis project Ga0307947, IMG submission 201840) | Saline water microbial communities from Organic Lake, Antarctica - #232 | ecosystem: Environmental > Aquatic > Non-marine Saline and Alkaline > Saline | place: Antarctica: Organic...
GGGGTCTGGGGTGGTCCCCCGATGTAGTTTTAGTTTTTTGGAAGGGGGGTCTTTAGTTTTTCTGGGCCACTTCTATGGAATTCTAGGTATATCTTCGGGATTCTCAACTCAAGCCCAGTCGATTGTCACCCTTTTTGGAGAAATTGGGTGAAAGGGGGTCTCTGTGGACATGTCCAAAAGTCAAAGGCACACGCGCTCAGGTGCAGGCCGCGGAGAAAGTCAAACCAATGGAGCAGCTTTCACTCCAAACCTCCAGGATTGTGCCAGCATGAGATAGTCAGTGAAATTCTGAAGAAATGGAAGCAATGTAGGGCTGTGCAAGCAGTCGTGGGTGCCTGGTAGATCATGTGTGCATGGGCGTCCGTATCTCAATTTTTGCCCCATAACTCTGCAACACTTCAGTTTCAGGTCTTGATGAGTATGCAGATGAATGCAGAATTCAAAAAGGAGCAGATTGGTACCCTTTTTGTCTGGGTGGGTGCCATGGAAGGGGGTTTGGGGGGGCGGGTGGTCCCTCAGGGTTGTAACTCCAAACAGTATATGTGCCTTTCAAAAACAATTAAGCACCCTCCTGGCAGCCCAATAAATTTCTGGGACCAGCACCCCTTTGCACCTGCTGTGTGGCTGTCTTAAGCACCTGCTGCACCTTGTTTCGCACCTGCTGTGTGGCCGTCTTAAGCACCTGCTGCACCTTGTTTCGCACCTGCTGTGTGGCCGTCTTAAGCACCTGCTGCACCATGTTTCGCACCGCTCCCAGCGCGCGACCTTGTAACTGCCGGAACTTGGTTGTATAGGCACCAGCATCAGCATACTGCGCAGCAATTGTGTGCACACATTCGTGTTGTATAAAGCACAAAGTGTGTGTTTGTTTGAGTGCACTTATTAAAGAGGCTTGGAGTCAGTGCAATAAGTGTGGCGGTTCAAGCGTACACTAAGCAGCTGACACGTATGTTTAAACGTTGTGTACCGAATGCAATATATCTTTGAAAAAACGGTGTGCCCCTTGTGCTTGTCACAAGCAACCACTCCTCTGTCATGTGAAAAAATAGATGACGTGATGTTTTGCAAGCTTGAAGAAGAGCATCAAGGATGGCATCCACAGAAACGACGAGGTGCACAGAGGTATATGCCTGACTGGCAGCACTCACTTTTGCTTTGTCGACATAAGCACGTATTTAGGGTTGGCAAAAACAATAAATATACGGTGTATATACTGTATTTTGGCAAGGAAACCACCAAATACTATTTGGTCATATACGGAACATAAGCACGGTTCTGGCCAGCCCTACACGGATTCTTTGGTTGTTATGCTTGTTCCTTTTTAATAAACGCACACCTGTGGGTTGGTAGCCACGTAAGCAATGCAGTCATCCAGCTTCTTCAAGAGCTGCAAGAACTGGTCGTTGTCAAGCGAAAGCTGTGCCCGTTGGAACTGTGGGAGGCAAAAACACAGGTGCGTGTTGATTTCATCAAAACAATGCCATCAATATAAGTTTTAATGCGCCAGATCCTTCTATGCAGTAAGTGCTACAGGAACAGGGGGAACAGAGAATGATGGCACGTTGATGAAGTAAGGACCAATTTGAAAAGTTACAAAATAGAAAAAGACAAATACACCATATTATTCAGAATAGGCACTCTAGCAAGCAGAGCCGCCAGCCATAATAACACAGGTGAAACCCTCCCTTACGTGGACTTTGCAAGACAACCATTGGAATAGGACTACGAGTAAACATAGCCTGCCTGTGGCACACCCAGCAGCACACAAAAAGTATAGCAAGTGCATGACAGTTGTCGGTCAGAACTAGTGTGTGGCAAAGAAGCCTATATACAAAAGGCGCACAGGCGACAGCACGGTTTGCAAAAAACGGGTACAAGGGCAGTGTGCCTGTCTGAGCTATGCATACACACACCTGTAGTAGACCTATAGACCTACAAAGCATAGCAGCAGATGGCGCGCTCAATGGGCTGTGATCTGCATTGGCCACCTTTTAGATGGAGGTAGGCCACCCACAAGCCCACAAGGCCTACATCTCAGCAAGCTCCAAGTACCAAACATACAAACCCACACAAGCTTGCTCACAGCTGTCGACCACAGGCTTACCTGGGAGTACACCGTCTCAAACTCGTCAAAGAACTTGAGCTTGACGCGAATGGAGTCTGCAAACTCTGCAAGCTGGTCCTTTTCTTTGACGAGCTGCTCGCAGGAGCTGTACAGGGCCTTGCTCTTTTGGCTGACGTCCTTGTGCTGGGCAGACAGCGTGTCGAAGCATGACAGGGTGCTGTCTACCTGTGTGCATATGGCATTGTTTTACGTGTGTGTGTGTTTGTGTTTGTGTGCGTCCTCGTTATTTTTGTGTGTACATCTGCGATCCGTCCACCTGCGTGCGCTTGTGCGTGTGCGCTTGAGTTGTCTTCGACACTGGCTATGTTTACGTGCAGATGGTTGCTTCCCCCTTTCCATAATCTCAGATGCAAGGAACGGACTACACCTTGATAC
>Ga0307947_1001529_pt1:5000-18319 | contig 18319 bp, 20 predicted proteins | sample OrgLakmetagen232_FD_201840 | JGI IMG/M metagenome (GOLD analysis project Ga0307947, IMG submission 201840) | Saline water microbial communities from Organic Lake, Antarctica - #232 | ecosystem: Environmental > Aquatic > Non-marine Saline and Alkaline > Saline | place: Antarctica...
TTGAGCGAGCTGAGACACCATCGCCCCAGAGCAGCTTGCATGGTGCACAGAAATGCTGCGTCTCCCTAAATGTAGTAAGGTGTGCTAGAGTGATAGCTTCTTTCGAAGTATAACATATAATGCAATCACTTGGAAAGTGCTGGCAACGCCCTTATGCAAGCATGCTCTTTTTGTAACTTACTTTCATACTTTCATTGCCACAGAGACCCACCACGATACGACAATCCACTGCTGCTGGGTGGAGTCAGCCGCGGTATGTAACAGGCGTGGGTGGGAGCGTGGAAGAAGTGGGCATAGTCTGTGCGTGTGATCAATCATTCCCTAGTCACACTTGCATAATTCTGCTGGTATGGACCACAACTTCACCTACGTTAACGTTTGTTGATCTTAACATTCACTATGGTAACTGATATCAGCAACAACGCCACACCCATCCACCCCTACATCAATTCCTCACTCATAAAACTCAGTGCTTGCAATTGTAGGCGCCCGCTCGGCCTTTGCCGTGGAACACAAAGGCAGCCGTTTTCTGCTTACCACGGCCACAAACGTGCTCCATGCCATTCAGGTGTGACCGTAAGAGCTTGCGGAAGTTCAATTAAAACTTCTTACCAGAATTTCACGTCTTGTCCAGTACATGCAAAGAAAGGAGAGGCAAATTATCTTTTGTGTTTTTATCTTCTTGACCCTCTTGAAGAAGAGTTGGATGTATACAAAACGAGGAATGAATTTCTCTTTGGTCTAGGCATGCCTTCCTGTGCCGGATCCTGTCATAGAACCACAAAATTAAATAGCATTTGAAAACAAAGGCGGTAAATACTTATCAGCACTCGAGATTTGAGCCGCAAAAAAACGCAAAGGAAGGAAATCGTACGTCTGCTTTAAAAATGCTGCTGCTGTTTGGAGCATTTAAAAGCACTGATCAGCTGCTGTTGACAACACTGCTTCTAAGTAACTGATATGATGATATGGTATGACTGTATTGCCACCTTAATGAATGCTGCAGATCGTCAGAAGACCGATTAAAATATGCTGCTTGCTATACAATTGCTTCCAGATCACAGTGAGCGTGCAAGGCCGCTCCAAGCCCTTCAAGGCCTGTGTGCAGCACCTTTGCGTGATGGCAGACTGTGCATTGCTGCGCGTCAAAGACGATGCCAGCAGCTTTGAAGAGCTGGTGCCTGCTGTGCCGCTGCTGCAGGACAACAGCCTGCCGCACCTGCACGACAAGCTGCAGGTGTGTGTGTGTGTGTGTGTGTGTGTGTGGATGTGCAGAGCATAATATATAGCTGTAAATAATTGCTGTTGGATTTGTTGCATCTGCGAAATAAAGTGAAGGTATATGTGTGTGTGTGACTGTGTAAGGTGAGGACAGGTGTTTTGGTCCATGTCCCTGACTTGATTTTGCAGGGAAATTGGAGGTAGGAGGAGCCTTCCAAGCAAATTACCTGATTAATCAGCAATATTTATGGTTTGTCGTATACTTTCAGAAATTCAGAAATTCTTTTCCTAAACATAATCAAATTTGCGTTTATACTCCCACATTTTCCCCCTAGATGTACAGATCTCTGCTTCTTCTATTTATTCTTCCTGTCTTTGATCAGTTGATGTCCATAAAATTGGACATCATAAATATCTTGGCTCGTAATGTCTAGCCTCACAAGCGCACACACACATACACACACGCACACCCCCCCCACAAAAACACACACAAAAGCACACACACACACACGCACACACACACACACCACAAACACACACAAGCACACAATTTGACTGGCAGATCCTGGTACCCTCAGCAGCCCCCACGTCTGAAGGACCACAAGAGAAAGGAAGCCCTCCCATCAAAGCTCAGGTGTCATGCATCGAGATCACGACCTATGATTGTGCAAAGTGCAAGTTGTTGGCGATCCAGGTGAGGCTGCGAGTGTCAAAGAGTGGGTGGTACAGTTGCACGTGTTCACGGCCAGTTGTGTGTGTTTGCGGTTATCAGCTCTCATCACTCACTCGTGCGAGCTCTCTGTCGAGGCCGACCCTTGGACCCTGGAACAAAGCCCTTCGTTGGGAGCACTTTCTGTAGTGTAATACAAAACGTGTTGTTGCTAAAAAGCTATAGTCACTCATATCTACAGGGTATAGCTCTTGCTTGCTGTAACAACACGTGACTTTACATACTTCACCTGCACCTGCACCTGCTGATTATAAGTTATTATCAGCAGCATTCACGAGCAGGGGAGTGGTCCCTGGTAGGTGGGTGGCCCTCAGTCACAACAGAGGTCATGCTTAAGGTTGGCCAGAACAGTTTACTTACACTGTAAATGACCGTATAATCGGTGATTTCCCTGCCAAAATTACCGTATATACACCGGTATATAGGTCTGGCCAACCCTTAACTAGTTATGCTCTATGCTGCACACCAAGCAGGAAGCGCTCTGCTGCACACCTAACAGGAAGCGCAAAGCCTGACGATTTGAAGACCTGAATGCACAGCTCCTGCCTCTACTAAAATGTCACGACTCTCATACCTTGATACCAAACCTGTGCCGAGCAACAGCTGTGTTGCTACTCAGGGTGACCCACAAAGTCCTGCTACAAGCAGCTGTGTGGCTTATCAATGCGACACAGTGTGTTTGAAGTTCAAAGTTTGAACAGCAAGGCACCGACCTCACACACAACACTGGTTGATCCGCTTCTTCAATTTGCTATGCAGCTGGCGTGCAATACAGTGAAGCAGAACCTTGGCGCCCCCCTGATTTCACAGCTTGGAGGAGTGGACAGGTGAGGGTAGCACAGATATGCAGATATGGAAGCAAAAAAGGGTCAGGTTGAAAGCAAGACGGATGGCTCAGCAAAATGCGACAGGAAATGTTGAAGCAAGCATGTATACAAGGATAGAGAGGTAGAGTGGAGAGCTGGGGTCAAGGAGGCCGGCAAAGGGGGGGAATTGGGACTTCTGGGACAGGTCAGGGTGGGGGTGGGGGTGGAGGCAGGTAACAAGGGGTGCAGGTGTGGGACTTCTGGGACAGGCCAGAGTGGGACAAGTAAGTGTGGGACAGGTCAGGGTGGTGGCAGGCCAGTGCGGGACAGGTCAGGGTGGAGGCAGGCCAGTGTAGAGGCAGACCAGTGTGGAGGCAGGCCAGTGTGGGACAGGTCAGTGTGGGACAGGTCAGTGTGGAGGCAGGTCGGTGTGGAGGCAAGTAAGTGTGGGACAGGTCAGTGTGGGACAGGTAAATGTGCGATAGGTCAGGGTGGAGGCAGGTACCAAGGGATGCAGGTGTGGGGGAGATTTGGGGAGATGCTAATTTGGGTTCATCATGTTGTTGTTAAGGTATTTGATTGACACACATAAATGGTGAGGAGATATGGGGAGACAAAGACAAACATCCCGTCATACTACTGATAATCTTATGATGATGATGAGATGTGGGTTTGGAGGGTGCATAACGAGATGGAGTGGGAGTGTTTGGGGACTGGAAATAGAGGCAGGCAGGTATGCAGTGAAGGTTTCCTTTCAGGTACGACTTAATAGTGGGAGGCGATGTCAATGGATGTTAACTTTACTATTAGGTACGACTTTATAGCAATAGTAGTTGAAGACTTATGGACATTGGAAGAACCGCTCACCAAATAAAACTCCAATGCTCTCCTAAATGTTTCAAAAGATAGAGTGGATGAAGGGGATCTAGGGGGGATTGATTCACGATAGTTTAGGTATGGGGGATAGAGAGTTAGATTCAGGAAGAGCTTGTGAGGCCGTTTAATCTGTAAGGGTGGCCTAGACCTTGTTTAAAATGAGGATGGTGTGTTCCTTGCTGAGCACTTTCTTTTCTCTTCCTCCTGCCATTCTTCCCCCCTTCCATCCTCAGCGTCCCTCCCTTCCTCTCGCCCTCTCTTCCTCTCTTACAGACCTGTTTGCTTCCGCTCCTTTACTTTTAGCTGCTGACTTGCCATCCATCGTCCATTCAGGTGTTTAGGCCTGGTGTTCCAACGTGCCAGTACTGCTGAGCGATCGCTGCTGACTTGCCATCCATCGTGCATGCAGGTGTGTAGGCATGGTGTTTCAACGTGCCAAAGGCAAGCAGCTGAGAGGAGGAAAGAAAGGCAGTGGGGACGCTGCATTTGCCGTGCCAGGTAGAAGCACTCACACACAAACTCTATCTCAGACATGTCTGTGTCTGTGTCTGTGTCTAGGTCTGAGTCTAGGTCTAGGTCTCGTCTTTATTTGAGGAGAAGATTTTGTTTGGAGGCGTGATGGTGCATTCCACGTAGCAAGGATTCTGGCTATACATACACACAGTGTGTAGAGAAGTGCGTGCCTGTATATGTGCATGTGTGAAAGATTGCATGTCCAGTTGATACGTACTAAAGTGTGAATGAACAAGACAGCAACTTACACCGCGTGCCTGTGCGCATGAATAAAACATATGTAAAAGAATTGTATGCCCAGTACATACTAGAGCATGAATGGACATGACAGTGGCAAACGTCGCACCCAACATTTGTTTAATATGACGCCGTGCAATTGCTTCCCATTTCACTCATCTTTTTTTTTTTCCTCCTGTTGCAGCATCTCACATTGCCCACTTCTTGGACGACGTTATAGGCACAGGGGGCAGCAGAGGCTTTCCACAGCTGGGTACGTGACCCTCCTGATTCCTTTGTTTTCACTTTACTTTTAGGGTAGACGTGTTCTACGGTAACTGGTACCCAGATGGCTCCTTTTCTTTATTTAGTATTTAGTAGTTTTTACTACCTACGCGGTTTTCTTTCAACAATCGTGCTTCACATAGGCAGCTCTAGGTCTAGAAGCTGCTTTATTTTCAACTTGGTTGTAGGATGGGCCAGAAGCTCTAGGTCTAAGAGCTGCCAGTTTGTCGATAGCGATGGAGGTTGGGGTGTAACTGTATTTAAACTCCGTGAATGCTGTATGGATCTAAAATGATCATGCCCTGTTGTACACCAATATGCTGTCTTGGCCATCAATACTTGCCTCTGCTCCTTACACTTCCCCCAAACGGTTGCCTAATTTTTACAACCTACCCATGTCCTCTCAAAGCATTCAAGGATCCTTGCCTACAAAGACCTGCGCTCATTCCTTGTGGGACCATTTTTTGACAGGCCCCTTTGATTCACAGCACAATGTGTGCTATTGTTCAATGCTTGCCTTTGTCTTACTTGCATTGTCTTCATCATACAAAAGCCCATCCTCATTCTGCAAGCGCTTGCCCTTATAATCATCCAAGCACTCATCCTTATTAACCATGCGCTCTTCGGACCACGCCTGTGTGTGTGCATCAGCTGCTTGCTTCATTTTACGAGCGCTCGTCCTTATTAAGCACGCGCTTCTCTGACCACGCCTGTGTGTGCATCAGCTGCTTTTGCTTCATTTTACAAGCGCTCGTCCTCAATCGTCAAGCACCTTTCTGACCCCGCCTGTGTGCACACTCTTGCAGGCATAAAGTTCAAAGAAACACGCTCTCCAGCTCTGCAAGGCCACCTGAAAATGGCACCCCACCACCAAGGCATCGTGGTGACCGCTGTTAACCCCACTTCCACGGCAGCAGGTGCTTTCAACTAGAGGCTACTCTCTGCACCATACGCTCCTGCTTTGCACCCTATGCTCCTGCTCTACTTCCTGCACGCTTGTGGCACTGTGTGCGGTAGTACATACTTATACCTTAAAAACTGTGCTTGGATGCAAGCGTCGCACATGCATGCACATGGTAATTGACTTGCTTGAGTACGTGCATATGCGAGCAGGTGTTGAGACTGGCTTGGTCTGCAATGGCGTGTGTAAAAGAGCTTATATCATGGTATTGCTCGACCTCATAATTAGGGTTGGCCAGAATTATACATTTATAATTTATAGGTATATACGGTGTATATACAATATTTTTGGCAGGGAGATCACCATACATACGGTCATATACGGTGTGTACATACGGTCTGGCCAACCCTACTCATAATCAATTCACAGGATGGTCAAAGGGCCCGTGATGCAAAGCGAACGAGTTGTCACTTATTATTTATAATGCCTCTGATGTGCATTCAATTGCAGGGGTGCTCCAGAGTGGAGACGTGCTGCTTTCCATTGCAGGCGCTGATGGAGTTTGCCAAAACATTTACAACGATGGATCTGTAGACTTCAGGTGTGTGATCACTCAATGAGCAGCAGGGACGTTGCTTGGAATCTTTGCACCTTTCACCCATGGAACGTGTCACGTAGCCATGCGCACCAAGCTCACTCACACACCCATAACACACACGCACATACACACAACACACACACTCACACTTACACACACACACACACGCAGAGAAGGAGAGCGCATCAGCATGACCCATGTCATAGGGAGCAGGGCAGTCGGCGAATCCCTGAGCCTAGAAGTTCTCAGGAACGGGCGTGAGCTTCGAGCCCAAATACAGCTGTGCGTGCCCCAAGTCCTTGTCTCCACCAGCAGGGCAGGCAAAGGGCCGTCGTTCTTAGTCATTGGGGGGCTCGTACTCACACCGCTGACTGTGCCATACTTAGAGCAGGTGCGTGGCACAAACAAAAGTTAGTATCTGCTTGCAAGTTGCAAGTGCGCCTGTCATGCTCAGGCCTACTCGTTGGGGGGCTTGCGCTCACTCTCCTTGCTGTGCATGATTTGGAAAGGAGGTATGTGCGTGGCACAAACAAGAGTTATTATCTGCTTGCAAATTGCAAGTGCGCCTGTCACGCTTAGGCCTAGTCGTTGGGGAGCTTATACTCACACCGCTGACTGTGCCATACTTAGATCAGGTGCGTGGCACAAACGAAAGTTAGTATCTGCTTGCAAATTGCAAGTGCGCCTGTCACGCTCAGGCCTAGTCGTTGGGGGGCTTGCGCTCACTCTCCTTGCTGTGCATGATTTGGAAAGGAGGTATGTGGCACGAGCAAAACTTGAGTGTGCATCATGTGCAGGGATGAATTGCAGAGTGTGCAATGTTAGATACTAAATATTGCTGGTAGGAATCTGCAACAGTAGCAAGCCCCTCTGCTTCAGTTACATGCGTTGCTACATGAACTATGGATCGCTTTATATTGGTTGCGTACCAACAAAGGCGCATCCTTGTATATCTGCTTTGATCCTGGATGACCCTGAACGGACTGTAAGTATATTTTGTATATTGCTGCATAGTGGGTGCGTGCGTGCCACCAACAAAAAACGAATCTGTTCACTCACTACCATGTGTTTGCCTCCTGACGCAGAGCTTTGGAAAGAAGCTGTGGGTGCAGGCATCCCCGATCTCATTGCTGGGCATCTTGAGCACTTTTCCAGGCGAGAGCAGCGGGAGTAGTAGTGCCCCCGGCGGTAGTAGCCCAAGCAGCAGCAGTGGCAGCAGTGGTGGTGGTTGCGGGGAAAGCGTAGGTGATGGCAGTACTGTGTTTATAAATCAAGAGAGTGAGATGCTTTTTGGTGAGTCACAGCAGCAGCAGCAGCAGCAGCAGCAGGAGCAGCAGGATAGCTTAGATGTTGAGCAGCAGCAGGGGCAACAGGGGCAGCAGCCACAGCAGCAGCAGCAGCAGCAGCAGCAGGAGCAGGTTCTTTCATCACAACAAGAGCCCGTGCAGCAGCAGCACCACCATCACCACTTCCAGGATATGTTGAGGAGATTTGGTCCACAGCAGCCTGTTGTTGTTGCGCAGTGCGAGGACACAGAGGGCCTAGAGGGCTATGAGCCACAGGGTCTTCGACACAAACTCGTGACCGGGTTTAAAATCGTGCCAAACCGGAGTGCAGCCATTTTGGACAGGCGGGGAGAAGGGAGCAAGGCAGGGGTTCATGGTGCCGATGGGCAGGAGGGTAAACGGCAGCAGCAGCAGCAGGAGGAGGAGGAGGAGGAGGAGGAGGAGGAGGAGGAGGAGGAGGAGGAGGAAGAGGAGGTAGAGGAAGGGGCAAAGCTGCAGCAACAGGAGCAACTGCAGCAACAGCAGACCTGTTTCCAGCCTGTGCATAACCTGAGGCAAATAGCCATGGCGGTGCTATCCGGTCAAGTGAGCGTGAGTAATGAGGGGGGGGCGTGGGTGTGGGTTACATGTCTGTATAGGTGCTGCTATACTCTGTATTGATCTGGATTGCATGCTCAGGCATTTGAAGGCGCTCTGCCGTTTGCAACCTTGGCACCGCTGTTAGTACTGAGAGGAGATTTTACAAAAGTAACATACATAAAAGGGGGGCCTACGTCTGCACTTTCCGTACAAGAAATTGGGCAATGCAGCGTGTGGACAAAAAAACTCCTCTCTGTACAACATCAGGCGATGCATCATTCAATAAATGGGACCAGAGAAGGTGCAGGGAAGCGGATGCCATTGTTTATACTTAGGGCTGGCCAGGACCGTATATTTACACCGTATATGATCATATGTAGGGTGATTTCCCTGCTAAAAACACCATATGTACACCGTATATACGTATAAATATATGGTTCTGGCCCACCAGATTTCTAAACTGCTGCTGCTGCTGCTGCTGCTGCTGCTGCTGCTGCTAAATAACTTTTTTGCAACAGCAGCCTAAGTCTCAGTAAAAGAAAGAAATTAATAAATAGGCTACGTTGGTAGTGATAATACATCCAGCGTGGTTTAGGGAAGGAGCACTTAGGTGCCAGCACCTAACAAACCCTCACCGCCAAAATCTAGTCATGGTCCACATCAAGAAGATCAGGTGGGTTGTGTGCAGAAGCATTCGTACCCACAGCTTGTCTGTGACCAAACTAGTTCTGTGAAGCGTGTCTTTTTGGAGTAGTTAGTGGAGGCATGTTTGATAGGTTGTCCACTGAGCTTGGTTTTAGTGTTATTGCCTTGTAACAGCCCAGTCCTAGATCTGAGAGCTTCCACTCAGATGCCCCCAGAGGCATATATAGCGATGTAACCTTACCTTACCTAGATCTGAGAGAGGTGCGAACTGTCTGGGTACATCTGACACAAACTAAGTGATAGAGAAGTTGCTACAGCCCCACAATGAATTGCGGCATTCAAGTTTTGCCATTTTGAGAGAGCTTGAGGCTCTTAGAAGATCCCCAATCTAGCCAACTAACTCCTCCAACACTTCCGTACAGCTCTGCTCCTTTGTACACACAAATCCGAGCGTGTCATCAGCCCGAATGGTGATATTAAGTACTGCCCCTGACTTTTGTGTTTTTTTAAAACATGCCTGCAGGAAGGTGAAGTGTGGCTAGAGCTAGGCGCTGGGCAGACTAGCATCATAGTCGTGCTGGACCTTGAGCAAGCAAAGGAAGACGCAAGGCAGGTCCTACAGGAATACGAAGTGACACACCCTGTGTCCAAGGATCTTCGAGACTGCATGCCCACCATCTCAAGGAGTAAAAGAAAGAGGAACCTTCTGCGGTAGCTGGTTCTGAATTTAGTGTTCAGTGCTGTCGTTTCAAAGCGCGGTCATTGAGAAGAGAACAGCAGTTGCAGCCTTTCCGCCCTAGGCACAGACATGCTCATTTTTATTATTTCTTTTCTTTGGGAGGCTGATCTGAAAGATTGTCGACCAGTGGATGACAATGCATGCACAATGAAATGAAAAAAGAAAATTGATTATCACGGGGGATCGGATTTCTTTGACGCAATTTCTTGGAAGCAAGATAGGGCCATAGATCCAGCATTGAATTTGACTCGGCTAATAAAGCTTGCTGCGAGGAGCGGTGTTCGTGCCGACTCTGCAAATTCCTGTACATAAAAACACAGTTGAAGCGCGGTTGAAGCGGTTAAACTTTGCGGTTGAAGCGGTTGAAACTAAAAAATTGGTTGCAGGGCGGTTGAAATTAACTGCTCCTCCATTGAAATAATATCAACCGAGGGAGCGGTTGAAATCAACCGCTTCAACCGCACTCCAACTGATTCCTGTTTTGTGTGACGATGCCGCATGGAAACCAATTAAAGGTAGTCGTCAAGATGTAAGTGCGGCGCTTCCGTATATCTGGTGTTGCATACAATAGACATCTCAGGCCTTGGTGAAATAAAATTGAACTAGCTCAAATCGCTCAGCCGCTGAAATGAATGTATGGTTGTAACTATTCTGATCGACTATGGCATCTGCTTGGGAATTTCCAACCAAATGGCACAAGACTGAAAGGTCCAAATAAACTGCTCCGTAGATCAGCCACACTCCTTCAACTGAGGCCCTTTCCACCCGGTTCCTACCTGTTATTGCAGCACACAAATTTCACTAAAATCAGCCTCCAATTATTTCTAGTCTTTGCCAGGAGCGGGCGTTCTTGGGTTCTGATTTCTGATGCACATCTTGTTTGCTCAGTGTCACGTGCATGTACACGGACAGTTGCTGCGGCTTTGGCAACAAAAGGCTGGAAGGCTTTGGAGAAGGCCTGCTCGTTTATTACTAGTACTAGAAGTAAGTCGAGCTTAGGTGCATGACCGAAAAGCTGTTATGCATTCTGCACTTAAATCTTGCCTCATTCCACAACCATTTGCTGACAGCTTGAGGAACAAACCACACGAGCGCTGCCCTTGTTTCATGTGCAGCTAAAGCTGTAGACCACATAAATGTTGAGAATAAATATTGGATAGAAAGAGACCCTACTTGCAGATTTCATCATAGGTAATGCACACAGGTCACCAGTAACGTAGCCGCTCCAGAGCTCCTACACCAATCACAGCTCAACGACATGCTATTACTGCCGCTCAATTCCGGCCGATTTCTTAAGCAAGCAGGGAGTTGGAGGAGGTGGCTTTTCTAAGACTGTCTGTGATCCCTTGCGAGCCTGGACCGCCGGACCCCGACAGCGTCTCCTCCACTAGACCACGGAAGGCTGAGCCAGGCGTCTACAGGAAAAGGGAAGAAGACAGGTTTGATAACAGCATCGACAAAATGATGTTGCCAGGCGCCTGTAAGATAGAGGAAACACCGAACTAGAATTTCCCACTTATTGTATTGTACAGTTGTATATCGGCAAAGTCACAAGCTGTCACGTTCCATCATTTGACTAATCATACACGACTGAAACTTGATCTATGTAATGCGTATTATACCGCCATTTCGGCTCGAATGGGAGGGTGAGAGATCATAAGCACAATTATCATTCTAAATAAATATAAATTATAAACATATGGGATGATGCATCAAACCCACACTTTCCTTCACGAGTGTTTGAATTAGAGGTACTAGTTGTAGGAAAGCAAATAAAAAGGTCAGCCCTTGCAATAAAGGACAGACAATTTAGAGGCTGTAGGCAACTGTTCTACCTCCGCAAACAGTACGCACACGAGCACAAACTTTGTGTACAAGTGAGCGCACGCATGCATGACACACTCAGCAGGAACATACACAAGAACACACGCGGAAATAGGGACACACACACACACGCTCAGCCTCACGCACGTACCGCCATGAGAGCAGCAGGGGTGTCAAACTCTTTCAGTAATCCCCCCTCCAGCAGCAGCACCCGGTCGCTGTCGATGATGGTATGAAGACGATGCGCAATGGTCAGCACCGTACACTGGGAAAAGGCAGAGCGGATCGTGCGCTGGATGAGGGCATCCGTGGTATTGTCTACGTTGCTGGTGGCCTCATCCTGTGTGTATGTATGTGTGTGTATGTGTACTTGTCGTGTTATGTAATAATGTTTGTGTTTACATGTGTGTCATCACGCATGTGTGTGAGAGCGTCTGTGTTTGTGGGTGTGTTTGTGTTCACGCCTGTATGTTGGTGTGTGTGTGTGTGTGTGTGTGTGTGTATGTGTATGTCTGTGTGCGTGCATGGTGTTTGAGTGTATGTATGAGCATGTGAGGGCGAAAGGGAGTGCAAACTCACCAGCACCAGAATGCGTGAAGCTCGCAAGAGAGCACGGGCCATGCACAGCAGCTGGCGCTGACCAGTGCTGAGGTTTGCCCCCCCCTCTTGGATGGGAGCATCCAAGCCTCCTGTCAGGCCTGCATGTGTGTGTGTTCGTGTGTGTTTGTGTGTGTGTGTCTGTGTGTGTGTGCGTGTGTGTGTCGTGGTGAGTGAACGTGTGAGCATGTGCCTTTCAAATGTGCACATGTATGCTTTGGTGGTGAATTTGTAGAGGCAGCTGCATGAATGTATGCAACGCGCTCATTTAAAGAAGGCAGCTGGATGCATCAGAATCACTTGTTTGCTTGAAATATGTGCACGTGTGCAAAAAGATGCTCAGTCACATGCATATCCATTACCTAAGCACACGCACATTCAGAACCCACGCGCACACCTACACCCACACACCCACACGTACAACCAAAAGCACAAATAAACACACACGCACGCACCTGCTACAAAGCTCTCCATGCCTGCACGTGTTAAGGCCTCCCAGATGTGTGTGTCGCTGCTAGCGGAGGCAAAGGGGTCCAGGTTGGAGCGGATGGTTCCACTGAATATGACCGGGTCCTGTGTGGTTGCAAATGAAGAAGGTGCGTGTATGCATGTATGCTTGTGTGAATGTGCGTGTGTTTGTGTGAGTGTGTGCTTTGATCATGCAAAACAGTGTGTTGCGATAGAAAACATTTAGGATCACTGGTAAGGGTCAGGGTGTGCTTTGGGGGAAAACTTCGCCATTAAAATTGTTCCTGCAATTGTGTTTTAAATGGATGGCACAGACGACACACACAGTCACATCTATACTTTCACCCTTGCAACGTACACCACTCATTTCAACACCATGCACCTATTCTAAAACCGCACGTGTGCTTGTATGCTGTAATGACAAACGACTAGTATATTCAAGTCCAACGGGGACATCACATAGGCATGACATAGGACATAGTCATCACATAAGACATCACATAGGCATCACATAGGACATAGTCATCACATAGTCATCACATAGTCATAACATAAGACATCACATAGGACATCACATAGGACATAGCCTTCACATAGGACATAGGCATCACATAGGACATAGCCATCACATAGGACATAGCCATCACATAATCATCACATAGGACATCATCACATAGTCATCTCATAGGACACATTGGCGTCACGTATTCAACACAATTTTTGACATCACATATTTAGGGCTGGCCAGAATTGAATGTATACGACCGTATATTTGGTGATTTCCCTTCCAAGAATACCATATATGCACCATAAATATATGGTTCAGGCCTACCTTGCATATATTACATTTTAATTCCAAAACATTCCTCACCGCCACTCCCAACCCCACTCGAACCCCCACGCCCAAACCCAAACCCACCCGACACCCACACCCACACCCATACCCATACCCACACCCACACCCACACCCACACCCACACCCACCCCCACCCCCACACCCACACCCACACCCACACCTACACACCTGAGGCACAA
>Ga0307947_1001531_pt1 | contig 18304 bp, 18 predicted proteins | sample OrgLakmetagen232_FD_201840 | JGI IMG/M metagenome (GOLD analysis project Ga0307947, IMG submission 201840) | Saline water microbial communities from Organic Lake, Antarctica - #232 | ecosystem: Environmental > Aquatic > Non-marine Saline and Alkaline > Saline | place: Antarctica: Organic Lake...
CTCTTCGGTCGCGCCCTCTTCCGTTGCGCCCTCGTCGGCGGCAGCCTCTTCGGTCGTGCCCTCATCCGCTGCGCCCTCGTCGGCGGCGGCCTCTTCGGGCGTTCCCTCTTCCGCTGCGCCCTCGTCGGCGGCGGCCTCATCGGCCGGTGCTTCCGTCTCTGCGGCTGCAAGCTCGATATTGTTCTCGCCATCGGTCTCGTCGAGATAGGCGATCACGTTCACGCGGTCCTCAGGCTTCGACAGACCCGCATAGCCCATGATTGTGCCCGGCGCATAGTTGGACGGGTTTTCAAGAAAGGCGCTCAGTTCTGCCGCCGTCCAGACATCGGCGACCTCGCTCAGCGCGCCGGAATAATTGAAACCCTCCACGGAGCCTACATCGCGCGCCACGACACCGTAAAGATGCGGGCCGACGCCGTTTTGACCGTCTTCGAGCATGTGGCAGGCCCGGCACTGGTTGAACACGCGTTCGCCCTTGGCGGCATCTGCCGATGCGAAAAGCGTGGCCAGATCGGGCGCCTCCTCGGCTGTGTCCTGCGGTTCGTCATCCGCGCCGGTGTCCACCACATAGCCTTGCGCATGGTCTTCGCCGTGCCCGCCGGAAGAATAGATCGTCTCTGCCGCCCAGCCTCCCAGCAAGAAAATGAGCAGTGCCCCGCACAGGGCACCAGCGGACTTTGTCAGTGTCATCGTGTCGAACATTGGCTCGCTTTCGTTGGCTCCTTGGTTTGACAATCTGTCTAGCCGCTTCCCCTACCGCCTTGCAAGGTGTAGTTTCCGCGACCAAACGCCCGGCACCTCGACAAGGATGGATCCTGCAACATGCCCAACGCAATCGCCTTTCAGGGAGAGCTCGGCGCCTATTCGCATCAGGCCTGTTTCGAGACCTATCCCGGCATGGAGCCGCTGCCCTGCCGCACCTTCGAGGACACGATCACGGCGGTGCGCGAGGGGCGCGCGGATCTCGCGATGGTGCCGGTCGACAATTCCACCTTCGGGCGGGTGGCCGATATCCATCACCTGCTGCCCGAATCGGGGCTGCATATCGTCGGCGAGGCGTTCGTGCGGGTGCATATCAACCTGCTGGCCCTGCCCGGCGTGCGCCTCGACCAGATCGAAAGCGCAGTCAGCCACACCATGCTTCTGGGCCAGTGCCGCGCGTTTCTGGAACGCCACGGCATTCACCGCATCACCGGTGCCGACACCGCCGGATCGGCGCGCCACGTGGCCGAGGCCGGCCAGCCCGAACTGGCCGCGTTGGCCAGCGATCTGGCCGGCGAGATCCACGGGCTCGAAGTGATCGCCCACCATATCGAGGATCAGGGCACCAACACGACACGGTTCCTGATCATGGCGCGCGAGCCCGATTTCACCCGCCGCGGCGATGACGGGATGATGACAACGCTGGTCTTTCGCCTGCGCTCGATTCCGGCGGCGCTTTACAAGGCGCTTGGCGGGTTCGCCACCAACGGTGTGAACCTGACCAAGCTGGAAAGCTACATCATGGACGGCAATTTCAACGTGGCGCAATTCTATGCCGATATCGAGGGCCACCCCGAGGACGCGCCCGTCGCCCGCGCGCTGGACGAGCTGGACTATTTCACCTCCGATATCAGCATCCTCGGCGTCTACCCCGCCGACCCGCGCCGCCACGAGGGCGACTGACCCCCTACGACGGCAGCCGCATGACGCTGACCGACTGGCTGACACACCAGGCTGGGGTCCAAGTCTCCATGAAGGCGACATCGCCCGCGTCGCGCCCCACGCCGATCAGCGCCGCGCCCTCCTCGCCACACATGCCGGTCGCGTCCACCATGTGCCACGCGCCCTCCAGCCAGACCTGCGGCAGGGCGTGAAAATCCGGCGGATCGACATCCGGCGCATAGGCGGAGGCATAGCGCGCCGGGATCCCCGCCGCCCGCGCCAGCGCACAGACCACATGCGCGTAATCGCGGCACACCCCCTCGCGCGTCACGAACGTGTCCTGCGCGGTGGTGGCCGGCGAGCTTGACGGCACATAGCACAGCTTGCGCGCCACCCAATCGGTCATCGCGGCGATCTTGCGCCCGCCCTCGAGGCCATCGAAGCGCCGCGCGGCGAAGGTCTGAAACAGGTCCGAGGGACAGAACCGCGACGGGCGCAGATAGGTCAGCACATCGCCGGGAAGCCCGTGCACCGGCGTCGCCCCGAGCTGTTCGAGCCGGGGCGCAAGGCGCGTGACATCGACCGTCGCGCGGTAGCGCAGCTTGAGCTCGTCGGCCTGCACCCGCGCCCAGATGCGGGTTCCCAGCCCGGCCTCACCCTCGATCCGGGTGATGTCGGCCTGCGCGATCTCGAGACTGTCCTCGATCACGACCTGCCCGTCGGTGCGCGCGGCCTCCAGCACCAGAAGGACCATCGCATCTGCGCCGACCTGGTACTGCATCCGCACATCGATTCCAAACGGCATCCGCACCCTGTCCTTTCCTGATCCGGCGGCTCTGATCCGGCCATGCCGCATCCGCCCGGTGAGGTCAAACGCGGCTCTTGAACCGCTCCTCGACATCCGTCGCGAAATCCGCGACCCGCAGCCGGAACCGCCGGGTCAGGTTGCCGCGCATCAGCTTGAGAGGTTGCAGCATCACCCGCCCCGCAAGGCCCTTCGGCGCGACGGTCAGATCCACGGCCAGCCGCGTGCGCGTCGGCGACAGAGCCACCAGATCGACCCGCATGCGCCCGGTGATGGCCGGCGAGCCTGCGTCGAGCGTGATCCCGTGCGGCGGATCATGGCGCACCAGCGCGATATCGACCTCGCGCAGACGCCCGCGCAGTGTGAACCGCGCGTGCCAGCCCATGCCGACCCCCGGCCCGGTCAGCGTGTCGGTGCGCCGGACCTCCGCCCCGCGCCGCCGCGCCGACCGCTCGAAGGCTGTGAACTCGGTGATCTCGTCGAACACCGCCTCGATCGGGGCCTCGATTTCCTCGCTGCTGGTGAATTGCATCCGCGCCCCTTGTTCCTGCGCCCCGGATCACTGACCTCGTTTGGGGGGTACTGTCCCCTCAATCCAGCCTGTCGGCAAGCCAGTTCTGCAACAGGAAATGCGCGATGGCACCGCGCCGCGCGGGCAGAAGCTCGGGGGTTTCCCCGGCAAACGCACCCAGCATCTCCTCGCGACTCATCCAGCGGGCATCCTCGATCTCGTTCGGATCGAGGGTGATCTCGCGGCTCAGCGCCTCGGCGTGACAGCCCAGCATCAGCGAGGCCGGAAACGGCCAGGGCTGGCTGGCCAGATAGCTGACCTGCCCGATCCGTATATCCGCCTCCTCGAAGACCTCGCGGCGCACGGCGGCCTCGATGGTCTCGCCCGGCTCGACGAACCCGGCAAGCAGCGAATACATGCCCGCGGGAAAGTGCGGCGAGCGCCCGACAAGCACGTCGTTGCCATGCGTCACCAGCATGATCACCACCGGATCGGTACGGGGAAAATGCGGTGTCCCGCAGGTGTCGCAGCGCCGCTGCCAGCCGGCGCGCACCATTCGGCTTTCGGCGCCGCAGCGCGCGCAGAACCGGTGCGACTGGTGCCAGCCGAACAGCGCCCGCGCGGTCGCGGCCAGTTCCGCATCGCGCGGTGAAAGCCGGGTCATCACCCGACGCAGATCGGCGAAGGTGCCGCCGGCGGGCAGATCCGGATGCACCGGATCGGGCACATCGGGATCGGTCTCGTCCCAGTCCTCGGGCGCCCAGTCGGATATGTCATGCGCAAGGATCAGATCGCCGGCCGAGTCGCGCCCCAGCAGCACGCGCGGCCCGGCATGGCGGGCCAGCACCGGATGCGTCGGCGGCACGCATATCACACGGGTCCGGTCTTCGGCCGCCACGAGCGGCCTGCCCTGCCAGAACACCAGAGCCTGCGCGCGCCCCTCGGCCACGGCGGCCTCGATGGCCTCGGCATCGCCCCGCAGGTCGTCGGCCCGATCAAGGTTCGAGCCTCCGAATGTCGCGTATTCCGCATGCCGCATGGCGATCTCTCAATGGTTTGCCTCAAGCCTCCCTTCACCCTGCGGGCAGGGAACACAAGATCCCGCGGCGCAAAGATGTCACATGATGTCGTAGAAACGACACAACCTGGAGTTTTGCGGATTATCTGTCTGCACGTTCATGTTGCATATTGATAAGCAATTAATCAGGCTTACTCCGTGTTCGATCGTACCGATGCGTGTAATTGTTTCAAGCAAAACGAGGCCCTGTTTTGACCGACCCCATACCGAGTGCCCCGACCGGCGAGGACAGGCCGGCGACCGTAAATCTGCGTGTTCTGGCAACGTCCGATATGCATGGCCACGTCCTGCCATTCGACTATTTCACCCATCAGCCCGACCGCCCGCACGGACTGGCCCGGGGGGCCACGCTGGTGCGGCAGGCGCGCGATGAGGCGGGCGAGGATCACTGCCTGTTGCTCGACAACGGCGATTTTCTGCAGGGCACCCCGCTCAGCGATCTCACACCGCATCCCGGGCACGGCTGGCGCGGCCAGCATCCGGTGATGCGCGCGATGAACACGCTGGGCTATGACGCCGCCACGCTCGGCAATCACGAGTTCAATTTCGGTCTCGACTGGCTGCGCAGGACGCTGCACGAGGCCGCGTTTCCGCTGATCTGCACCAATGTCGTCACCCGCAGCGGCGACAGCCCGCTCGAGGATGACACCTTTCTGCCGCCGTTTGTCATCCTGACCCGCGAGCTGCGCGACACCGCAGGCTGTGCGCATACCCTGCGCATCGGTCTGATCGGGCTGACCCCGCCGCAGATCATGACATGGGATCACGCCCATCTCGCCAAACGGCTGACCGTGCGCGACATGGTGGACTGCGCCCGGGCCTGGGTCCCCGAGATCCGCAGGCAAGGCGCCGATCTGGTGATCGCGCTCGCCCATAGCGGCATCGAGACCGGACCGGACCGGCCGATGCCCGGACCGTCCCTGCCCGACCCGTCCCTGCCAAGGTCGATCTCGGAGCCGGCAATGCTGGAAAACGCGGCGCGCGCGATTGCCCGCGTGCCGGGGATCGACGCGATCATCGGCGGGCACAGTCACCGCAGCTTTCCCGGCCCCGATCACGGCACCACGCCCGGGGCCGACAGCGCCCGGGGCACGCTTTGCGACATTCCTTGCGTGATACCGGGATTCGCCGGATCGCATCTGGGCCAGATCGACGTGGAGCTGACCCGGCGCGGCGAAGGCTGGCAGGTCACCGGCCACCGCGCCACGCTGCGCCCGACCGACGCGACCGCGCCCTGCCCGCACCTTGCCCGGAGGCTCGCCCGGGCGCACGCGCACACTGTCTGGCTGACCGACCAGGTCGTCGCCCGGACGACGCATCCGATCCACAGCTACCTGTCGCTCGTGCAGGACGATCCGGCGACGCAGCTCGTCAATCACGTGCAACGCAGCGCGCTGCAGGAGGCACTCGCGCAGACGCCGCATGCGGGCCTGCCGGTGCTCGCGGCCTCGGCGCCGTTCAAGACCGGGGGGCGCGGCGGGCCGGGTCACTACACCGACATTCCCGCCGGGCCGCTGCGGCTGCGCAATGTCGCGGATCTCTACGGATTTCCCAACACGCTTTGCGGGCTGCTCGTGACCGGCGCGGATCTGCGCGACTGGCTGGAGCGGTCGGCGATCTGCTTCAACCGGATCACCCCCGGCCGCACCGGGCAGGCCCTGCTCGATCCCGAGGTGCCGGGACACAGCTTCGACGTGATCGCCGGGCTGAGCTACCGGATCGACCTCGCGCAACCGGCGCGGTTCGATGGCGCGGGCACCGAGATCGCCGCGAACGCACGGCGCATTCGCGACCTGTGCCATGCGGGCCGGCCGGTCGCCGACACGGACCGCTTCGTGATCGCCACCAACAGCTACCGCGCCTGGGGCGGCGGCCCGTTTCGCGGCCTCATGGCCCGGGGGATGATCTATCGCGGCAGGCTGTCGATCCGCGACATGATCTCGGAACATGTCACCCGTCTGGGCACGATCGCGCTTCAGCCGCGCAGCGGCTGGGGGTTCGTCCCCCTGCCCGACACCCATGTCGAGATCGAGACCGGCCCGGGGCTGCGCGCCTACCCGCAAGACATCGCCGCCCTCGGGGCCGCCGATCTGGGCGATACCGAGGCCGGATTTCTTCGTCTGAGCGTGCCGCTCGGGCGTGGCAAGTGGATCCCGGCCCTTGCGAATCCCGAATACGGGGCATATATCGATATTCGAGAGGTTGGCGCGGGCAGGCACCTCGCCAACCCGGTCAGATCCGGAAGGAAGCAGCCGTAACGAGCCTCGCTTGGGTCGTTGTCCAGCCTCTCACCCTCTCTTTCCCTATCCTGCTGAACTCGGATAAAGCGCTTGCAAGCAACGGCGTTTGGTCGCGTCACGGCGACAGATCTGCTTGCCAGGGTCCATCGACACGGCAGGCAGGCAGGCAGGCGGGCTTCGACAACGCGCCGGGCCGGATCAAGGCGATCCGCGAGGCGTCAGGCCCCGACGATCCGGGCCCGACGCTGCGGCGCATGCAGCTTCTGCGGCGGGTGTGCACGCCAGGGTGAACCGGAACGGACGTTCAGAACCCTGCCGCATGACCGTCCTTGCGCGCATCCGAACCACCACTGAGAACACCACGCTCGTGGTCGATGAGAATGGACTGGCAGCCTCCGAGAGGGTCTTGCGACAACCGCAAGCGGTGCCCCTTGTCTGCCAAGCCAAGCAGCGTTGCAGACGGCATGCTGCGTTCGACCTCGACCTCGGTCCCGTTGGCCATAAGACGTGGCATGTCTATGGCCGCCTGCAGATCCATGCCGTAATCAACGAGGTTGGAGACGATCCGGGCGTGTCCGAATGGCTGATAGTCTCCGCCCATGACGCCGAAGGACAATCGCACGCGATCGCCTTCGGTCGCCATGCCCGGCATGATCGTGTGCATTGGCCGCTTGCCGGGGGCGAGCGCATTGGGATGCGCGGGGTCGAGCGTGAAGGCATTGCCGCGATTTTGAAACAGCACGCCCGTATCCGGGCAGAGGATGCCGCTGCCGAAGGAATCGAAGATCGAGTTTATGAAGCTCACCGTGTTCAGGTCGCGGTCGACCACGGTCATGTAGACCGTCTCCGAGGTCGACAGACCGAGCGGCCCGATGTCCTGCATGGCGTGATCGGGTGATATACGTGCGCGCATCCCGGCAGCCCAGTCCTTTGACAGGATCGCATCAAGGGGGATTTCCATCGCATCCGGATCGGCGATGTGGCGATCGCGCATGGCATAGGCAAGCCGCGCGGTCTCGATTTCGAGGTGAAGGCGCTCCGCCGAAAGTGGATCGAGCGCGGCCATGTCGAACCCTTCCAGCAGGTTGAGCATCACCAGCGCCGTGATCCCCTGATTGCTGGGCGGCACCTGATGGATATCGAGGGTCCTGTAGCGCGTGCTCACCGGGGTGACGTAATCGCCCTGCACGCGGTGAAAATCGGCCTCATCGTGCAGCCCGCCATGCGACTGCAAGCTGCGCGCCATGGCGGAGGCCAGCGGACCCTCGTAGAAGGCGCGCGCGCCCTGTGACGCGATGATTTCAAGCGTGTCGGCAAGGCGCTCCTGGCGGTGAATATCACCCTCGGCGGGCACATGGCCCGAGGGCAGGAACAGCGCGCGTGTCGCCTCGCGCGCCGCAAGATGGCCCTTGGCGCGCAGCCAGTCATGGCGCACACGCGCATGAACGGGATAGCCGTCACGGGCATAGCCAATCGCCGGGGCGAGCAGCCGGCCGAACTCCATCCGCCCATGATCGGCATGCAGCTGTCCCCATCCATCGACCGCCCCGGGCAGGGTCACCGCATGCACGGAATCCTCTGCAATCCTCGTGACGCCCTGGGCGCGCAGGCGCTCGATACTGGCCGCCGCAGGGGCGCGGCCAGAGCCGTTGAAGGCGATGACATCAGCCGAACCCTTGGGGCAATAGAGCGCAAAGCAATCCCCGCCGATTCCGGTCATCTGCGGCTCGACCACCGCCATGACCGCTGCACCGGCGATCGCCGCGTCGATGGCATTGCCGCCGTCGCGCAACACATTGAGCGCGGCCGAGGTCGCCAGCGGGTGCGAGGTGGCCACCATTGCGTTACGGGCATGGACGGTGGAACGTCCGGGGAAGTGGAAATCACGCATATTGTCTTCCTTCATTCCATTTTGGGGCGCATCGGCGCACGTTGTCCATCGTCGCGTCGGACCTGGTTGATCTGCCGAATGATCTGCATGTTCTCGCGCGATGTCCGGATATGCGCGCGCGCGGCCTCGACAGCCGCGCGCGCATCTCGCGCCATCACAGCGGCCACGATGGCGCGGTGTTCTTCAACGGCAAGCTTCCATTGATCTATCCAGCGCACCTCGACCCAGAGGGCAAGCCGCAGCTGATCGTAAACGCGTTGCGTGATCTCTTCGAGCGCCTTGTTACGCGTCATGGACAGGATCACTTCATGAACCTTGATCCCCAGTTCAAGCTCTCGCGCATAGACCTCGGGCGTGCGGCTATGCGCCCGGTCGAGCGCTTCGATGTCCTCCATGACTGCGGCAAGCATCGCCATGTCATCGTCGGTCGCCGTCTCCACGGCAATCTCGGCGGCAAGCGCATCGAGGCCTTCGCGCACGACGAGCAGATCGCAGACGGCGTCGATGTCGAGATTGGCGACCGAGTAGCCGCTGTTCGGCTGGTTGACCACCAGCCCCTCGCGCTCCAACCGGTTGAGCGCCTCGCGCAACGGCGTGCGGCCAATATCGAACTCGCGCATGAGCCGGGCCTCGGACAGGCGCTCTCCGCGCCTGAGCTGGCCCCGGAGAATGCCCGTCTTCAGCGACTGATACGCCTTTTCCCGCAGCATGCCGTGCGGTGTGGGGGTGCAGTTCCGGTGATGGTCTTCGGTGGGGTCGGTCATCGGATCAGTCCTTGGGCGCGTGCGCTGCGCGGAGCGTTCGATGGCTGAAGATGCAGGTTCAGACGCCTCTCGACCCGCCGCGCCATGAAAATGAAGCCATATACGAGGATGAGATAGAGGATCGCGGCAAGGCCGAACGCCTCGTAGAATGTGAAATGCCGCGCCCCGATGGCGCGCGCGACACCGGTGATGTCCATGATCGTGATGATGGAGACCAAGGAAGTCGCCTGAATCTGATAGACCACCTCGTTGGTGTAGGCGGGCCATCCGATGCGGATCGCGCGCGGCATTATGATGAGCCGCAGCCGGATCAGCGGTTTCAGCCCCAAAGAGCGCGCCGCCTCGATCTCGCCTTTTGGCACGGCATGGATCGCGCCCCTGAGAATCTCGGAGCTATAGGCCCCGGTGTTGAGCGTCAGGGTAAACAATGCGCAGAACCAGGGATCGCGAAAGAGGCTCCAGAGACCGACCGCGTCCAGCGCATGACGGAACTGACCGCTGCCGTAATAGATCAGAAAAATCTGTGCCAGCAGCGGCGTGCCCCGGAAGAAGAAGACATAGCCCGTGGACAGTCCCCTGAGCATCCGGTTCGTCGAAAGGCGCGCCAAAGCCACCGGAACCGCGATACACAGCCCCAGAAGACAGCTATAGGTCGCCAACTGCACGGTCAGCAGCGCGCCTTGCAGAAATCTCGGAAGATGCTCGACGACAAAGGAGAGCATTACAATGTCCCCTCTGTCGTGCCGCGCGAGGCCCAGGTTTCAAGCCGCCCCTGTCCCCACATCGAGACGAGCGTGATGCAGAGATAGAGCAGGCAGGCCATGAAGAAGAAGGTGAATGGCTGCTGAGTCGAGCGGGCCGCAATGTCGGCGTTGCGCATCAGTTCCGGCAGCTGGATGATCGAGATGAGCGCCGTGGCCTTGACGAGGACCATCCAGACATTGCCGAGTCCGGGCAACGCATAGCGCATCATCTGCGGCAGTTCGACCTTGCGAAACGTGATCAGGGAAGAAAGACCGAGCGCGAGCGCCGCCTCGCGCTGACCGGGCGGCACGGCAAGATATGCCGCGCGATACACCTCGCAGGCGAAGGCGGCATAGATCAGCGTCAGCGTTCCGATCCCCGCCGCAAAGGGATTGATCGCGAGCGTCACGTCATGACCCATCCCGCCAAGCGTATCCTGCACCAGGGTCGGCAAGCCGTAATAGATCAGCAGCAACAGGACGAGTTCGGGCACCCCGCGCACAATGGTCGTGTAGGCTTCGATCAGGATCCGTAAAGGTCTGGATGCGAAGAGCTTTCCCGCAGCGGCGGCAAGCCCCAGGATCAACGCGCCGATCATCGACGCGATCGCCACGCCGAGCGTAATCATCAGGCCGTCGATCAGCAGGCTCCCGTAGCCCTGAAGATCAGGCATTGGCAGTTCTCCGGATGGTTTCTGGTCTCGTGCAGGACGAGACCCGGCCGTCACGGCGATGATGGACAGCCGGGTCTGACGGGTGTCAGCCGCCGTAGACGTTCAGGCCGAACCACTTGTCGGAGATCTCCTGGTAGGTGCCATTCTCGCGCAGCGCCGTGATCGCCTCGGAAAACGCGTCGGCAATCGCCTTGTCGTCCTTGCGAACCGCGACGCCGGCACCATAGCCGAACCACTCGGGCCCGGTGAATTCCGGGCCGCGCATCTCGAAGCCCTCTCCATCGGGCTTGTTCAGGAAACCGTTCTGGATCGCCACCACGTCACCCATCACGGCATCGATCCGGCCGGAGCCGAGATCGAGATAGGCCTCATCCATCGTTCCGTAGAGCCGCAGCTCGGTGCCGGGCATATTGTCGTTCATGTAACGCTCGAAACTCGTGGCGCGTTGAGTTCCGACCACAGCGCCATCAAGCCCTTCGGCGGAAATCTCCAGATCACTGTCGCCCGGCACGAGAAAACGGGCAGGCACCTGGTAATACTTGTCGGAGAAGGCAATGACTTCGCGCCGTTCATCCGTGATGTAGAGCGAGGCGATGATCGCATCATATTTCTTCGCCTGAAGTACGGGAATGATTCCATCCCAGTCCTGGGTCAGCCAGTCGCATTCGATCTCGAGATGCGCGCACATCGCATTTCCGAGGTCGATTTCGAAACCCTGCGCGTTGCCATCGGAATCCGTGTAATTGAAGGAAGGATAGGCACCTTCCGTGCCGATCACCAGTTTTTCAGGCAAGTCCTGCGCCCATGCGGCCCCGGTCAGTGCGACCGTGGCGGCCAGCCCATATGCCGCTTTCTTGAGTATTTCCTTCATTTTGACCTCCTTGTCGTATGCCCGCGCTGTCAGCCACGCGTCGGAGATCAGCTTGATACACAAGATTGTATATAATCAATCATGCAATGCGGAAAATGTCCTTTTCGGCGGGTCGGGATCCAGGAAAGATGTCAGATTGTCGAAGATTTGCGCATGCGAGGCGGTGGTATGGGATGTCAAAATCTGAAAGCTGTACCCGTTACAGGGTAGTACCCCGGAAAATGGTGTATGAACTGGCGTCCACCTGCTTCTTCGTGGCTGGTGTCGTTCGTTCACTGTGCGGCGACCATCGTCGCCGCGTCGATATCCTTGCACATGGCCGCCAGCTTTTCCACCGGCATGTGGCGGCGTGAGACGCCCCATTCGTCGTTCTGCTCCAGCATGAGCGCGCCTACGAGCCGGATGACGGTCAAACGGCTCGGATTACCTGTTTGAATCAGCTGTCTTGATCGCTTTCGGATGTCGCCCGGCCTCGATCTTGCCAAGCAAACCGCTGACCTCCGAGGGCAAACGTGATCCTCCGGGATCGCCGGCCCGGCTTCACTATTCCGGTTTTTCGGTCGATGTGGACCCTTCGGTTGACGATGGCTGGGGTGTATCCTCCGCCTTCTCGGCGGGCTGGGCGAGCATCTTGCGACGTCTCGCGTTCCGGGATCTGGCCACGCCCACCGGGGCGGGCGTCGCGAGAAATTCGGCGAGGTCGAACTTTGGCTTGATGGAAAACATGGTCATCAAAGATGCCCTTCCTTGGCGGAGACTATCACGCCTGTGCAATTCATATGGGGACGCCGACCCGGATTTGTAAGCTTTGCCCGGTTTCGCAGGCATTCGGCCGTGTCGCCGGCGTTGTGAAAAAGGCGGTCGCGGGTGTATCATCTTTTGGTGGATGACCCTGCGGACCCGGCCGCGTGTTGGTCCGCATCAAGGAGATTTATCGTGAAACAGGTGACACCTCTCGCAGTTCTTGTCCTGCTCACCGGCCCCGCCCTTGCCGAGACGTGGCGGTGCGACGTTCCTTATGACGAGGTCAACGGTGGCGGTCATGTCACCCTTGAGGATGATCGGATTGTCTTCGTGTCCAACTGGCCGCATCGCGATCCCGAAACACTGAAATGCATCCGGACCGGCCGCACGAGCGAATGCATGGCGGCGGATCTGGTCGCGAACAGAGAGGGCGGTGCGTCGGTGTTCGCCAAGCTCTTTTCCATCGTCTGGCCAAAGGACGGCGGCCCTCCGGTGACGATCACGACACGGCAGATCTCGGCGATCTTCGAGGACCATGACGACGGCTACGCGCTGGCCGAGGCGTTTCCCGCCATCGGTTACACCTTTCCCCTGACCGACTGCAAAGCGGACTGACCGGGCGAAGGACGGCACGCTGCGGTGCCGGTAGCCCCGTGCGTGGACGGGCTGCCGCGCTGGACTATCTCGAGGGTGGCAAAGGAGAAACGAATGGCCCTTCTCGTCCTCATCGTCGTCACTGGCGTGATCTTCCTGATCGCCGACGCCGTCATGCTCTCGAATGTCATGCAGCCGCTTTTCGCGCAGCACCTCGGCGAGACGCTCCGTGAGGGGATACGTCCCCTGCCGGCCGCGCTGTTCTATGTCCTCTACATGGCTGGCGTGGTCTGGTTCGCGGGCTGGCCGGCACTGCGCGATGGCGCGCCCGGCATGGCGCTCGTCAACGGCGCGATCCTGGGCCTTGTCGCCTACGGCACGTACGAGCTGACCAGCTGGACGGTGATGCGCGACTGGCATCCCACGATGGTGGCCGCCGACATGGCCTGGGGCGCGACACTCACGGCTGTGTCGGCCTGGGGCGGGGTCATGGCCGCCCGCGCGATCGGCTGACAGGAAAGCCGTCGCCATTTTCCGACATCTTTGCAGTCTGAGTGATGCCCCAACCCACCTGTGCGGTGGGCACGATGCGCGTGGACTTGCAAAAATGAGGAACGGCTCGACATCCGGGTGCAGACCTCATCTTTGACACACGGGGCCCACGCATGCCAGTCATCGCTTTTTGAAGCGGCGCTTGACGCAGGTTAATGTCCACCGACCCGATGTTCCTAAGGTTTTCAGATGTTTTGAAAGCATGCAGGAGCGATCATGTCTGACCCGTCCGAAACGCCGCAGGATGCGGAGGCCGACCTGCAATCGCGCTTTCCGACCGCCTACACGATCCTTTTCGCGCTGATCGTTCTGGTCGCCGCGCTGACATGGATCATCCCCGCCGGGCAATATGACCGCGAGATGAACGAGGAGGTGGGCCGCGAGGTCGCCGTGCCGGGCACCTACCAGACGGTCGAGAGCAATCCGCAGAGCCTGATCGACGTGCTGCTTGCCCCGATCGGCGGGTTCTACGATCCCGACAGCTACGCCGCGAACGCCATCGACGTGGCGCTGTTCGTGCTGATGCTGGGCGGGTTTCTGGGTGTCGTGAATGCGACCGGCGCGATCAATACCGGGATCAGGCAATCCATGCGGGCCATGGAGGGGCGCGAGATCTGGATGATCCCGATTCTGATGGCGCTGTTTGCCGCCGGCGGCACGACGTACGGCATGGCCGAGGAAACGCTGGCCTTCTATGCCATTCTGCTGCCGGTGGTGTTGCGCGCGGGGTATGATGCCGTCACCGGGGTGGCGATCATCCTGATCGGTGCGGGTATCGGAGTGCTGGGCTCCACCATCAACCCCTTTGCCACGATCATCGCCGCCAACGCGGCGCAGGTCCCGTTCACTGACGGCATCGTGCTGCGCTTCGTCATCCTTCTGGGCGGGCTGGCGATCTGCATCGCCTACGTCATGCGCTATGCGCATCGGGTCAAGGCAGACCGCGACCGGTCCACGGTGGCGCGGCAATGGTCGGCGCATGAGCGGTATTTCCTGAGAGGCGGCGACGACACGGACGAGGACGACACCCTGAGCGGCACTCAGAAGACCATTCTGATCATCTTTGCCGCCACCTTCGGCGCGATGATCTGGGGTGTGGCGACACAGGACTGGTGGATGGCACGCATGGGGGCGCTGTTCCTCGGCTCGGCCATCTTGATCGGCATCATCGGGCGGCTGGGCGAAAAGGGGCTGACCGGTGCCTTTGTCGATGGTGCGCGCGACCTGCTGGGCGTGGCGCTGGTCATCGGGCTGGCGCGCGGAATCGTCGTGGTCATGGAAGAGGGGCGGATCGTCGACACGATCCTGCATTCTGCGGCGCAGACGCTGGGCGATCTGTCCAGCGTCGCCTTCATCTCGGCCATGTTCGGGATCGAGGTCGCGATGAGCTTTTTCGTGCCCTCGTCATCGGGTCTTGCAGTCCTGTCGATGCCGATCTTGGCACCGCTGGCCGATTTTGCGGGGGTCGGGCGCGATCTTGTGGTGACCGCTTATCAATCCGCCAACGGGCTTGTGAACCTGATCAACCCGACATTTGCGGTCGTCATCGGCGGACTGGCCATCGGGCGGGTGCCCTATGACCGCTGGATCGTCTTCATCTGGCCGCTGATGGTGATCCTGACGGTGTTCATCATGGGTGCCTTGGCGGTTGGCGCATGGATGAATACGGGAGGTGTGGCATGAGCGATGCAAAACTGGGCGTGCATTCCGAAACCGGGCGCCTGCGACAGGTCATCGTGTGCAAACCGGGCCGCGCGCATCGGCGGCTGACGCCGGCCAACAAGGACGAGCTGCTTTTCGATGACGTCTTCTGGGTCAAGCAAGCGCGCAAGGACCACGACGCCTTCGCCGAGTTGATGCGCGCCGAAGGCGTCGAGGTACTCGACATGGGCGAGTTGCTTGCCGAGGTGCTGGCGCTGGACGAGGCACGGGCCTGGGTGATCGATCACCGGATCACGCCACAGGAGGTGGGCGTCGGCATGCTGGAGGATCTGCGCGGCTGGCTGAAGGGCATGCCGGCGCCCGAACTGGCGGAAACCCTGATCGGCGGGCTGACGGTCAGCGACCTGCCGTTCGAACCTGCCGGCATGTTCGGGGCCTATCTGGGCGGCCTCGGCTTTGTCCTGCCGCCGCTTCCGAACGTTCTGTTCACCCGCGACAACAGCGCCTGGATCTATGGCGGCGTCACGCTCAACCCGATGTATTGGCAGGCCCGGCGGCCCGAGACGTTGCTGACCGCCGCGATCTACCGCTGGCATCCGAAATTTACCGGACAGGCCGAGGTTATCTGGGGTGACCCGACCAGGGCTTTCGGTCGCGCGACACTCGAAGGCGGCGATATCATGCCCGTGGGCCGCGGTCTGGTTCTGATCGGCATGGGCGAGCGCACGTCACCGCAGGCGGTGGGGTTGCTGGCCGAGGCGCTTTTCGACGCGGGCCGCGCGACCCGCGTGCTGGCCTGCCAGTTGCCGAAATCGCGCGCCGCGATGCATCTGGATACGGTCTTCACCTTCTGCGGTGACGAGGTGGTGACCAGCTTTACCGACGTCGCCGCAGAGATGCGCGTCTTCGATCTGCGCCCCGGCGAAGGCAAGGCACCGCTCGAAATCCGGCGCAGCGATGCTCCGATGTTCGAGGTTCTGGCCGAGGCGATGGGGTTCAAGCGTCTGCGCATCGTGCCCACCGGCGGCGACGACGCGTTCGAGGAATCGCGCGAGCAATGGAATGACGGCAACAACGTGCTGGCGCTGCGACCGGGCGTCGTGGTGGGCTACGACCGCAACGACGACACCAATGCCGCCCTGCGCGCCGAAGGCATCGAGGTGCTGGAAGTGCCGGGCGCCGAGCTTGGCCGCGGTCGCGGCGGCGCACGCTGCATGAGTTGCCCCACGATCCGCGACCCGGTCTAGGAGGAACCCATGGCCTATAACCTGAAGAACCGCCATTTCCTGAGCCTGAGGGATTTCACGCCCGACGAGATCGGCTTTCTGCTGAAGCTTTCGGCCGATCTCAAGGCCGCGAAATACGCCGGCACAGAACGCGAGTTGCTCAAAGGCAAGGAGATCGCGCTGATCTTCGAGAAGGACAGCACCCGCACCCGCGCCGGCTTCGAGGTGGCCGCGCATGATCAGGGGGCGACCGTCACCTATCTCGGTCCCTCGGGGTCGCATATCGGCCGCAAGGAGACGGTCAAGGACACGGCCCGCGTGCTGGGCCGCATGTTCGACGGGATCGAGTATCGCGGTTTCGGTCAGAAGGTGGTCGAGGAGCTTGCCGCGCATGCCGGTGTGCCGGTCTGGAACGGTCTGACCGACGAATTTCACCCGACGCAGATCCTCGCCGATTTCCTGACCATGCAGGAACACGCGCAGAAACCCTGGCGCGACATCACCTTCTGCTTTCTCGGCGATGCCGCCAACAACATGGGCGACAGCCTGTTGATCGGCGGGGCCAAGATGGGCATGGATGTGCGGCTTTGCGCGCCGCGCGCCTGCTGGCCCGACAAGGCCATCGAGGCCGAGGCGCGCGAAATCGCGAAAGAGACCGGCGCAAAACTGCTGATCTCCGAGGATGTGGCCGAGGCCACGCTTGGCGCGGATTTCATCTACACGGATGTCTGGGTGTCGATGGGCGAACCCAAGGAGACATGGGCCGAGCGGATCGACCTTCTGCAGCCCTACCGGGTGACGGCGGAGGTCATGGCGGGAACCGGCAATCCGCGCACCCGTTTCCTGCATTGCCTGCCCGCCTTTCACAACGCCGAGACCGAGATGGGCGCGCAGATCGAGAAGGAGTTCGGCATCTCCGAGATGGAGGTGACCGACGAGGTGTTCGAAAGCGCGGCCTCGATCGTCTTCGATCAGGCCGAGAATCGCCTGCACACCATCAAGGCGGTGCTTGTCGCCACGCTAGGGAGCTAGGGCCGTGCTTGTCGTGATCGCACTGGGCGGCAATGCGCTGCTCCACCGGGATCAGAGCCTGACCGCCGAAAACCAGCGCGAGAATGCCCGCATCGCGGCCCTCGCGCTGGCCGAGGTGGTGCGCGCCGGCCATGATCTTGTGGTCACCCATGGCAACGGTCCGCAGGTCGGGCTGCTGGCGCTGCAGGGCATGGCCTACAAGCCCGACGAGACCTATCCGCTCGACATGATGGGGGCCGAGACCGAGGGCATGATCGGCTATCTCATCGAACAGGAGCTCGAGAATGCGCTGAACCATGACCGCACGGTGGCCTCGCTGCTGACACAGGTGCGCGTCGACCCCGACGATCCCGCCTTTGCCAGTCCGACGAAATTCGTGGGACCGGTCTATGAGCGCGACGAGGCCGAGCGCGTGGCAGAGCGGCACGGCTGGTCGATCGCGCAGGACGGCAAGAAATGGCGCCGCGTCGTGCCCTCGCCCGCGCCTGTCGAGATCCCCGACCTCAAGGTGATCCGCCTGCTCTTGCTGCATGGCACGATCGTGATCTGCGCGGGCGGCGGCGGCATCCCCGTCATCGCCAATCCCGACGGGAGACTGACCGGTATCGAGGCGGTGATCGACAAGGATGCGACAAGCGCGCTGCTCGCCGATGGGCTGGGGGCCGACGCGCTGCTCCTGCTGACGGATGTCGACGGCGTCTATCGCGGCTTTGGCACCGATGCGAGCGAACGCATCGAACGCCTCGCGCCGGAGGAGGCGCGCGCGCTCGATCTGCCCGCTGGCTCGATGGGCCCGAAGATAGAGGCGGCGGCCCGCTTCGCAAGCGGAGGATCATCCCGGATGGCCGGGATCGGTCGGCTGGCCGCGGCGCTCGCCATCCTCGAGGGGGACGCCGGAACGCGTATTGCTGCCGCGGAAAGCGACTGAAGAAGAGCCGAGGATCATGTTCAACGGATCACTGCAGACACCGATCCGGTCTGCTACAAAAAGCGATAGGTCTGCGCAGACGCAGGTTGGGGCACGGTTTCTTGAGACAAGTTCAAAGCGCTGAATTTCCATCGAAGACAAGACCAGCTCGACATCTGACGCGACCCAGGCCACGGCCCCGGCGGCGCCGGCTTTTCGCTGCACGTTTGACGCGCATAACGTGGTGACAGGTGTCTGTGCCGACTGACCCGCCTTTGATCTCCAGATGGCCCGGTATGATCTTCCGATTTCCTGAGCACAGGGGCGGACCGCGTCAAATGGAGCGCTCAGAAACGTATCTTTTTC
>Ga0307947_1001533_pt1 | contig 18275 bp, 22 predicted proteins | sample OrgLakmetagen232_FD_201840 | JGI IMG/M metagenome (GOLD analysis project Ga0307947, IMG submission 201840) | Saline water microbial communities from Organic Lake, Antarctica - #232 | ecosystem: Environmental > Aquatic > Non-marine Saline and Alkaline > Saline | place: Antarctica: Organic Lake...
TTAGAACCGAATGTACCCAGAGAAGTGGAAGGGTCGGCTGCAAGCAATTGGCGGCGGGCAGTTGAGGGGGGCTGCTGTTGCTGCTGCTGTTGCTGCTGGGTGTTGTTGTTGGATGGGGAGTTGCGATTGGTTCCAAGAAGTCCTCAAACGAGTTGGACTATCTTCATATTGAGGCTCGGTAGTTTTTGTGGGATTGGCAGGCAGTGGCCGGGATGGGTGGTCATCCCTGTAGACCCTTAGCTTAGCTCTGCAATGTCTGTGCCTGGTGCTCTTGCTTGCATGAGGCTGGTACTCCAGTCTCTTTGTGACTTCTTTCCTCCTTCTGGTACTTTGTTGGACCTCTTTGACTGGGCCTTTTTTGTCTGCCGGTAAAGGAGTTTTACGGTACTCGGTACCAAAGTGGCTTACTTTCCTTAACTTCATGTGGGGAGTGGTCTTCACTGCCTGCGTAGTTTTTCTTTTCCTTCATATTGAGGTGGGAAAACTAGCTGGCGGTGCTTTGTGCGAAGGTATACAAGGTGTTCATGCGGACAGTCCAGCAAAATGTGTTCCTCATCCTGAACAGAGTGCCAGTCACATTTGTCACATATCCTGAGCTCATGAGCAAGACCTTCTATTCCTGTCGTGACGCATTCTTTGGACCAGAAAGTTGTGGCCAGAAAGGCGAAGGCAAGAAAGTGCACGGTTGAGATTCTTGGAAATATCTAAGCAAGATATATGGTAGCATAGGCTTGTGATTTCTTTTTCTGTCATCCCACCAGCCAGGTGCAATCCCCAAAGGTACACCAAAATGTGTGTGATAAGTCCTCATAATTCTGCTGGAATGGTGATTATCATGTGGTGTCGAATTGTCAAGCTTTCTCCAGCTCCCGATGATACGTACATGCAAATTGAGCTCGAACTGTTTCAGATTGATAGATTTGCGAGATCGTATGGCATTCAAAAACTGCTGAGACGCAGGGAAATCTTGGATTGCGTGCAGAACCTGGTAAATCCATGTAACATTCTATTTGCAATAAGAAGGTCAGCCCGCACAACTTTCTCAAGAAGAGGATTGTTCGAAGAGAGCAAACTGTTCCAAAATCGTATGATGCATCTGAACCAATAGAAATAAATGGGCATCTGACCTGTTTCGCGGAGCAAGCAGTGAGTATCAGTACCTTTCCTGACACCCAGGAGTCTTTTCAGGAAGCCCGGGTGAAGGTTAACAAGATGCGGACAGTCCAGAAAAATGTGTTCCTCATCCTGAACAGAGTGCCAGTCACATATATTTTAAATCAAGTCTTCTCTCCAGTCGAAAAATCGCCAAATATACGGTCATATACGGTGTATATATACGGTTCTGGCCAACCAGAGGCAATCTGGGATCTTAGAAACGCAGGCAGCACACCTTTTTTGAACTGCCAACTGCAGTGGAAGGGCATTGCCAGAACTGGCAAACGTAAGGCTCCCCAAAGAATAAAGGAACAGTTAATGCAAACATTGGCAGCACTACGGAGATGCATTACCAAGTCCCACTTGATCATACGCGTCAATGGCGCTCACTGGAACTCAAAGCCCCTAAGTGGAGGGAGTGGGCCTTCACTGATGGGAGTTGTATCACAAATAAAGAAACAAACTCGCAGTCAATCGGGGCGGCTGGAGTCTACCACCCTCAGCCCAACAAATTTACCACAGAAATTCCAGGAGCACTGCAAGCATCAACAAAACAGACCTGGGCTAGCAGATATCGTTGCTGCTCTAATACACGGACACACCCACATTGCAACAGACAGCGCTATGCATGAAATGCTATACTGCAAATAAGAAACAGCATCCTCTACCCACAGCGCATGAAACAGCACAAACACGCCAAAATGTTAGGAATCTGTGTACACCATATCCAGCAAGCTAAAGACACCATTAATCGCTTCAAGGTCAAAGCTCAAGCTGGCTTCAAGGTCAAAGCTCAAGCTGCCATAGCAGAATGCTCTACGGAAAATGAAAGAGGCCATGACATCCAAGTTAGCATTGACGCCCGTCCTCTCACTCGATCTTCTGGCCAGAAATGGTGGAAGACCCATCCCCAGCCCACCTACCAGAAATTATAAACACCTGTCAATTGTTACCTTCAGCAGAAAGGCTTTCCATTTTCTCAGATTTCAATGCATTTAAAGCACACAAGCACGTTACACAGACCAAGTCCCAAATCAAGGTCTTAAATCATCAGTCCACGAAGCACTATGCAAAATACCAAGAACTGATTATGGAAGGTATCGTAGAAAAAGACACAAGTAACTCATATTTGACAAATGCAAGTACCACCTTTGCAGAACAGAATATGCCATACTCTGCTGCACGGATCTGATATAAAACCATAAGCATGCCGCTCAATACAACCATATACAAGGCCCGCCAGTCTGCGCCATCTGCCAAAAGCCAGATGGCACCTTCCACATGCAGTCAGGCTGCAGTCATCCAATTACCTATCAAATAAACAGAATAAAAGGCACAACGTCACAACAACGGTTGGACTAATGATTTTAAAAGCATTCCAACAAGGTGCTCAGGGTGCGCGCATGCTAGCACGAACAGACATGGCCCGCCGTGCAACGTGTGGTACTTGCAGTACGGCGAGGCCGTGAACGCTTTTCTGCTGAGACCCAGGTAAATCAATTCCAACCTGGCTCTTACCATCCAACTTCAATGCGCAACAACGGCGGAGATTTAGCAAACCGGATTCAATCATAGTTATTCCAACCTAGCAACTACCACGCTTCAGTTGTACTTAGTAACACGTACCAAACAAGATCCGCCAAAAATACAAAGAAAGCTGCCCTGGACCTACCAGATTACCCTGCCACTTCCATATCCCCTGGCTATGAAACCAAGAGACATCCAGCCAAACAAACGCGATATACACGATCAAAAATAAGTACTGTGTGGACCCCTCTTCTACCGCCCCAACAAGCATAAAAGTTACCAGAACAACGTAAGGTATTAATACCTCGCTCATTCATTAGTGCACAGCCTAAGAGGAGAAGGTCTGCATGCCAAAGCAATCACGAGAAAACCAAGCTTCTACGACATCAGCTCCGCAACAAGAACCATTCAAACCAGACGCGACATCAAACACAACCCTCAAAAATATCTGCTTAACACTCTTGGTGGTGTCTACCACCCCTCTGCCTACCACCCCCCTGATCCCTATTGAAAGGCCTTCCTCTTTATATTCCAGGTAAGATGTCGTTGGAAAATTCAGGGCTGTTGATTGCTGCTTTAGTCAACCAGGAACGTGGTTGGTTTTGGCGGTTAATTCAACTCGGGCCAATTACGTGGGTCTCGTTGAATCAGCCGTGGTTGATCTCCAGTTGAGTTAATTGGCAAATAGTTTGAAACCATCCCTGCATCCATTGGGTGGTGCAGGACACAAAACAACATGTCACACGCCCTAGCTGCAGCACACCGCTTCCTGCCGTAGCTTTGAGTGTGGCAGGTCATTGATTGAAGTTCTACAGAGTTAGGATGAAGCCTGCGTTATCAAGCCTGGTGTTAGAGGACTTTGTGTGAATACGTGTGAGATCTACGACTGGATCAACAGCGTTCCAGCCTGCTTTTCCTAAAGCTACATAATCACAATGTCCTTTTTCTAATTGAAAGTTTTGTGAGAAACTTTTCAGGGTGTTAGTTGAGTCTACAACTGTCTGGGTTTTGTGTGAAGCTCTTCTGTAATCTTTGCTGAGGTAAGGGTCGATCAGAGCCCGTCAATTTAGACACACAGGTCAGTGGCGGTAAGCAAGAGAGAAAGGGTAAGCAGCCAACTACTAGCAAAGCAAGAGAGAAAAGGCATTGAAGTCAAGAAGCAAGCAAGCTACGCCAGGATCCTGCCAGCCTCTAACACCAAGCACAAACACACTCCCACTCAACAAGCTTGGCAACACAAAGCAGCAGAGCCTCAGGAGAGCAGCGTTGTAGAAGGCGCAGCATTTTGCAGGCAGTGGAAAACCACTCCCCACATTGATTAAAGAAAAGGAGCCACTTTGGTACCGGGTGCCGTAATACTCCTCCACCATAAAAAAAGGAAAAGATCAATGGGAATCAGGAGGATAGCAGGCTTTACCTGAAACCGTCTCCTGATGAGAGTTGATAACAGTGCTGGAAAGGGCACGTCTGGTATGGACAAGTTTGGAAGCGTAATTGACATAATGAACATGAAGCTTGGAAGCAAGTTTCTTATCTCTGTGAGAATATAACCCAGCTCCTTAAAAGGCTACAGCGTGTGATTGTTGTAGATGTTGCCACCCACTCCCAAAAAGATGGTGTGGAGGGTAAAAGAGGCTCCTTGAAGGATGGAGCACAGGCCTTTACGCTGTTCCTGCGCGGCGCTCAGCTGGTTCTGTGGTCTAGTGTCCTCACAGTACTTGATCTCGATGAGGTGAATGTCACGTTGGAGAATGCTGAGATCTTTGGGTCAGTGCTGTCTAAGAAAGTGAATCTGTTGGTGGCGGCTGGCGGTGCTGTAGAAGTGCTCCCGGTTTCCCTCAGTTCCCCCTGCCACTCCTCAGAACCCGCCCTCCTTCGTAGCTAGTCTGTTGCTTGTTGCTTTTTAATTTCTGCAGAGATAGGAGCAACCAGTACAGCATCCGGATGGCTGGCGGTAAACCTATTTTTGTCGAAGAAGTGGGATGGAAAGAGCCACTTAGATATAATGATATTATCCTAGTTTCAGCTGTATTGGGAATCTGATGATTTTGCATAGCCAGACGTTCGCTGCTACCTATTATATCCATGCAGACAAAGCAGGATCCTAGAGAGCCTGTCTTGCTGAGAGCTTTGAAGGTCATGCTGCATGCTAAGTTGTGTCTCTCAGGGATCACGCCTTTGCGTGTGTTGACATCCAGAATGGATATGCAGGGCACTGTCTAATTGAGAGCAGAGGGGGCAAGTTAGGCCTATTGAGTGCTTAAACCATACCGCATGCTTTTGGTATTGCAGGGTTCCTGTTCTCTACTTTATAATGATGCACTTAGTTTAAACAGGGACATAGGATGCTGTTAGGTAAGCGTTGCTAGCGGCTCCATTGTCCGTGCCCATTTTGATAAGGGTCTGGTAGTATTCATGGTAGTTTGCTACGGTATTTGGATTTCCTAGTTTGTGGAGAAGGTGCATGTGTGCTTTCAAGGCGTCATGGTAATTGGATAGGTACCAGAGCCTTGAGGCCTGTGACTGAGCTGTGATTGGGTGTTTTGTTTTATTCGGTGTTCATATATTTTTTTTGCAAAACAGCAGATGTTGTAGAAGCTTTCCCTCAGGGCCAGCTGTTTTGATGGGAAGTATCAGCAATGTCAGAGTAGGTGGTGATTGACCTTCTAGCAAGAGCGTCAGCATATTCATTGCCTACAATGCCTGTGTGGGACTTGGCTCTGTATAAATAAATGGGCTATGGTGACTGGTGGATTGCTTTGGCAATGGATTGGAGGACATCTCCCTGGATTTGTTGGCGGTGGAGGTTTGGGTGTGAGAGCTGCTTTTTAATTTGGTGCATTGAGGTTAGGCTATCTGTGGCTATATGGGAGTAGCCATGAATGATTGCAGGTGCTGTAGCTGCTAGCTCTGCACGTGAGATGGTATTGTTATACCTACGCCTCTTGGGTTCACGTAATGGGATATGTTTAAGTAAGGGTGAACACCTGATCCTGTGTCCTGCCTTTCTTCGTATTTCTTAAGACTGCCATGTCCCGCCAATCTTGTACTTGATGGGCTGGAGCTGTGTCGGATCGCTTTGTCAGAGCTCTGAGGTGGTTTCAGGGTACTTGTTTTATCTTGGGGGCCTTGTGGGGTTTGATGAAGGTGATCAAAAAGAAAAAGAAAAACTACGCAGGCAGTGAAAACCACTCCCCACATTAATTAAGGAAAAGGAGCTACTTTGGTACCGAGTACCGTAAAGCTCCTCCACCGCGAAAAGGAAAGGAAAAATCAATGGGGATCAAGAGGGCTGCAGGCTTGGCCTGAAACCGCCTCCTGATGAGAGTTGATAACAGTACTGGAAAGGGCACGTCTGGTATGGGCACCCGCCCCCAGTATTGGGGGCGGGTGAACGTTATCATATAAGCCGCTGTATTTTGCCTTTTTTAAAGCCCTTTGTATAATGTCAAGACGTTCAGGGGTGAGCATGCCTCTGCATTATCCGTCTACGTTGTAGATGCAGGCTATTGTGGCAGTGTACACTTCTGGGAGTATAGGGTCGTCTGAGGGAGATTCGGTGTCGTTTCCTTGGTGCTTCATGAGATCAACGTCAGTGATCCAGTACTCACAGCGCCCAGTGGCTGCAATGTCTGCTTGAGGTTTGGTGGGCTGGATGTCAAAATTGACTTTGTTCCGAAGTTTGATATTGTAGGGCTAGCAGGAGTTTCTTTCATGGTTGGCTGAGAACCATTGTTTTTGAAGATCATTAAGGTGTGTGTCTAGTGCAGGTTGCGGTAGGTTTGGTGCCGTGATGTTCTCTGCCCCTTTTGTTGCAAACGTAAAATTTCCAATCATTTATGTGGTGAACGTCCAGATCATCATGATTTATCAAGATAAAGCGTCTTTATGGCCTCAGTGGATGTCATAGAGAAGGCCATGTCTTTCTTGTGCGTCCAGAGTTATTGTTAGAAACATCAATTTTATTACAGTTACAGCTTTCGTTTGGCTTGTTTTGAGGTTTTACCTCGTTCTCAAAGGTTGAGCAACCATCCCAGGCTGAATGCCTTTGTAAACTAACTACGGACAACCCAGTTCAGAAGTGGCTGCTGATAGTGTTAGAAAGAATCCTTGGGGTCAGGGACACTACTCCTTCTATGTGCGTTATGCGAGAGTGTGGCCTTGAGCACCTACAGTTCAACTGGTTTTGTGCCACAATGCGTCTTCACAATTCTCTGACCCAATGCAACAGCACTACTGCCAAACACATTTTACATGCTGACATGCGACTGAGCTCCAGGTCTGATGACTGCTGGTCTTCCCATATTTTCTCAGCCATGACTGGTTTGATACAAGAGTAGCTACATGTTCAAAAAAAAGCTGCAGAACTGTGAACCCATTGACCTCAGCCATTTTGTTGTGGACCTCAGAGAGAGACACCTAAAGTTTTTGACACGCACCCTATTCTGATGGCTGCCCATGAGAGCACAACAGCATTCTAACTTATAACAGATGGTGTGCACTGCCCCCAAAATGGCTCTGGCTACTTGTTCTCCCAGCCTTCGCTCCCAAGTACATATTCCTAGACCTCCCACGAGATGTCATTCGCAGTGTTGCCCGTTTCAGACAGCATGTCCACACCCTTCGTTTTGAGACCGACGTGGAACCCCAGGTCCTTCCCTACCTGTAATTTGCCAATTTGCGTGAGTATTGTGTGAGGCTGATGATGATGTCCAGGATGAACAGCATGCTACGTCGGAATGTTAGAGAACGTTACCAGACTGGATTACCAGGTTTACTACTCGATTACCAATTCCTGGCTTACTGGTAACCACCGTAAAGTAAGCGGTGGTAAGCGGTGGTCACCAGCAAGCCATGATAACCGAGATTAGTAAGCGGACATGCCTTCCTCATTCTTGGTATCCTCAGTGTGACAGATCCATGTTTTTAACGTGCCCAAAACTCCAGATGATTCCCCCTCTTTAATTTATTGCGGTCAGTTAGTCCTGGCAGATGCTTGATTGTTTACTGATTTTATTCAGTGGTGTTGCAATGTCACAAACAACGTTGTGCCTTTTTTCCCTTTCCAGGGTTTTTTTGTAGGTGCTACAAGTCTGGTGCTACAACAACAATTATCCCAGTTTTTACACGTTTTACATGCGCAGCTTAACAGTCGCACGTTTTGACTGATGGCTAAACTTGTATACCTTGTAACTCTGTAAGCGGACATTTGTGTGGTTACTGAAGGCGCTTACCATGGCTTACCAATAACAACCGCATACTGATCATTTACTAGTAAGCAGAGGTGATTGCCATCAGCCAGAGTCTCGGGCTGTAGGCCATCCTTGTAACCCCCTTGTAACCCCCTTACTTGTAAGCAGAGGTAGTAAGCCAGGGTTTGACATTCATTTGCACTTACTGAACTGCTTACTGGTAAGCCAGACCAGTGAGCCTCGGTCACTACATAGCTTACTGGTAACTCAAGTAGTAAGCCAAGAAATAAACTGGCTTACTAGTACTACTTTCAGAGTCTGAAGCTCACCCCCCAATGTAGTCATTGTGTCTTTCTTTGGGCAAAACCCAACACAACGACTAGAAGATCTCTCAAAGAACAAGCAAGTAGCTGCCTGTCGCAGAGGTAGAAAGGATAGGGACAACTCATTTGAAATGGTGACCACCACAATGTGTTACAGCGTGCGTACAACACAGAATGGCTGTGAAAAGGATGATAGGGCGATCAGCCACTGCCAAACATTAAAGAGCCGACAGCGTGGAAATCATGTACAGGGAGACAGCGCCCAATGCTGGCCACCAGCCATATTTTCTATGTACTTTGACAAAAGGGGGGACAAGGAATGAATTCAGTAGAGGTGCTACGCTTTATGACAAATTTGCACACACATACAAACTTGCACACTCGAACACGCACAGGTATAAAGATGCAAAGCGCTTGTGTCAAGGGGTAGCAGTTGAGGAAACCCAACACACGAGCCCAGAAAAAGGGTAGTCCAGAGGACCCTAAATAAGGGCGCCTACATCGCCCCTCTTTGCACACAAAGATTGCACCAACTAGGAACCACTAGCCTCAGTAAGGAACAGGCCAGTCGCCACGCTCAGAAATGCTTCGCCTTTTCGATCTCAGGCGTTCAGGACTTCGATGGTCGACCGAAACTTGGCCCACCACCCTTAAGCCTAAACCTAATGACGACGCAGCTGATGTTGTCGTTGCTGCCCCGCTGCAAGGCCTCCTCCGCCAAGCGTCCGGCCGCTTTTTGTGGGTCTGGGATGCCTCGAATTACTGCCACAGCATCCTGGGACCGCCAAAAAGTGCACAATGCTTGTCTAGGAGGGTTGAGGATGGTAGGGGGGGGGGCCGTGCTTTGCCTCCTCATTTTTCAAGGACAGCTGGCTGGCTAAGATCATGCGGCATTGGAACCAGTGATCATAACTATTCACAGCCTTTTTTGATAATGCAAGCAGGAATTGAGGGGGGAAGTACCAAGACGCATATGTTTGTACGACACGCAAATTAGCAAGGCATTACCATGCATCGCAAACAAGACATGGAATCTGCTCACGTTCTGATGAACATAGCACGCACGCACACACTTTACCCACGAACAGACAATCACCATTCCTCCTTTTAGCTCTAATTTTGAGCATCAGCCTTCGCCCCTTGTGACAAATATTTTCTCCTCCTTTTCCCTTTGGTACTACCCTCCAAAGCTACCCAAACATAGATAGTGATGCAGTGCACAAATAAGCACATTAAAACATTTGCAGTTGCACCCTCAAGCGCACACCCTCATGCACACACATGTACATACGCTCACACTCACGCACGCTGCATGCAGGTGCAGCCTTCCCACTATATCTTGAGATCTCACAGCATCACACAAAATGCACTTCAGCCGCACCTGGTTTGACATGACATCCCACAGGCCGTCACTTGCAAGGATGAGGAACTCGTCGTCATCCTTCAAATTCTCCTCCTTTATATCGGGCGTGGCAATGACGTAGCGCTTCAGCGGCCGGTCCCCAAACGCACGTGACACTGCCAGCACTCCACACACCCGCCATGTACCTGCCCACACAACTACCCCCCCTGCATTCTCAATGCGCTGCCGCTCGTCTTTACTGTTGGGCTTGTGGTCTACAGACAAGGCTTGAGCTGTGGTGCGTGTGTGTGTGTGAGATAATGTATGTGTGTATCTATGTGTGTCTGCATGTGCGGGGGTGGGGGTGGGGGGTGGGACTACCAGAAAGATAAATGTAAATGATGGGGTATTGAAAGGCATGGTCGGAGCTGTGCACGAAACCAGAAAAAGGGGAAGCAGGTGGCTCCCTGAACAAGAGCAGATATGCAGACGCCATGGATCGTGTAAAGCATTAATCATGTGCCAAGAAAACTTCCAATCAAGCACTTTAAAAGGTTTAGGGTGAATTATGCAATGATTGTGCACCGCAACAGGGGTGGCCACTCAGGCACTGTATCAAGGCGCTGTATTAGGGCATTGTACCAGGTCACTCTTTGGAGGCGTACCAAAACTATGAAGCAAGGAATGGTGAGGTGGGGCAGAAACATTCATATTCCATAACCCACAGGGTTGTGTGCACGATGTCTTAGAAACATCACAGCAGCGTGGAATGTAGGCTGAACCCGTGAACGGCCCACCCCTTTGCAAGCCAAACAGTCCCACTTAACTTTGCGTCACCATATCTCTGTAATCTTTGCACCTTTGCAAGTTTTTGAGACTTGAGACATGCGTTGGATAGCTGATTTTTTGCTCTTAAAGCGAGTGCTTAGCACTTGGGAGAGGTGCAGAGACTAGGTAGATATTTGGGCTAAAGCGCAACACAGAAATTGTGCTGCGTTACTAGAACAAATCACTCTGTTTGTCACACAGTCCATCGATTGGCCCCATTCAAATTTCATTTGACGCATTTTTATTGCCTTCACCTCTGAGAGCAAAAACCAGGCTAAAACTCGAATCAGATATAGAGCTATGGATTTTTGTCTTAATCCCCTTGTGTGAGTGCCTCCCACTTGCCGGCATTCCCAGTACCCCTGCCCCAAATTCGACACTGCAACCAGGAGGCTGTTAAAAAGATCCTGACAGTCACATGTAAATTTTGGCCTCCGGCCCAAAATGATCCCCCCTCCCCCAGACCCCCCTTCCTGACTCCCCACACTTACAAAAACAGTGTCAATCTGCTCAGAATGCGCGGCTTACTTGAAGGTATTCCATGTATTTATGTGACCAGGCACCCAGACCCCCCCCTTTAATCAAATCACCCAACAAGGGTGCCAATCTTCTGGGCTTGAGCTGAGGGTTCCAAAAATATGAATATATTTTGTGAAAGTGGCCCAGTAGAATTCTGGAGCACCCCTCCAGAATTTCCTGACCCCCCCTGGCCCCCCCCCCGCCCCGACCCCCAGAAAATCGACTTATTTATATACCAACCAATAGCTTTTAACATCAAAATTCCAAATATGTTACCGTACCTTTCCTATAACACCCCGCATAAATCCTTTTGCCCTGCGGGGTGACTGCAGTAATTTTTTTAATATTTATCTATTTTGACCCTGCGGGGTTGTGCGGGACTGGTGAAATTAACCCTTTCCGGGTCGCTGCCGGTCATGAACAGTGAGAGGCACCCCCCGCCCCGCCCCCTGTCCCACAGCAACAGGCAGCCTCAGCCTCAGCCTCAGCAGCCCCAGCCCCAGCACCGGTTGCTCCTGAGGAGGAATTCCAGAAAGCAAGCCGCAGCGACAGCCGAACAGCAGGGCAACCGTCCGAGCCAGCAAGCAAAAGCGGAACGGGCTGAGCGCCGAGGGAGGAGGCAGCCAACAAAAGGCCGATTAGCAGGCCAAAGAAAGATTGCTACAGTCTCACAATTTGGCTGTGGGGACACCTCAGAGGCACAGCTGTTATGCACAGAGGCATTGGCACTCATTAGGGGGAAGCTGTGTGGCAGGGGGAAGAACAATGAGAGGAAGGCGTAGGGGTTGAAGAGGACCAACGCTTGCGCATGCAGAGCAGGTCAGATCAAATTAAAAGCTAAAAGATGAGCAGGTGGGGCGGACGAGGTCACGCACCAAGGCTGCCCGCTCCTAAGCAACACCATCAGCATGCACGAGCAGCAGCAGCAGCAGCAGCAGCAGCAGCGGCAGTGATAGTGGCTAGAGGAAGAGGAAGCAAATCTTAATTCTGGGCAGAACAGAGAGCAAACTCACTTGCGAACAACATGCATGCAGGACCCTTACACAGGTGGTGTTCACTTTCATTGAGGTTGTTTTTCACGCTTATTGGTGCTAAACAGGGCAAAAGGCCCTGTGGGGTTGATGCGGGAAGGGCAAAAGTTTGTATTTTGGGGGTGCGGGGAAGGTGCGGGATTTTACTAAATATTTCTGAAATTTGGGGTGCGGGATGAGTACGGTAAGGTACGATATTTATATACCAATCGACACGTGACGCCAAAAAGTTATGATAACTACAGCCTCCTGCTGCAACATTACTATGTGACATTTATAATGCTTATATCCTGAAGCAGAGGTCGATCGGTGCGAGTTCAGAAATGCATTTTTGGGGCGGAGCCCCCCAGCATTTTTGGGGCGGAGCCCCCCAGGGCGTAGTCCCCCTTAAAATTCATTCCACTTGCTGAGTCACCACGCTGAAAGAATATGCTTTGAGCCACCCAGGCCACTACACGCCATAAGGATGGCACAGCCAGAAAGTCGATTTTGCGCTGATTCCAGCCATGCCCTCGGGTGTGCGGTTAAACACACTCGCATGGGAGGTATTGCAAGGTCTCAGGCAAAAGTGCGCAAGTGCACAATGTGTTTCAATTAAATTATAATAATCAAAAGTCGAAGTTGTGATTCTATGGGGCAACTCGTGCGGTTACTCAGGCTGCAGCTTCTTCTGGCACACCACTTCCATGGGGACCGGAAATCCTTAGGGTAAGAGATGGCGCTGCACAGGTCACACAGCTTCAGACACGGTATGGTATGACAGGGACTGTGCAAACACAAGAGAGGGGGAGTGCAGGGGGGGCGCAGCCCCCCCTGAATTGTCTAACTCATTTGAATGCCGCTTTTCATTGCAAAGACCAAGCTGCCATCTCAGAAATGGTGAACAGGAGCAGTGGGGTGCAGAGGGAGCGCAGCCCTTCTTGAATTGCTCACTACATTGGGTACAACTGTAATGCAGGTTGCAGCGCAGGCTTTGCCCCGTTTTTGTGATCCGTAGAATCACGCCCACTTGTTTCTCTGCCAAAGTGGGTGCAAGATATGCAGCGGGCCCCACACAGCCCCCCAGAATGCCAGATTTACAGCAAATGGTTTAGATATATAATCAAGCATCTTGTATTCAGATGAGGTATAGGGGGCTTTGAATTGGGTAAACGCTAAGTGAGACTGGTTGGGGGGGGGGGTGTTCACGGGGACAGCCTGTAGTTGGATATATGTATGCACAGCGTCAAATGTAAGCTTCCTACCTCAGAGTATAAAGAAGCAGCATACATGTCGTGAGAGAACAGTAATATCCAGCAACCGCTTTTGATGCAGTATATTTAGCCTGGCAAAGCTGTGACTTGAAACAAAACACAGAGCCTTAAGGAGGGGATGCAAACACACACACATACACACACTGTGCCTGTCCCTCATTAGTTGCCTTTTGCTCACCTTTACCCCCCCCTCGGCATAGGACTGCTCGTGAGTCTCCAACATTTGCAACGTATAGCTTAGTGCCAATAACAAACGCGGTCACCCCGGTGCAGCTGCGCATGAGTGGTGGCTTGAGATGTTAGGAAAAAGGATGTGAGGAATACAATGAGCTGGGATGTCTAAGCTGCGACAAAGAGCTGCAAAAGAGGCTACCCCTGATTTTGTAAGCAGAGTCTTATGCTTGACACTGACTGCTGGAAAAGAGGGATGCAAGAACGCAATTTCTCACCCATCATCCCGATTAGCAGTAGCATCCTGTTTCAAGTACTGTGAATCGGTGGTTTCAAACGCTTCTCCTGCAATCGGCATTCGGGTGTTAATGCATTAGTTTTAGGTAGCAAGCTAAAGGAGACCCAGGAAAAAAAGAAGCTGAGCAAGCACAACTCACTGATGGCCCCATAAATGTCAGCAGGAAACTTCCCACTTTGCATCAAGTTGACAAACAGGTTGGAGCGCACAAAGTCTGCTGCATAAGGCCCTCCATGTCCTGTGTATTTTCGCAAGATGCGGGCGTGAGTATGTATGCGCGTGTGTGTGTGTGTCTGTGTGTGCATGCCTGCATGTGTGTGCGAGCAAGAACACTGCATGCTTACACGTGGCATAAGTGTGCGCGTATGCATGTATGCTTATGAAACGGTATGCTTGGGTATGAGGGTTTGTGATGACGCATGTCTGTATGCTGTAAATTCGCCTGCACATGAGTGTGTGTGCGTGTAAGGGCGCGTATTCTTGTGCGCGTAGTTAGGTGTGCACGTGTGCAGTGCCTTGAAAGTGGGTGCGTGCATAGGGGTGTATGTGTTTCCTCGGAGGTAGCACGTGAGAATGCTCGTGTCAAAAGCTGTTTGATCATGTTTGCCCATGTGCATGTGTTTAAACTTTATTATCTGGTTTTGGTGTGGGCGTGAATTTGTGGCTGCTATATGTCTGCACGCATCTGTGTGTATATGCGTGTGTCTATGTGTGTACGTATGTTTGTGTATGTGTGTACACGTGAGCGTGTGTATGTGTGTACGTGTGTGTATGTGCATGTTTGCCCATGTGCATGAGCGCGTATGTAAATGTGTGCGTGTATGTGTGAGTGCGTATGAGTGTGTACATGTGCGTGTGTTTGTGTGTGTGTGTGCGTGTGTGTATGTGTGTATACATGTGTGTGTACAAGTGTTTGTGTATGTGTGTGTGTGTGTACATGCGCGTGCGCGTGTCATTCATGCTCACCATCAAAGATACCAAACAGGCCAATTTGTTGTCCCCGCGCATCCTTTTTAAACTGCAAGGAGTTGTGTTGTGGACGCACTGATTCACAGTTGGCAGGGCAAGAGAAGAAGCTGCGCCATTTGACATCTTCAAAGGTGCGCGGACCTGGGCGTGATGAAAATCCTCCATGTTTGGCCTCTTCCCTTTGAGCAGGTGGTAGCCCACAACAACCTTGCCATCATCCCTACAGGACAATTGATAGTCAGCCTTGCATCAGCCAGGTTCCCTCAGCAAATGGTGAGGCCGCGGATTTCGCGATGCCGACTTAAGGGACGCAGGGTCATGGTGGTCGATTAAATGTGTGCCAATGCTCTTGGTGAGCTACCCCCCACCTCGATTCCGTGCCGGACAAGGCCTGCGAAGCCCCCAGTCCCGAGCTTCCTAAGCTGCCTCTCTGCGCGGGATTAAGCACGCTAGATATGAACTGCATTTCGTGCTCTCACAAACGCTACTGCCCACGTAAGCGCATTCGTTCGACAGCTAGGTAGTTCTGTAAATATGTGAAATTAAGATTTGAATCATAAGTAAAAATTTAGATATATAATCATTTCGTAATTGCGGGTTCGACCAAGTTTGGTATGATAAACGGTTGGTATGATAAACGGGTCAAAAGCAAGTCTTAGAGGGGTTGGTCTACCGAGAAGAAACAGGAGCTAAAATTGAGGCTTAGGTGCCTGGCCGTAGCTGCCTAAATTCGGCCTAGCACAAACACATTATTTGCAGCCAAATATACACGCAAATTTCTATTGATCAGCGTTCATCATCATCCATTTTAATCTTAATCCACCTAGGTTATGGTTTTCACCACAAAAAAGGAATGACCGCTTTTCGACCTAGTGCATGGTAATCCTCAAACTTTTCAAGGTACCACCGATGGTGCTGCACGCCCCTGCATAGTGATGGAGTCCAAAAGGTGTTTTGTACAATTGTACACAGAGCATAGAGACTTGAAGTCAAGCGGCATCAATGATCACGCTTTGTGCCCGGCTTACCTTGGAGACAAGTTGCCAAACACAAAAACAGCAAATGCAGCAGCAGGCAAGGACCAAGCCGCTATTGCATAGCCTGTAAACTCCAGGATTTCACTCGCGTAGTTTCCTGCACTGTAATTTCCGCACAGATAGATGGAATATTAATAGGGTTGGCCAGATCCGTATTCGTATAATTATACATATTCTACGGTACGGTATATACGCCGTATCTTCCAGCCTCCCCCCGCCGTATCCGAATTCCGTATTTCCGTATGTACATATTTATACGGCGTATATACGGCAATATACAGCGTATTTCCGTATATACGCCGTATTCTTGCCGTATTTTTTTGGGCAATTCTAAGCCACAACCGTTTTGGAGTTGGCTGGAGCCAGTGATTGTCAAAGAAGTTACAGATGGGGTGGAGGGGCTGGTATGCAAGCTGGAGTGCATAAAGGGGGGAGGGGTTTGTGGAAAGCTGCTGGGAATAGTGAACCCTTCAAGGTCAGCAAAGGAGCATGCCACAGAGCGAGGGTGCAGGGGGCATACGTATATATGGTACTTGAAAACCCAACATACGGATCTGGCCAATCCTAAATATTAACATTACCATTCCCTGGACCTGTACTTTCTGCACGGGTAGATGAACTCTTTAAAAAACCACACGTAAAAATAAACAATTGCTTCCTTCAATTTGATGGACCAGCCTGTCATTTGTGAAACCTTGTTTATTATAAAGTAACAATGATGTGCTCACAGTAAACCTATATGGAACAGAGGGGCAGTATCGTGACAAGCAGGAAAGAAACGATCATGTGAACCAGATCATTATATAAAAATATATATGTATATACATGATGAATGATGAACCACGTAAGTCTGTATAATAGATTAGTCAAAAATTTTGATCTCATCAGCAAACAGATGCCATTTGACCATGGACATGGTGTACAAGGGCACAAACTGCTAAGGCTGCACTGCAGTGCAGGGCTTGTTGCCTAGAACCACACCATGCAACGTCAAAGGGAGCATACCTGACAAAGTAAAACATGCCCCCATGAGGGATTTTATACCCTGAAATCAATTGAAAGAGCAATCGTGATGAGGATGGATAAGAAAAGAGGTGATCGTTGAACCCGCCACCTAGCAAGCTTACCTGTTTCCCCACTCTTCCGCAGGAAAATCAGTGTTGTGTCAGCATAAACAACACTGCATAGTCCAAACAGTTGGACCGCTGCTCCAAAAGCCACCCTTGGGGTGATAGCGGCATCTGCTGGAACCTGGTAGGCGAGGAAATACCCCTGGGAAAAGGGAAGCATGTATAATCAGTGCTTGAACGAACGACGCTGAAGAATTTGAAAAAAGTATTACTTGGGAATTGGCCTATCAGTTTCTTACCCGTACTTGGGAATCGGCCTATCATTTTCGCACCCTTTGCTTTGTTTATGCTCATGTATAAAAGATCTGAGAGGAGCAAAGGCGTGTGCATACGTCATGTGACCTGCTAAATTTTTGGGTCTTTCCAAATAAACTTGGATCTAGATGTGGATAGAGTCAATATCCTTTACTTACTTATCGCACCTGCAAGAATCCATTCCAACACTGCAATACAGGAGAAAAAAGAGAGTGAGCAGCTGCATGATACGAGATCTGATATTTGTGAAGCATGTTTGCGACGGATAGGCACCCACTATTTGAATAAGCACTGCAATGAATAAGCACTGCGATCAGTTAGCATAGTTTGCACTTACACAAAAGACAAAACTCATTAGCCATATGGTGAACGGCATGGTATTCTTCGAGGAGCGCATCAAGATCGGGTAAAGCAAGCTCCTGTAGCTGCATCACAATGAAAGGACCAGCCTTAACGAGTAATTGTAACTTAGTTGAAGGGCGCAAACGGTACACAATGAGTAATGCAGCGAACAGCGGGGTGCACTGTAGACACACATCTTGACTGAATAAACCCCGCTCCCTGTTGTACTTTGCTTACGTATAGTGCGCCAAAAACAGTGCTGTGAGGAGTGTTTTGGCAGAGAGCAGATGGCTCAGGTGCGAAAAGGCTCCGGACGACACGCATATATACAGAGTAACGATGAGCGATGGAACTTCCTGGGTGAACCAGGCTAAACGAGGGGAGATTAAAAAGCCCCATCCTCCTCTGCTATACCTGTGATGACAGAGTGTAGGACCAGTACAAATCTGCACAAATGATCTACATAATTACTGCTGATGAAAGGACTGCACATATACAATTTATTGATATAATGCCTGCACACACAGACACACACAGACACACACTCACGCAAGCGCTCGTAAAAACAAGCAGTGTCATAGAAATGCACGCATGCACGCATGCAAACGTGCACATAAGAACCGCTCATACGCACCCACCAATGCACACGCACATGCACACGCGCAAGCACGCACGCACGCACGCGCACGCACGCACGCGCACACGCACACGTGCACGCGCACGCGCACGCACACGCACACGTGCACGCGCACGCGCACGCACACGCACACACACACACACACACACACACACACACACACACACACACACACACACTCGCGCGCGAGCACACACACACACACACACACACACACACACACACACACACACACACGCACACGCACACGCACACGCACACACCAG
>Ga0307947_1001540_pt1 | contig 18247 bp, 21 predicted proteins | sample OrgLakmetagen232_FD_201840 | JGI IMG/M metagenome (GOLD analysis project Ga0307947, IMG submission 201840) | Saline water microbial communities from Organic Lake, Antarctica - #232 | ecosystem: Environmental > Aquatic > Non-marine Saline and Alkaline > Saline | place: Antarctica: Organic Lake...
ATGGCGTATATGTACGCCGGCTAAAATTCACATACGGTGTATACGAATACGGGTACGGAGAAAATTTATTTATACATACGTATATATACGGTACATATATATACGGCGTATATATACTTATACGGTTTGGGCCAACCCTAATTATAATTTGGTAGAAGAGTGCAACACTTAGTCAAGTTTGGAAGTATAAACCACTCAGGTTAGCTATTCCAAGCAGTGTAGTGCTCAAGAAGGCAAGCATCCAAGAAGTAAAGTTCAAAAGCACCTACAAGCGTGTAAAATGTGTGTGATGCATGGAGACCTGTCGTTTATGAATCATTGCTCTTGCTCACACAACACCCCTTGTATGCAAAATGTGTGTGATGCAAGCGTGTATGCAAAATGTATGATGCAATGAGACCTGTCGTTTGGGAATCGTTGCTCTTGCTTACACAACACCCTTTCTTGTGTTCTTAACAACATGAATATACCGATACCTCTAGTGCCGGAGACGTGCTCTTGTGATTTAACAAACAGCACCTTTCCTGCTGCATGTTCTTCAATTCTGCAGGGAGACACGTTCTTGGCTGCTGCTGACGCATACGTGCGCAAGTACCTGCTTAAGGGGGTGCCCTCACTGTTCATGGACTTGCGCCCATTGTACCGGTGAGGACAGAGCTGTCCGTGCGTGTGAAGAGTGTAGTTGATGAGGCTGAAAAGTGAGGAGTCGGAAGTGCATTACCTTTTTGATCGGGATGGTGGTGAGCTAAGAGGGGGTGTTCACCTTTTTTGAGAACAGTAACGGAGAGACGGGTATCCCTCATTTCTTCCAGACAGCAAGGTCAGCTTTGCTGCTCGATATTAGCTATGAAGAGGTTTAGATAAATGGTCTCTTGTCTCCATTTTATTGGATGGTAGGACCTGTTTCCATGACGCTGAAATTGATCATGCCAATCATAAAAGCTCACTGCTCTGCACTTTCAAATGCAGTGACCCCTCCAAAGCTGCTGCCCTGGGGTCCCTGTTCTGTGCCTTCCATGAGCACTTGACCAGCAGCAAAGCCTTCCCTCCGCTTCTTCCTCAACCTTCGAACAGCTCTGCCTCCCAAGGCCCCCCTGCAGAGCAGGAAACCATGCAGGCGGCACACGTGTGGGTGCTCAACTACCTGGCACAGCACTACGACTTCATGGGGTGAGTGCATGGGCGTGCAGGATTGAACACTGTAGACTGTGTGCTGCAAATGCTCACAGCCATGTGCACGGAAAAGGACCGCAAGAATTTGAGCCTTGTTATGTAAGTGTGTGTGTGTGACCCTGAGGTGCTCAGCAGTCCCAACTGACACAGCATCTGCGTGAACAAAAATGGGTGCATGTTTTGTGCATGTATGTGTGTTTGTTTGCCTCACTCACCTTTGACCTCTGGCCAGATTCCATCCCTCCACACCCACCACCTGCATACACTGTATACAGAAGAGATTAGGCCTCTGTTCCTTATTTACAAAGAAGGCACACTGAGTAGCAAATTTCAACTAATCCATTTGCTTTGTGTTTTGCAATTTGGTACATAAAACATGCACCCCACTCCTGCCAGCTGCGTATCACGCCAAACTGTCATAACTCTGCAGACTTTGCTGCCCACAACTGCTCCTCCTCCTCCCTTCTTTTAAGGTACATCACCAAAGGGCTTGACCTGATGTCTGAGGCCCTGCAGCAAGCACCCACGCTCATTGAGCTTTTCACCACACGCTCCAAGCTGCTTAAGCACGCTGGTGATTACGAGGGTGGGTGTTTGGAGATATACGAGGATAATTTTGTGGTGTTGTACGTGGTAGTCAGCCAATGAAATTTGTGTGACCTTAGAAACTTGTATAAAAATTGGGGGAGCTATTTTTATAGCCATATGCCATATGGTACTGCAGCACTACTCTAGATATGGTCAATTTTTGAACAGACGCACGCTTTGACGCGAAATTTACGTCGTGACCCTCAAGTCCACTTGCGTCTGCTGGAGGGCAATTGGCGTTGTGCATTGTTCCCAGTGTTGTGCAAACATGCCATACTTCTGGACTTTGTATCCGGTGCGGTTACGGTACGCTTTAGGACTGAATAGTATGCTAAAAAAACAACAGCTATACCAGACGAGTAAGGTTTGACTACAGTCTGTCTTATTGCAGGGGAAAAGGGGGTTAAGGATTTAAACCTCGGTAAAAACTGCTTTGCTTTTTTTCTCGTCTGTCTGTTTGTGCAAATCCTTCTAGCCTCCGCATCACGGTTTCCTTTGTATCAACAAAATATCACTGTAAAAAAGGTGAGCCAAAATGACCCTTTAAGTGCATCAAAGACCAAGTTTGGACTTTTAGCACTGTACCATACATCTTGCCGTATTGTACAGCACACCCTCATGAGTCTGATCTGCACCAGAGAAGTGGATAACCGTACCGTACCATCAAATTGTAAAAGTTGTTAACATCGTACAACACTTTTTGTCCCTGAGATGTTAGCGAAAAAATTCACATAAGGCATCCAGAGAATCTCCCAGCTCCTTACCTTGGTTGATAAGTAATGTACATGTCCTTTTATCCAGCCACTTATTCTCTACAGACTTCACACCTTTGGTTGCAGGGGCTGCGCATTCGGCAGAGACGGCCCGCCGTTTGGACCTCAGCGATCGTTACCTCAACAGCATGGCTGTCAAAGCGCTATTTGGAGCCGGGAAACCTGAAGCGGTGGGTATATGTCTGTGTGTGTCTTAGTGGCTATTGACATGGATTAGCAGGTGACGTATGAAGTTTACAAAGGCTTGTATCAGGAGGGCTACACACATGTCAACATGATCTTACGTACAGGCTGCCAAGACGGCTGCGCTGTTCACCAAGGATGGGGACCAGCTTTCTGCCCTGCATGACATGCAGCACATGTGGTACGAGTGTGCTGCAGGCGCAGCCCACCTCAAGCGCAAGGAGTGGGGCAAGGTGCGGGACTTGGCAGTGCCTGTTGTTGCATGTGTAAAATAAGGCAGGAGGGTGAGGTTTGAAAAAAAACTAATGCGAGCAATGTGAGGGGGGCAACACTTACTAATGAACACAATGCGAGCATATGCAAGAGCCTTTTGTCCCTCTGAGCTGCACATGCATGCGTGTGAGCATGCCTGTGTGCGCACATGTCCATACGTGCGTGCACACGTACATGAGCTTGTGAAGGACGGCACCCGCTTACACTGCTGCTCGTCCCCAAAGAGATTCCCTGCTGCTAATTGCTGCCCTGTCCTCTGCAACCCGCTTAGCATGCGCCTCTCCTGCTCGCTGCTCATCTGCCCCCTTGCTGTACGGTTGCTGGGCTTAAAAGAAGTCTGCAATCCCAAGCTGTTTGTCCCCTTGAAGGCCTTGAGGGGCAGCTTGGGAGGCTTTCCTGGCCTGTCTCTGTTCATGCTTAAAATTAATTGAACCCAATGCGAGCTTCTAGCCCTTGTAACTTTGTTATTTAAACTGCTCCCAACACACTGCGAGGGGGTGAAAAACGTTCGTGGTTCGCGGTGATGTAAGTACCCTACGGTAACAAGAAAGCTCTGATGAATGTCGCATGTAAATTTGTGGGTGGACCCCTCTGACCCCCCCCCCAGACGCCCCTTCCCGTGCCCCCCCATGCAAATAGGGTATTTTTTTGCTCTTTCAGATTCTGCATCAATCTATATATTTAGCTTTTGCTTGCGCTTTTGGAAAGTGTGTCAATGGCGAGCCATTGGGCAAAAACCCGTGTTGACGTGCTAATGCGTAGAGCACAAGCCAAGTGCCTAGAAGTTGTCTCAGACATTCCACTTCTCTCATCTCCACTTCATTGTACCCTTATTCATGTTGCTTAGGATGCATCCTGTGAGTCTGGGAAAACATGATGCGAGTTTGTCTGTTCACTTAGTACGCGGCCTCCATCCTTGCGAATAGGCATTCACTCCTAGACTCCTAGCAGCACGCAAATTCCCCCTTTCATTTGCTTTTCGAAAAGAGGATGTCGATCAACAGGGCTTGAGCCCATAATCCAAATAAATATCTATTCCTGGCCTCAGCAAACTTTTGGATGGGGGGTCCCAAAAGGTCACCCTCCCACCCCCCCCCTCATATTATCGGATTTCATATTATCAGATAACTCTCGATGCCATATTTCCATATATTTTTTTATTGACACGTGGTGCCCAAAAGTTGTGCTAATTGCCTCCTCCTGCATGAGCATGAAATGAACAGAAGAGGGTGCGAAGAGAGGCAGGTTTTATGCAAAAAATGTTGAGCGCTTCGAAGGTACTTTGAGTGCTGTTTACCATCTAAATCCTCTTGCTCCACATTATTCCCACATCCAGGCATTAAAGCAATACATGGTAGTCATCTCACACTTCAAAGAGATTGAGGAGGACCAATTTGACTTTCATGGGTATGTGCAGCCAAGGCTATCGGGTGCTTAAGGTGCTTAAGGTGCCCAAAACATACTTCTGGCTTACGCAAACCATAGCTTCAAATGTTAATGTCATGTTTAATAATTGCATCGTTAAAATCATGTTAAGGCATTGCACCTTAAGTACATAGAACTGTGCATATTCAAGCATCAATTATGCAGACAGAAATGTTAATTGGCTCGTATGTACTCCTGCATCAATTACACCCTTGCATGTCTTACCTTCCTCCAGCTATTGCCTGCGGAAGACCACTCTGCGTGCCTACGTAAACACCTTGCGCATGGAGGACCACTTGTTTGGACACCCCTTCTACTCAAAGGCCGCTCAGGGTGCCATTTCTGCGTACCTAGCATTGCACGACACCCCCAGCTCAGCTCAGACGGTGTGTGGAGTGTGGTTAAGCTAATGTTCTGCTGCAATTAATCATGTGTTTATTGCGCAACTGGGCTGTGCCTTGTTCAGAGATCTAGCACTGGATTGCGCAGGATCGCTTCAAAGCTTGTTGGGCCTCAGGTGCTACTCCAAAACAACTAAAGTGTCGGGTTCCTTAGTTGTGGGGTTTAAGTACAGTCTATACTATACTGTCTATATACTATACTACAGCTAGGCACTTTTTCCTCTTCATGCAAAGGGTCACTTTTCCCCGTCCATCTTAAGATCCCGTAAAGCTTTCATAGCTAACATGTCCAGCGGCGCTTTTCACAGCTGTGTTTGCTTTGTGTTACAGGATGCGAACGAGGAGGCCCTCATGGCTAGCATGTCAAGTGAGGACCGGAAAAAGTACAAGCTCAAAAAGAAAAAGGTGGAACTGCCCTCTACTTTTTCACCTGTTTTTGAAGAACTAACATTTGAGGTTGGCTCTGCTAGCAGCAGCTGTATACACATACTTGGTTTGCACTGTAGCACTGAGCAGCCAGTGTGCATAAATGTCCTTTCGCCTATTTAGCAGGCTGGATAGATTGTAAATCCTTCACTTACTATATGTGAGCAACAGCCTTTACAAGCTTAAAACGCCCTACAATCGCTGATGACACGTTCTCAGGAGGAGAAGCAGAAGACAAAGGGAGAGGAGGAGGCGCGTGCGGTTGCTAGCAAAGACCAAGCAGGCAAGGCTGGAGAGAAGGCCAAGAAAGGAGAGAAGCAAAAGGTATGCTCGGGATAGAAAGTAGGCAAAAGTGATTGTAGGTGGAAATAAGGGTATGTATGGGGGACTTTTTGGCTGCATATAAAATGCTGTCCATTGGCATGCATTGTTAGAAGAAGAAAAATAGAATCACAAGACAAGTCCGTGGGACATGTGCGTCCAAATAATTGTCAGTGCACAAAGTGACGTGACTTCGGCACACTTGCTCTCTTCACGATTTTACTGCAGCAAACTTGGTAGCAATAGTCCTGACACGGTGAGCTTTTTCACAACGTAATTATCGTGTCAACGCTTTTCTGATTGTCTGCATTACAGTGCGCGGCATCTCTAATATTTGCAGGAGGCTGACCCAGACCCTGAAGGTGTCAAGCTGGCTGCCACTCCGGACCCCTTGGAAGAGGCCTCAAAGCTTGTGGTCAGCTTAAAGGAGCATGCAGCAGGTGTACTGGAAACGCAGCTGTTAGCACTACAGGTGAGGGGTTTTGTTCAAAGCAGGCACTTGTTTGCGCACTAGCAGATGTTCTGTCTTAATCCTCTCACAAGGCGTTTGGCACCAACGCACGTACTCTCTTGCACATGTACATAAAAAGCTCACCTAAGAGTACAACACAAGTTTGCCAGAGGGCTAAGGCCCAAAAAAGCATGTTATTCATAATTTATGGCACCTGGAACTGATCAGATTGAAGCTTGCTAGCAAATTTTAAAGTGGATCAAAGAACAATTGTCTTAGCCTTTCCAGTACCCAGGAGCCATAGCCTAAATTTTATGACAGTCAACGCCCTAACCCCAACATAACCCTCAACCCTAATCACCGCAGCGTGGATCCCACTTTTGCTGCTACACCTTCACAGCAGATTACCTACTATACCCAGAGGTGTTTAATGCACCAGAGTCCTTCAAGTAGACACATCATTGCAAAAGGGATGGAGTGAAAAGACCCAGTTACGTATCAAATTGCAGCCATTTTACTCAGCAAAAAGTGTGCCATGACGGGTCAAAAACAGGCCCCCTCCGAACCTTGTTTTAAGTATCCATTGTTGTCTAATGGCATAGACCTTGGGTTTAAGGTTAGGGCGGTGGCTATCCTGCAAGCTGCAGTATGTTTGAATTGCAGACACACTGTATGATCACTGACATGTCTGCGGGTGATATGCATGAGCTGTAACTGGGATGTGTCGATGCTACCTTTTTGTGCCAGCGACTTTCTTGAAGTGCCTCTGGCAGGAAAGCTTGCATCAAATTCAGAAGCCAGCATAGCACATATTTAATTTTAAACAAGTTCCAAGCATTCAAGCAAGTTCCAAGGCCAACATCAAACCAATGAGCGAGGTACACAAACAAAAAGCAGCTTCTTGCATACCGTACAGTACTGATCTCACCTTGCATCGCAAATAATTTCAAACCCCGTTGCGGAGTCTTGCAACCAAATTAAGCGCCTCGCAAAGTTCTTGTTTGTGCAAAATATCAGGTTTTCCAGAAGTTTTAGGTTTAAATCTTGCTCCCCCGTAACTGTTTCTTTTAAGGCGTTGCCTTATTGCCTTTGTTTGCTTTTGATTGTAGCAAAAACCTGGCCTTGCTTGCTTTATCAGGAAAGGAGAAATAATACCTTGCATTGCAAATTATTCAAAATATCCCTTCTTGCATTGCTCGTCAGGGGCTTATTTTTTGAGTTTAATCGACTAAGCCCCCCTCGTTGGGACGTAAGCTCCTAACGTTGATGGTTTTCAATCAAACTCCATACAAGCCTCCCCAGGCCCACCCAGGGCACCTCCTGACTTGAGACTTTTGCTCCAGTAAAAAAAACTCATGTGGCAGCCCTGTGTGGTCAGGGGGGTGGGGGGGAAAGGGGGTGCCGCAGCAGGGCCCGAAATCTGACAACAATAGAATTGCAAGTCTAGCAGGCTCACCCAGAGCACCTCTTGGGCTGAGACTCGACATAGGCTCCTGATCAAAATGTTGACATTTGTGGGCCCTGGGGTGCCGTGTGTAAAGTTCTAGAGGTAATTTTAATGTTTGGCAGCTGCAGGAATCTATCCAGGATTCCTCGGCCAGTCCCCCCGGCCACTTCCTGCTGGTGCAGTATCCATCAGCACACTCCCCTAGCTGCGTTTGCTGTGTCAGGGGCCTGGATGTGGTCTGGCTGCATAATTCACGGTTGAGCATGCAAGCATGAGTATCTAAGCCTGGATCCAGTAAATGCCAATTTCGATGGGCGAAGTACCTTCAGTTCAAATTGAATGCTGATGACGCGCAAAAAATTGCTTGGACGGGACCCAAGAGGACTGCAGTATGTGTTGGCTCGTGGGATGTGTGATTTAAGGCACAAGGCACATTGTGCAGGCACATACCATGACCTGTATGTTAAAGCGGTGTGCAGACATTATGGCCAACCTGCACAATGCTCGCACCTGCCCTATCCTCTTAGCATAAAGGAAACAGCATTGGCAGCACTTTTAGCAAAGCCTGCTCCAGCACAGCGCCATGCACACCACTGCATTGTCTTTGAGGCAGCAAGGCACACACACACACACACACGCGCACGCACGCACATACGCGCACTCACACTTGCGCACACACATACATACACACGCGCGCATGCACGCACACATACACACGCACGGGCACACACACGCACAAAGTCACACAGACACACACGCACGCACACACATGCATAAGCACGCACGCGTTGCGCAGAATACACACAGGCGCGCACACATATACACATGCACACACACAAACACAAAGACACAGACACACACGCACGCACGCACACCACATCCATAAGCATGCACGCGTTGCGCATACATTGTCGCTAGCGACGCTCCCCCACGTATCAAACCGCATTGGTAATGGTAATGTACAGTACTCACCGTTTTGTTATTTCAGCAGACTCACTGTATGTACCATTGCAACTCAGGTGTACCTGCGCAAGGGCAAGATGCTGCTAGCGCTGTCTGCAGTACAGAGGGCAGTGGCCATTGCCGGCGCGCAGCACCCTCTAGTGCACTTAGCAATCATTAGGTTTTGCAGCAAAGGTCCGTAGCCGAAGGTGTTTGTAATTCTGTGTTAGTATGCACTTGTTTGTGTCTGTCTGCATGCACAAACACGCGCGCCTATCCTATTTTGGCTACTTTTCCAACTGGTTGTTTTTATGATTGAGTAGCGCAGTTTGGTGCTCACTGCAACTGACTCTGTTTAAGAAGTGCTAGATTAAACTGCAGCCCTGACTCACGTTCTATTTACTATCGTGATTGAATGCAGCTCAATCCAGCCCTGCAGCAGATGCACCCCCAAACCACCCAGAGGTGGCATCCCTGCTCAAAGCAGGCCAAGCTGCGCTCTTAGGTAGCAAGTATGCTGCAAGCGTGAAGGCCTACAATGATGAGTGGCTGGTCATGCACTGTACAGGAAGCAGTGGCAGGTGCGGGTATACCCTGTGAGGAATTTTTGCTTAGCCTATACTTCATTACCTCATGTGGTTCCTTTCCTGTTGCCCATTACTGATACTTTATTACTTCTGCGGCACTGCAGGGAGGACGCATTAGCAGCGCGGATGGCGGGCGCAGAGTCAATGTTAGTGCTAGCAGGAGCAAGGCAGATGGCAGAGCATGCAGCAAAAGCGCAGGCCGCCGAAATTTTGACGTCCACTTCCCTAAGGTGTGTGTTAGTGTGGGTGCGAGTGTGGGTGTGGGTGAAGGTAAGGGTGCAGGTGTGGAAGTGGGCACGCATCAGGGTTGTTCAGTTCAGGGTTTGGTCAAAATTTTGGGTTTGCAAACTTTCAAACATTTTAAAGAATCTGAAGTGCCTTTGAAGTTCGGATGGAGTTTGTTTAACTTTACAGTTTTTAAGCCATCATCTGTGAAAACTACAGTGGGTCTCTGCTCTGTTTACTCCTAACTTGTCCCACTCTTTCCACAAAAAATAGCATTGCAGTAAGCACCTAAATAAAAATTATGATTACTTTTCTTTTCCCAGGCCAGGAGTTCCCAGGCGTAGTACTTGCACAGCACCCTGGAATGCTCTTTTTAACTCTATGACGGTTACATGGTCCCGTTCTGGGCCCCTTTGTTTCCCATTATCAATCTTCAACACATACAACAGAGCTAGTTGGAGTGGTTGGGATCGACCAGGGGCCCCTTTCCCATATTGGCACATTGAACTGTTTGAACAGTACGAGGTTTTTAGAACCACAAACTTTGTCGAACCTAAGCTCCCCAAGAAACGAATTGAACAACCCTGGTACGCTTGTGCGTTTGTGTTGTGTACTCATTTCTGTGCAACAACTTCCAAGCTAGCAAAATTCATGTTTTGAGAGTTGCGCATATCTGCAATCCCGTGATACAAGATCATGACTTCAGCTCATCAATATATGAATTAAACAGGTGTCGTCTAGCAAACTTTGCAGTACTTGCTTTCACCCTGCAGCTGCACGAGTACAAAACGCCAGCATGAGCAGTGTGTAGTCGCAACCCGGATTCTGGAGACTGACTTGAGGGACGCAGCAGCAGCCGAGAAGTGGCGAGAAGCATGTGCCCAGGCATTCCCTTTCTCGCGTGTCTTTGCTGGAAGCCGGCAAACGACCTTGAACCCAGATTACAGCTTTGATGAAATGGCAGAGGCATTCGGATTGCTCTCTTTTCAGTAACTGGCTAATTTTAGCTGAGAGTAGATTGTGTGTTGTATCTTCTCCTAATGTCAACTCATCAACTCTTTCATGGGGACCATGGAGCAATTTATGCTCATCTTTTCGTAGGCATCGTCGTTCTATGTATGTCTTAGATGTTTCTTAAACAAGGGGGTGAAGAAGGCTAACTGGGATTTAACGGCCTATTGTCCTGATTTCTGGCTGGGATCTTGGATGTTTCGTCAGACAAAACAGGCATCAGTTGATAAGGAATTGAATGATATCAACCAGGAGCGATTGATTTCAACCGCGCTTCAACTGTGTTTTTGTGTACAGGAATTTGCAGTTGAACCGCTTCAATCACAGATATTAACCGCAGTTGATTTCAACCGCTTCAATCCTGTATCTGTCAGGGATTTCTACAGTGGAAAGGTACAAAGTTTACAAGGTTTACAAGAAAAGGCCTTCAGTCAAAGCGGGAAGGTCCTACTGTAAGTAGCTTTACAGCCCCGTGTGCAGCCTTAACAGCCCCATTTGCACGTGTGTGTATGTGTGCAGCGTGCAGTATATGCAGTGCGTTTGCACTTATGTGTGTGTGCGTGCGTGGGTCGTATATGTGTTTGTGCGTATGCAGTGTGCGTGCACGTATGTATACACACGTGCAAGTGTGCGTACGTGTGCTGTTTGCTTGTGTATGCTGTGTATGTTCGTATGTTCGTGTATGTGCGCAGTGCATGCTGCCCATCCTGAGTTTACACGTTTGAATGGCATTGGACTACTCAGCTAGCCCCATTAGTAAGAAAAGAAAAAGGAAAAACTACGCAGGCAGTGAATCCACTCCCCACATTAAATAAGGAAAAGGAGCCACTTCTTTGGTACCGAGTACCGCTAAGCTCCTCCACCGCGGAAAGGAAAGGGAAAATCAATGGGGATCAAGAGGGTTGCAGGCTTGGCCTGAAACCGGCTACATACTGATGAGAGTTGATAATTGTACTGGAAAGGGCACATCTGGTATGGACAAGTTTAGCAGCAAAGTTCACAGAGTGCACAGGGAGCTTGGAGGCAAGCTTCTTAAGCAGCTCTTTGAGAATCAAGACCCAGTTCCTTGAAAGGCTTCAGAGTGTGAGTGTTGTAGATGGTGCCACCCACACCCATAAGGATAATGTGGATAGTAACGGAGGTCCTTGGAGAATGTTGCAGAGATCTTTGTGCTGTTCCTTTGCGGCGTTCGGCTGGTTCTGAGGTCTGGTGTCTTTACAATACTTGATCTCGACGAGGTGGATGTCATGCCGAGGTTTGCTGAGGTCTTTGGGTCGGTGTTGTCTGGGGTTGGTGGCTGTACTGGTGGCTGGCGGTGCTGCTGGGGTGCTCCCAGTCAATTGCCCCCTGCCACTACGAAGAACCCACCCCCCTACATTAGTTTGTTGTCTTTGTGTTTTTGCAGCGATGGGAGTAACCAGCACAAAATTTGGGCGGCTGGAAGTAAATCTGTCTTTATCTGGGAAGCGGAGTGGGAAGAGCCATTTGGGAACAATTCTGCTTTCAGCTGTTTCAGGAATCTGGAGATTTTGTATGGTCATCCGTTCATTGCTGCCCCATTAGTCAGTCAGGAGCGTTTATCTTCCACGCAGCAAAAGTGATTACTCTCACAGGTCTGCCAAAGGAAGTCAAAGGAGAAGCAATGTGTATATTACTTACATAAGTGTATAATACTTGCATAAAGGGATGAATACTACCAGAACCTTATCAAAAATGGCACTGCCAATGGAACCGCTGACAATACTTGCATAACAGCGCATGGTTATTTCCCTGTTAGAACCAAGTGCATCATTATGAAGTACAGAACAGGAACCCTGTACAACAAAAAGCATGCGGTATGGTTTAAGCACTCAATAAACCTAACTTGCCGCCTCTGCCCTCAACTAGACAGTGCCCTGCACAGTCTTCCTGGATGCCAAAACACGCAAATAAGAAATATGATCACTGAGAGACACAATTTAGCATGCAGCATGATCTTCAAAGCCATCAGCAAGACAGGCTCCCTAGGGTCCTGCTTTGTCTCCAGCTGGCTATGCAAAATCATGAGATTCCTGATACAGCTGAAACTACGATTATACCAAAGTGGCTCTTTCCATCCCGCTTCTCGGACAAAAACAGGTTTACCTCCGTCTGGATGCTGTATGGATTGCTCCCATCTCCACGAGAACCAAAAAGTAACAAACTGCTAGTAATGGAGGGGGTTGGATGCTTCGAAGTGGCAGGGTGCAACTGAGGGGGACTGAGAGCTCCTCAGGAGCACCGCCAGCCACTAACATATCCACCTTCCCAGACAGCAGCACTGACCCAAAGATTTCAGCATTATCCAACGTGACACTCAACTCATCGAGATCAAGTACTGTGAGGACACTAGATCGCAGAACCAGCTGAGCACCGCGCAGAAACAACACAAAGGCCCCCGCGCCATCCTTCAAAGAGTCTCCGTTACCCTCCACACCATCATTTTGGGAGTGGGTGGCACCATCTACGACAATCACACACTGGAGCCTTTGAAGGAGCTAGGTCTTGATTCTCAAAGAGTTATTAAGAAACTTGCTTCCAAGCTTCATGTTCATTCTGTCAACTATGCTGCCAAACTTATTCATACCAGACGTGCCCTTTCCAGCACAATCATCAAATCTCATCAGGAGCCGGTGTCAAGTCAAGCCTGCAACCTCCTGATCCCATTATGTGTTTTCTCTTTTGGTGAAGGAGTTTTACAGAACCTAGTACCAAAGTGGCTCCTTTTCCTTATTTGATGTGGGGAGTGGTTTTCACTACCTACGTAGTTGTTCCCTTTCTTTTCTTGCTTATGTTGGTTGACAGAGAACCTGATTTTTGGAGGTCATTTTCAGCTTTGTTTAGATTCAAAGCTTTTGCGGCTGTTTATAACTTTTTTTGCCTGGCTAGCTAAAGTACACAGATAATATAAGCAAAACATATTGGAGATGATAACTTTAGTTGAACCAAGCCAAATTGAACAACCTCATGAGGTGAGTGTTGGAAAGGTATGGTTAAGGCAAGTTCCGTCCAAACTCCAAGCTCGTATTTCTCCTACCACTCTAACTTAATTTTCAACAGACAACGATCGCAACAACAAAGAGCATGCCTTCTGCTCCTTTGCAGATGCATGAAACAGTGCAGGCTTTCTTAGCATTTGGGGTAACAAAATTTGCAAGTGCTATGCAGAATTGCAGACCAGCCAACAACAAACCTGCCGCACCCAACTCATCCTTCCTCTGTTAAGCATGGTGGATAGCTCCCCTCAGTCCCCTGATTCCCTTTAACATTAACCGACAAAATCCTCTGGCCGAACAATTACAAATTTTCCAGGTCTTAGCACCGTAAAGTGTACACGCCAAACAAAGTTTGAGTCTTGAGGTAAAGAAGACATTAGAACGGCGGACGTATCATTGATAAATCAGGAATAGAAAAACATTAGTTTAAAAGACGCCTTATGCTACTTCCATTATGTCATGTAGCAATCCAATCAAGTGCGTGCTTCATAGTGTAATACTGCTTCTGCTACTGCCGTGCCTTTTCTATTGCATCCCCTCATATGTATCCCTTTCTTTGCCCTGCGGGATGACTGCACAGCATTTATTCGATATTTTCTTTCACACAGCAGAATTGTGCGAGGTTGGTGTAATAATCGTTTTTGGATCGCCCCAAGTCACGAGTGCTGATGCTGAACACAGCTAAAATCTCTGCAGGATTGATGCGGGGAGGGCAAAATAATTGTGGGGTGCAGGGATGTCAGGATATAGTGATATATCTTTGGAATTTGCGGTGCGGCATGAGTACGATTAGGTACAATATTAATATTCACAGGTTATGAAAGATTGGTGTCAAAAAGTGGGGTGCACGCTGCGGCTTACCAGGCATGTGCCCCCAAACTAGGCAATATCAAGCAGAAGTGCTCTGGTAAGAACATCTTGATCCTAGTCTGAAATTGACCAATTGGGGGCCCATACGCGGGGAAAATTTGAAAAACATGCCCATTTTGTTGGGGGGAGTGTCCACCTCTGTGAAATTCCAGGGCTTAGTAGTTCAGCCTTGGTGTAGATTGGAAGGTGCTTTATTACACTACAGTGATCAACGCCATTTGGCTACTTGACCACCCAGTGATCTGCTCTTTCGACTTCCTGCAGCCTTAGCCGTGGTTTACAGCTCCCTGTATACTGTTCGGAGAGAAGGCAGAGAGGAGGGGGTGAGCAAAAGTGGCGGAAATCAAGCTGCATTGCAAACGTGCTTGGTATAATAGATGTTAATAATTCGCCCCTGGATTAAAGCTGTTGCTCGATCCTCCCCATAGATAAGACAGATAAGAAAAGGGCACAATTCAACAACCCAGACTTCATCGTTGAGGTGGAAAAATAAAATGGATTCATCAATCCACCCATCGTAACCCATCGTAATTTGCCACCAAAGCATCAAATCAATGAACGAGCTTTTAAGCGATCTTTACTCTTTCTGACCAGCGCTGTATTTTAAGGAACCCCTCTGGCCGACTTATCTTTGTGTATAAACATCCACTCGAAACAGAAAATCGACCGAGCGGGACAAGTTGCAGCCGTTTATACTATATATCGCATGGCCATGCAACTTCATCATTCCCCCTTCCCTCGTGCTCTGGGGCCCAAGGGCCTTGCCTCCCCAGCCCCCAGTTTTCCCTTGCACATTATGAGAGTGCAGGAAAGGACAGGATTCAAGCGTCGCAAACCAGAATGGGTCAGGTGCGCTGCAATACGTGTAGATACATGTACACACACGCGCACGCGTGCACAAATATATACGCACACATAATACGCACACACTCTCTCTCGCGCGCACACACACATATATATACGCGCACAGGACATACACACACATACACACACACACACACACACACACACGCACGCACACACACACACACACACACACACACACACACACACACACAGCACACACACACAAACACACACAGGACACACACGTACTCACACACACACACACAAACACACACACACACACACACACACACGTACGCACACGAACTCACACACACACACAGACATACTCTCACACACGAGCACCAACACGCGTGCGTTCACACATACCTACACATGCATTTAGACAAGCACCCACCACGCAAGCAAGTTGTAATGGCACGAGCCTCAAATGCATGCAGGGTGCTTGAGGAGGATGCAGACGTAGATGAAGATGTGGCAAAGCTGTTGGATGGCACAGATGGTGACCCTGACAAGATTCGGGAAAAGGCAAGTCCGCTGATTCTCAAGCTAAGCATACCCTCAACCCTTTGTTGCATATGGTTGGTCCTGCTTTACGCACTCTTGAATTTTAACCCTGCCCTTTTTCAACTTCAAAGATGAAGATGGAGCTGCAGAACAAGGAGTTGTTTGCGTCCCAGCAGGGTGCTGATACTCCTCCTGCAGTGACGTTCAGAGACATCAATCCTTTTAAGCTATGGGTGAGTAGGTCGCAGGGCCACAGACTTTCCTGACTGGTTTCATGCCAATTAGACGGTGGTGGTGGCAACACAACGCATCAGACTTTGAACTTTTAGCTATGCGGCTCCACCACCGCCTTTTGAGCTAAATTGTGAATTAGGGAACTGTGTAATCATCCTCTGCCCTTGAAATCCATCATCCATTCTTTCACAGGTGTGGCTAGAATTCCTGCAACCACCCTCCTCCCGTGAGGTGGACCTTGCTGAAGCTGTGCTCAAGGCTTGGTACATGGTTGGCAAGCTGGGAGGCTATAACAGCCAAAACCTGCAGGTTTGTCTCATTTGCGTACATTTTTGTCTGAAATGGAGACGACGACAAGCCAGATATAGATGTTTGGCATCTGACCTGCCTGCGGCAAACCGTATTTAATTAAGAAGCACGGATTGCACGCTCTACAAAGGCAGAGTGCACAATTTGCACGCCCACTACGTGACCAATATTTCCCGGCAGGTGTTCTACAGTGCAGGAGATGACCAATCATACTTTGAGTACGCAAATGAGGAGGCAGAAGAGGCGCAGGGGTCTGCACTGCATGATGTCAGTGAGGTCCAGACGTATGGCTCGTGGGCACGGTTCAGGTGAGACTGCTGGTATTCTAATCCGCGCTGTGGACCTGATGCTAGTAGTTTGAAAATCTGTGGCTAGTTTTCAAGCAGACCGATTCAGCTCTCTTGCTTGTTCCCACGCAATTGACACTAGACGATTGGCGACTGCCTACAAGTTGGCACATGAAGATCAGGCTTGTGCACAGACGGTCAGACGGTACGGTGCATTGAGTATGGTACGGACCGTCTTTTTGAAAAAGACGGCATATTTTCGTATTTTGACCACCGTATTTTATCGTCCAGACGGTAAAATACGGTATGGTGTACGGTACGGTGCCAAGCTGGCACTGCCAGTGCAATTTTGGCCTCAGAATGGCCTCTCCGCCCCAACACCTACCATTTCAACCTCCCGCATGCTCCTCTCATGTGTTGACGCCACACAATACTTCCCTGGACGATCCTGAGGCTGGGCTGGGGCTGCATCAGCTCGGGGGAAGGGCCCAGCAGTGGCTTGCATAGAAACTCAAAGTCGGATGCAGTACTTGATTCCCGGTTAACAATTAGCGTTTTATACTTGAACAATTGTTGCAAAAAGAAAACAAGTGTTTTGGGCTGAAATTGGAGCCAAACGGCCAAATTACACCAAAATCGCACTGTACGGTGACAACCGTCCTGTACGGTTCGAGACCGTACTAGTCAACTTGACCGTCTTTGTTCAGTACGGTACGCCGTATTACGGTACGGTACCGTAAGTACGGTCAAAATCGCTCTAGTACGGCATGTTTGCACAAGCCTGATAAAGATATCCCTGCCCCTACCTACAGGTTGGACATGGGCACTTGCGACGAATTGTCTCTGGATGTGCTCATCAACTCGTTCATGGGCTTCAGCCGCGATCTTGCTGGACTCAAACGTATTGTAGTGGGTGGGGCTAACAGTGATTGGCCCTTGCCTGACTCGCCGGACGATGAAGACTCTGAAGGCCAGGTGGGTGACTAATGAGGATAGTGGACTGTTGTGTCAAGGGGGAGGTGTCATCTGCATGAAAAATGGTAGGTTTCTTATACACAACGTAAAACAATAGCCTATGATTCTTGCTCTCTTCGGTCTTCTTCCCTGCGAGGTGGTCATGAGGTGGAGCTACGCTTTATTTTGCAATCGCCAGCTTTTGCTTGTGTTGCCTCTTTTCAACCTTTTCCCCTATTTTTTTTGCAACACCTGCTTCTCAGTAACATGCATGCTTTTCCCTTGGTTTGGTCGCACGTGCAGTTCAACATTGACCCTATGCAACTGCCAGAGGGCATGGACGATGAGCTAGAGCTTTTGGATGATTTGGAGGTACGTTGCAAGATGAATTGCCGCGATCAAAAGTTAAAGCAAATTAAGAGATGTTTTACTAGTACTGCAGTCACAAACGCTGCTAGGACGCTATACAATGTGTGAGAGGTACAGGTACTCAAAGTACTCTTCCTCTTATTTTTGGATATAAAGATTATTTTCTACAACACACAGTGGGTCATACGGACTTCTGAGACGTCCCATACGGTATAATACGCTATTAATACGCAATACGCGTATAATACGTAAACGTATTTATGCTATTTTGGGGAGTACCCTGGGCTTGCACTAACCACCCTCTAACCACCACGAATTGTTCCCCCAGCCTCCAGAACATTATAATGCCTCCTGGTAAAGACCCTGAATGGCATCGTGTTGTTGTTATGGGACAGAAGGGGCAGATTTACGAGATGCCAGATGCCGATGCCAGATGCCAGAATTCCGCGATTTCAGCAGCGGTGCCCCCCGCATCCAGTACTTCATGAGGCAGAATCCCAGCGTAGGTGTAGCAGCATGCAAGGCTGACCCGGCAGGAATCCTCAGGGCGTAGTCGCAGCGCTCGCTAGCAATGGGAGAAATTGCCGACGCTAGCGCTCAGAGGGAGGAGCATGCAGGAAAAGAGAGGCAC